>Ga0123355_10011615_pt1 | contig 13586 bp, 9 predicted proteins | sample TergutEmb28metaG_3_FD_89872 | JGI IMG/M metagenome (GOLD analysis project Ga0123355, IMG submission 89872) | Embiratermes neotenicus P1 segment gut microbial communities from Petit-Saut dam, French Guiana - Emb289 P1 | ecosystem: Host-associated > Arthropoda: Insects > Digestive system > Gut ...
CCCTGATGATGGTCACACGATGACTGAAACACGTAGGAGTGAATTTTAATTAAAATTATGTGTTTTTAAGATATTCTATGTGAAGTATTTTAGAAAAGACATAATAAAAGTGCAAGTAGTTGGATCTCTTTATATAAATCACTGAATGTTTTAAACCGTAACTTTAGCAAGGAACAACGTATGCTCCCTGAGGATGATCGTATGATCGAAACATGTAGGAACGTTTTAAGTGTGTTAATGTAAAATTTAGCTTATTAAAGATTATATATGTGCATTTGTTGGTGTGTTACTTAAATACGAATAGCAATGCCTACTTTATCACAAAGCAATACGTTTGCTGTCGATATTGTTACACCATTTTACTGGACCGTGATATGTATTCCGATCGGCACGTATGTGTATGTGTTTTGATTTCTCCTCTTAAGTTCGCGTAGTTACAGTCTTGCTATTGTTGATGGCTGGGATGTTCAACAAGAAGTTTTTTTTTTCCAATGACGTAACAGCCCCTAGTGGACCAGGGCCTCCTCATAGTGGAGGTTTCACTGCCGCACTCAAACACACTACAATCGATAGGACTCCCCTGGACGAGTGATCAGCCCGACGCAATGGCCTCTTCCTGACAACACACAACAGTCAAAAGAGACAGAAATACATGCTGCCGGCGGGAATCGAACCCGCAATCTCAACAATCGAACGGCCACTGGGATCTGCCAACAATAAATTATACTCCTTCGGAAACGTTTACGTAACCTAGGTTTATTTTATGAACATCGCGATCGTATTGTAGTTGTTACAATTACTGTTTCCTCTTTGATGCACCCTGCATTCCAGTTTTACAAGTTTTTCCGAGGTTTCCTTGCATCATTCCTGCAGAAGGCTGAGAGAGGAGCTTCGTTTATCATTTCACCATATATGAAAACCTTCTGTTATAATAAGCAGTTGACAGAGAGTCTTTATTTTGACCCAGATTTTAAGAAAGTTGTAGCTGTAACAGCCCAGTGCAGTGTATGTGGGACATCTGGGTAATGAGCCAGTTTAATAACCCAGAACACTGTCAGGCGAACGTTAAAACTTGTGTATTATAGTGCTGGTGCTGCTCTCCGCCGGAATGCAAAAGACGCTCAACTTTTGATTCGGTGGACATTAGCGAACGAATTATGAGAGACTGTTGGGTTTTAAAGGTTAGTCACCGTATTTCTGGCTATTTAACACATTATCCAAATCACGCCCGACCTCAAGGATATAAACTCAAAACTAAACTATGCAATTTAAAAACGTTAATCTTTATGTTTGGGGTATTATCCATTCTAATATGCCTTACAACAACGAAACAGCGTCTCGGAAAGTGGTTCTATTCCATGTCAAAACAAAAGGGGGTCCGGTTTGAGGGGTGCTTAGGAAAGGGCCACGTATAACCTTAGCGCCCGTCCATGCCCTATTGCATGAAATTGGGACAGGGTTGTCATGAATATATGATAAACGTTAATCGATGTACCCTGTGTATAGCAAGTATTAGGATGGGTAAATGATAAATCTTATATGCAAACTGCCCCCAAAATTCATCAAAGTATGACTGGAATTTAAACGTGATGTTCGGTGAGGCATATGTGCTTCGTTGCGAACTGTGTAGGGGTCAGACAGGGACGGCATTTCCCAAAGGATGGTATGCGGTACCATTCGGTGTGAGTTGGTGTAAGTGTCCCGTGACGTTATTGCCACGATAGCGAAATTTTCTCCGCTCACGTTTGCCAACACTTTTGTCGTTTACTCGGCAGCAGCTCGCTCGCAGCTCAACGCTATGTAACTCGCAAGAGATTACAACGAAGATGTATGAACAGGCTGCTGTTTTGAAGAAGGGGCGGGGGGGGGGGGGGGGAGGGGGGGGGGGGGGGGGGGGGGGGGGGGGGGGGTGGGGGGGGTGAGGGTGAGAGAGGAGTGCGCTTGACCGCTGAACTTGACACTGCACAGACAGGACGGCAGTAAGTTAGAAAAAATATACATATGCCTGAATATTACATGTGGCAACATCTCGGTGTGGAAAACAGGTTTCATTTGCTTCGGTGTGTTAATTTCCACACCGCTTGTATGGTTCCGCCCGTTGTATTTTAATGAAATTTGATATTGAAGGGTTAACTGAAACGCATTGATACATTCCGGTTTTGGTTAAAATCGTGCAAATTAACGGATACTTTAGTAAAGATCAAAATGCTTCTCTTCAGGAGTCTCGAGACTTACTCGCTAAATACAGGGTTATTCGAAATGATTGTCGGGGTTTTAACAACCTCATTCTATAGATGCATCCCCATGTGATTTCTTTCTATGGGGTTACGTCAAGGATTAAGTTTATGTTCCTCCTCTTCCCACAAGTATCCCGGAACTGAAGGTACGAATCAGAACCGCTATTGAAACCATCACCGCTGACATGCTACAAACAGTTTGGAACGAACTCGATTATCATGTTGCTGTTTGTAGAATCACAAAGGGTGCACATATAGAGCACCTGTAAGGTAAGTAACAAAAACTTGAAGTGTTGTTCTATTAAATAAAAAAAACACATATACTCTTATCTCAAGTGTATTGTGTATGACAAGTTATTAAAACCTCGACAATCATTTAGAATAACCCTGTATTTTATCGGTGCGAAAAACGTTTGGAGCAAAAATTTCAGGTAAAATTTAAGCATTTTTATCTTTACCAATACACGTTTTTTTTCAGTAATTCCTGTGTTATTCAGTGTAATTAAATAAAGTAAACGAAAGATTCGGAATTGTTGCGTTAAGCATAAATCACTTAAATGACTAATCCCCTTCCATGCCTTAAAAGTTTTACAGCTAATACAGCATGTTTACGAATATATGGCAAGCGATTTGAACGAGATTTTTTTTAATGTTTGACATCCCGAAGTGTTTAACACATATATAGATATAGTGTAGTGAGAAGACCCTACGCAAGCTCTCACAGGAAGAACTCACGCTACGTCATAGTCTAGAAGTTAACCACACCCTAAAACATCGCAAATACAAATCAGTGTAACGTGGGAATCGAAACAAAGTTCTATAACAACACACCTCAAATACGTACGTGTAACATCCTTCACATGTACCGGTTAAAGTTTTAGAAATAAGTATCCTGATTGCATAATAAGAACATAACGACACATGCATTTTATACATTGTTATATCAAGGATGTAAGCGTTTGGGATCCCACAGCGCATTTTAAACATTGCTAAGTAAGGATCTAGAAGGGCCTGAGGATGATTCTATAAGAATCGAAACATGTCGCCCTAATACAGTAATAAACATAATAAAGTTTTGTTGTGTTTGACTGATACAGCATTGTATATTTATAGATTTGTACAAGCGCTGAACACAGAGCACGTGTCAAATGTCGGAAACCCAGAGAACTAATTAACACTGCAGCACAGTTGCATATACTCAGTTCGGTCGCCCACTGAATTTCATAGAATTTGTACAAATTCTTGTTGCTTGTCGCACATTGTGAACAGCACTGTATAGACAGGGAGTCTAACCTTGGAGTGACGCTAACGTGAAGTGACTGATGTTCCTTACTTCCTGCTGCAATCTCCCAGCGCGGAATTTACAACCCCTTGAGAAAACAGAAAAGGGGAATGAATCTCCGATGAAATTTGCGAAACTAACAGGTCCCTCAGCTTGGATATAAACGCGTCCTTCAAACATAACCTCAGCCGTAGGATATGAGGGGCCCATCCGACTGATCGATTCATCTTCGTCGCAACCTATCACGTGTTTTCAGCAGGTTAGGGCCGTAATATGGCCGATAACACAGTGTTTGCAAGTAGCTGCAGATGTTCCGAAATGGTAAATTCTTTCAAATTTAGTGGATCTTCAATTTTCCGATGTAGGTAATGGCCTACATATTTACCAAGAGTGCTACATCTGTCGTTATTACCACTTCTTTCATATCTACTGCTCATATTACTAATGCCTTTACCCTTTAAAAATGATTGACTAGAAATAAATTGATAATAATAGGCTTTACGTTCCTAAGCAAGTAAAAAGTATTCGCAGTAGAAAGAAATACGACACGTGTTTATTTCAAAATTGCGTTACAGACTAGTATCAATAATATGGCTTTGGTGCGTTACTTGGAAGTACTTAGTACATTGGCAAAACCTATTTATTTACAGTATTTTGTTTAAACTAGTACATATTTGAAAAGTGTGAACGTACACTACAGCACAAGGGGGAGGGGGAGGGGGGAAACTGTGAGCGCTGAAGACGCGGCATCTCAGACGATGGGATTATGTGCGCATGTGCGAATCGGTCCATTTTTTTTTTTTTTTTTACTTAGGTACAGGTTGTGGCTCCACTCACAAACCAAGTATTTTACGTATTGGCATATTTACTGAATTGCGTGTAAATTATCCCCTGTGCGCGGTCTGTAGGCATACGGTGAATTGAATGTATAGCTTTATGCATTATTAATAACGGCACTGGATTGAATTGCCAACTTTACGCCCCGGCCTCTTCATCCCCGGGAAAGTGCCCACTGTACCGACTGACCAAGGGGCTGGGTGGACCAAACGCCAGTCTGGATGCTGCCGGGCATTAGACGATGATTTCTCGGTTGTTCAGCGTGTAAGCTAGTCACTGTGCAGACTACACTATAGCCACTTCAGTGTATTGTGCTATATAAATTTTGTAATGATCATTAGGAAGCTCTTGCGGGCCTTATGTAGATAATGGAATAATCTGGGAAAGAAACGAAAGCGATGAATTATGCTCACTAAACCAAGATGTCAGACAAATGCGTTCTATTGCGCTTGATCCTTAGCCTACTTGCATCCCGATGATAGAAGACGGAATCACATTCTATGTTTTCACGAATATTATGCCAGTGACATTAACCAAGCTTCTTACTTTTTAATTTCCTAAAATTAATAATAGCAACATGGCAGATGGCCGAACTTGCGAGGCGGGAAGTTTGAAATACATGGAAATTTGTAGTTAAAGATTTTCTGGAATGTGAAATAACAGCGCAGCGGCTTACGGAAGTTATTTCAATCCTTCAATGTGCTGGCGATGTGTAATGAACCGGTGGAGTTGGGCGGTGAAATTTCGAAAGCGATTGGTCACGAGACGTACGTACCCATTGTGTGTAACATACTGTCTGCAAATTAGCACTTACAAACGAGGCGAATTCACGAATCTGACGATATTTGAAAAATAAAAAACCACCTTGATGTCATTTGCTATTTTATTTCACTTCTTATGTGCTCAGCATGGTTAGGAAATTAATAAATCCGTCATCAGGAGCTTGTGACTATTCTGTTGAATTACCACATTGGTCGTATTGTTCTTGGTTCGATGTGTGTTGGAGTTTGGGTGTGGTTGGTTTGGAGTGGTATCCGTGTTGCAGGCTGAAACTTCAGCCTGCAACACGGATACCACTCCAACCCAACCACACCGGAACTCCAACACACATCGAACCAAGAAAAATACGAACAATGTGGTAATTCAACAGAATAGTCGCAAGCTCCTGATGATGGATATATTAACCTTTTGGCGCCGGAATTATTTTTTTAAATTTTAGCACACACTGTGTATAAAATGTGAATAACACAGGAACCAAATGCGTTAGAATTATGACACAAACTGCATTTTGAAGAGAAAAAGACGGAGAGTATATACCATGTTTAAAATATTCAGTACCTATATTTGTTGAATAAATATATAAAATGCAACATTTAGAGCTTAGCGGTGCGGTACGACTCCTATAGCGGTCGTTATACATCCAAGGGTTAATGTCCTAAACATGTTGAGCACATAAGAAGTGAAATAAAATAGCAAGTGACATCAAGTTGGTCTTTTATTCTTCAACTATCACAATGATGTACGGTCCAATAAATATAAGTTTCACTGTGACGATATATCCGACAAACTTAACGTATGCGTTATCTTTACTTAAGTAATAAGTCCTTCATACGAGAAGCAACAGTAATAATAACAATAATAATAATAATAATAAACACGTGGGACCAGAAATTTATTACATATGAAAGTGGGCTTTATGACTATACTGTTTGCCGGAACTGCTTTTTAATACAGGCCGATGCGTTAACGATGCTATTAGATAATGTCAGAACGAATTATCTGAAGACTTTTATGTAAATTTTATTCCTATAAATAAGCCCGCACTTTTATTTACGGCGATGAGATCGTAGTCAGTAGTGCAGAAAATAATCTCCAGAGAGTCATTTGTAAATTAATACTCGTATGTGGCTGTAATTTATGGATGAAATATGGAAATTTTGTTCCTTAGAAAGAAAACTAATTACATTTTTAAAAGCGTTCTAAATAACATAATTGCGTTGAAAAGAGAAGTGCGCTGTTCTGGTTTATTACGCATCGAGTAGTCGTAATTCCTTACCGACGTTTCGGGACAACGTATCAGTCCCATCTTCAAGGGGTAAGAATAATTTTTAGATTCCTTTACAGCCCTGTTTCCTTCAGTAACAAGTCGAGAATTTCTGAATGAATTTTCATGCGAAATAGTGTTTGAGAATTTTGCGACAAATTATCGATTTATGCAGGATTTAACTGAGGTCGGACAGTCGTCGCGGCTACTTTACATAAAGGCCTACGTGCGTTTTTACGAGAATCTCTCGCACACCTTGCTGAATCATTTGACTGATCAGTAACAGATAAATACTCATCAATACTGTAACTCCTGATCAGTGAAGATGCATCTCTATCATTAACCGTAACTCCTGCACAGAAACAGATATATCAAATAAGTAGCTGGAATCCCTGGTTAGTAACAAATTTCAGTCTGTAACTGACGTCTGTGAACAGTAATAGACGTATCGCTATCAGCGGTGGTAAGCGATAATTCAGACCATGTTTTTCAAAGTCCATTGGACTCTATCCAGTTCATCTTTCTCTCTCTTCAGTTTCTCTTGTATTTTTGCAATATCGTTCGTCGTGACTTTTACCGCTCTAACACTATTATTTGAGGAACATAGACCTAAATCAAGAAAACAGAGACTGGAAACCTGTGTAGTACGGTAGGAAGATAAACATTTGTTATTAAATTTGGTTGGAACCCCCCCCCCAGGAACGAGACCGTATGCGAGACTGGGATGTGTGGTATCAGGATAATATTGACATGAACGTTAGAGAAATCTGTTTTCAAAATACGAATTGTTTTCGACTGGTCCACGGATTTTTTGACATTAACGTCGCTGAGCATTTTCTTTGTGAGTCGGAGTGTTTGTACCCTTCGTATTATATTTTGTGTTTTGTTTTCAGATTAACGCTTGCCCGAGCTTATCGTGCCGCTGCTGTGTGCCGTTTCGTTGCGCGTTAGTAGCAAGGCAGAAACTATAAATTTGATTTCCTAAATAGTGCTTTGGTTCGTAGTTACGAGATTCATGTAACAACGCAGGGCGTCGATAGTGTGTTCTTCCAGTAGGCTACTGTTCGAATACCGTAAATTAATTTATTCTCTAGTTCAATTTGATTTCCGTTATTTCTATTGAAACTGTTTCTCCGACTGCAGCTGTAGGTAATCTCTTGCGAGACACGTTTGCAGTACGGCAGTACCAGTGCTAACGATTCTGAAGTAAGCAGAATATGCGGCGTAAATGTGACACAAACGAAACATCACTCACTCACTCACTCCATGGTGCAGAGTCCTTCTTGAGAAGCTAACTGGTTTGAAGCTAGCCAAGAAATTACCCGCATTTCACGGAACCCGAAGGTTCATTACCGCACTCACAAGCGTCCGCCACCTGTCCCTATCCTGTGCCAGCCTAATCCAGCCTATATACCCCCATCCCACCTCCTGGAGATCCATCCTAATTTTATCCACCCATCTACGCCTAGGTCTCCCCAGTGGTTCCTTCCCTCCGGTTCCCCCACTAAGACCATATACACCCCCTCTCTTCACCCATACGCGCCACATGCCCAGCCCATCTCATTCTTCTCGATTTTATCACCCGTACAATATTGGGTGAGGAGTACAAATCATTTAGCTCCTCGTTATGCAGTCTCCTCCATTCCCCCTTTACCTCGTCCCTCCTAGGTCCAAATATTCTCCTGAATACCATATTTTCAAACACCCTGAGCTTCCCTTCCTCCCGCCGTGTCAACGACCAAGTTTCACATCCATACAAAACAACCGGCAAAATTATAGTTCTGTATATCTGGATCTTTAAATTTTTGGATAGCAACCTGGAAGACAAAAGATTCTGCACCGAATGATAGCAAGCATTTCCTGACCTGTATCAACATACGAAATTTTAATTAAAACTACCGTAGAGGAAGTTATATTGGGACACCGGTACGAAGGAGGAAGTAGAATAGTAGATACAGTATTGATGATTTTTCTATTAGCTTATTAAACGCCGCTGTATCTATAACACAAGCTGTGGCATCAAAAGAATTTGTAGAGTTATTACGAATTGGTGGTGCTAGGTGTTGAAAAAGAAAGTACCGGTGGCATAATTACACTCTTTGAAAAAACCGATTTGTCTTTAAAAATGAAACAATTTTTGAATATGAATGTTGAAAATGCAGTAATACATATCTCACTGTCTCACAATGGCATTAATATAAGATTTATCTCAGTAATTAAACAACTTGACGCACAAAATTTTTGTTTTACAATAAGTTTAGTTCATGCCCCTACATGTTTCGAGCACATGTACTCGAAACATGTAGAGGCATGAAATATACTTATTGTAAAACAAAAATTTTGTGCATCAAGTTGGTTAATTACTGAGATAAATATACTGAGATGCAAGGTCAGCAAAACGTGAAAAATTAATATAAGAGTTTATTCTGTTACATGGAAAGACTTTTAGTACAGCAACAGCAGTGCTTACTGATTTACTCGATTGTTTGTTGATGTAAGACGGAAAATGTAGTATCTTCTGAAATAAAGGTTACATTGTTATAATTTTTAGATTTCAGTGTGCAGCATTGTTGTGACCGCTTTCATCAATAATATTTATTCCACTAATATCCCACAATTTATGGACGAAAAGTTTATAACTGGAATGTACAAGTGGCCTTAAATTTATGAAGGTACTGTACTACTCAGGCTTTAAATTGAAAGAAAGAAATAGTTAAAAAAAAAAAACAGCTCTGTTCGTGCTCCTGCCAGAATTCGAACCGGGAGTAGCCCACCTCCTCCCACATAATTTCAGACTTGAGTGATTCTGTCGCATAATGAGATATGGTTAGCCACTAATTCCAATCCTTTCCGCAGAGGAGGCATCATCTTTAAGTTCTTATTGTATTTTCTGTTCAAATATTTTTAATTGTTTGGTAACAGAACTCAGCGTAATGTAACTGTTGGACATGTCACAAAACCTACGTTATTCAGAGGCGCATGTTATGGACAGAATAAGGAGTCGGAATGTGTCAGCCATGTCTTGAATATGACTTGAATGAGTTCCATCCCCTTCCCACCTCCAGCGATAGAACTTACTTCCGTCAGATCCATTTAATATTTTATGTATATTGGACCGTGCATCATTGTGATGCTTTAAGAATAAGAGACTAACTTGATGTCACAATTTATTAAGTTTTATTTCACTTCTTCTATACTCAACATGTTTCGGACATTAATACATCCATCATCAGGAGCCTGCGACTTTTCTATTGTAGCACAGCTTCAGCCTGCCACACGGATACCACCCCAACCAGCCACACCGAAACTCCAACACTCATCGAAACAAGAACACACAACCATTGTGGTGATACAATAGAAAAGTCGCAGGCTTCTGATGATGGATGTATTAATGTCCGAAACGTGTTGAGCATAGAAGAAGTGAAATAAAACTTAATAAATCGTGACATCAAGTTGGTCTTTTATTCTTCAACCATTAATATAATTCTTCCATTCGGCCCTGTCGATTCACAATAAGCTGATGTTGTACGAACAAATATTGAAGCCTATGTGGACCTACGGCATACGGCTGTTGGGATGCACGAAACAGAACCACACTGTCATCATTCAGGGACTTCAAAACAAGGTACTTAAGAACATAGTTGATGCACCTTGGTATATCAGAAACGCCGACCTCCGTAGGGACATTCAAATGGAAATGGTTACAAATGAAATTGGAAAGTTCGCTAAGAAGCATAAAGAAAGGCTTCTCCACCACGTCAACGTCGAAGCGATCCAGCTGCTTGTCAACAGTGAACTGCTGCGAAGTCTTAAAAGAAAATAAAAACCTTTTGAGCTGGTGTAGCGATCATTATAAGCAGAGCATGGTGAAGTGCACCATAAACACTATTAGTGTGTGATAAAGACAGGGCACAGTTTTAGTGCAGTAATCACCGCCATATGGTATATGGACTGGATTAGGCTGGCCCAGGATAGAGACAGGTGGCGGACACTTCGGGTTCCGTGAAATGCGGGGAATTTCTTGACTAGCTGCAAACCAAAGAAGGACTGCACCAAGGAGTAAGTAAGTAATCACCGCCAACCAAGGAAGAGACAGTGCGTAAGCAAACAGAACTAAAGAGGTAGAACCGCAGGGCGACACCTGAAGTTAATATTCGTATAGCAGTTTAAGTCAGAGTAATACGACCCGAAACACGTAGAGCAGTTTGCAGATATAAATAAACTGTATATTGTTGCATCTTGTTGGATAATTATTGACACATATTACGTGATGCACGGACCTTTTAACATACAATTTTTATGTCCTCTTCCTTACTCTCACCGGGTTCCAGTTACTTTCTTTCTTCACTTCAGTCACAGCCATCTTCAGATTCTGTAATTTTTTTCGGAATGAGTTACTAAGCTGTACGCTCATATAAAAGAGGTACAGTTGTGGATTATAGATATCTTAATAAAGTCCTGGACGGCGCTATGGATTTTCGTATTTTGATCTGAACCTGATTTTCTTGTAATATGTGAATTACGGAATTCATGGACATTATTTCGATTTATGCCTGTTTACCTCAGCATTTTCTGCTTCTGTGGATGATTCATTAACTAGCCCTTTTAAGCTTCTACTAGAATCTCTCAATGCATCCTTCTTACTTCAAAGTATTTTCCTAGCAGTTCGCGTTTACTGTCCTCTAATTCCGCATATTCTTATTTGAAAGTAAAACCCTACATTCCATCACCATACACAAGTTTATTTGACAGAACGTGATAAATTTGTTAACGTATTTTATATGAAAGCTCGTGTGGTGTCTGCGCACCTTGAACTTCTGATGTCATGTTTCCAGAACAAACGGTAATGATACGGCCTGCTTGGTAAGATATATTTCCATTACAAAGTGCGTTGATCTTATGGCACATGATACGAGTTAATGCTCTGCGTTATTACATTTTCATTATTCTATTCAAATTTATTTCCCTGTAATTCGACACCGCGCAGGCGGGAGAAGGAGCTGGCAGCTTAAAGGCAGATTTATGCGTGGCTTAGCGCCGCCATCTGTAATCCACCCCCAGCGAGATGAGAGCCCTGTCGTCACCTCCCTGAGACTTTGTGAAATCCACTTTAGAAGGAAAGTGTATCTATGTGCCCCCAAAATAACTCACGGATTAGTCTGCTTAACCTGTTCTGGCTCCAGGCGTAAAATTCGTATTTAACCCCTTAATATGCTATGGTGACAATCTGCATCACCAGACTTCATTAAAAGCTCTGTATTTTGTCTACACGGCACATTTTTGTCTCATATGCTTGTCACTATAAATAGCGAAAATATAGCACCATTCAGTTTTGGGGCTGTCCCCACTTTGCAGTGTTTAAAATGTAAATTTAAAAACGGGGTTTCGAAAACCGGCTGTGATTCCGTGCTCCTATGACGGGTAGGTGAAAACACACTGCCTTGGGCTCTGTGGGTAAAGTTATTCTGAACCTCCGGGTGGCACTCCATTTGGCTTCGGCTAGCACCAAACGCCTGTATCTCCACATATTTAGTTAATTGTGCAATAAATAATAAAGATAGTTGCCGTAGGAGCTGTGTCAGTATCCAAGAAGGTCTAAAATCGACATAGACAACACATTCGAATTAAGTATCATCGAACCCATTAGTTCCATAAACACCATTAACGAGATGGTTTTGTAATGGGGACAGGTAGGAACTAAACTCTTTAGTACCATCTTCATTAATGTTCATCTACGAACGCATTGCCAGATAAGAGCTTCCCCCGCGAGCAGTGACAATCCTTGGTCGGACTCAAGGCCTTCAACAAAGACTCCCAATTCCCTTTGGCATAAGCTGTCTCCCTGTTAAAACTTGCAAGGTGAGTTTTATCGTCAGAGATTTACGTTTTCTACTCAGGAATGACTGACTGGGATAGGTCTGTTAATGTGCAGGCCTTTGGCATTAGGTTTTGGTTGGTTGGTTAGCTGCTGGCTTGCTTGATTGATAGATCGATTTATTGTTTGCTAGATCGCTTAATTGTATTGATTGGTTGGTTCGTTGTTGCAATCTTTAAAGGAAAAAAATTCCGTTTTAAAGTTTTCGAAATGTGACGTTCAGGTGACCGTGCGTCGTGGTAAATTCTTATAATAAAACCAAATAGATGCTCTAATTTCTCAAATTTATTTCTGGAATAAAACCTTACATGTTTCGGACAGTTCCTCTGTCCATCATCAGGAGTTTTTCACTGTACACACAGCAATGGTATATGTCATAGAGGTTTGCTGACAGCTTGTGAGCAGGATCAGGACGTCCGTCCCGATCCTGCTCGCAAGGTGTCAGCAAACTTGTATGACATATACCATTTCTGTGTGTACAGTGAAAAACTCCTGATGATGGACAGAGAAACTGTCCGAAACATGTAGACGTCCTGATCCTGCTCGCAAGCTGTCAGCAAACCTGTATGACATATACCATTTCTGTGTATACAGTGAAAAACTCCTGATGATGGACAGAGGAACTGTCCGAAACATGTAGAGTTTTATTCCAAAATAAATTTTCAGAAATTAGTGCATCTAGTTGGTTTTATTACAAGAATTTTCTAAACGTGTGTAATTGTGGACATGCTGTGAAATAGACTGGCCACTGTGAGATAAGAGAATCATGAGGGTGTTCGAAAACATCTTGTTGAGAAGAATGTTTGGACGTTAATAATTATTTAATGATAACATTTATCATTTGCATTCTGTTGTCACATTCAAGCGGTGGGAGGTGGTTTGGAAAAGTAACACTCTTGTGGAAGTACAGAATGGATACATGATGATACACTCTCAGTCGGGAAACCTCAGGAAATTATCTACGTGGGAGACCTATATGATAGGAGAAACTTAAATTCGATCTTAGGGAAATAGTGATTTGCAGTAGTTGTGTCTTGCATCAGTGGACACCCTAGGCCTTTCTGTCGAAGGATCTGATGCTTGTAATTATCATTTTGTACAGGGTGCGGCAGAAAGAACACTCCGATTTGGGAGGGGCATAGCTTCGGGTGGGGAGCGCGTACAGTGGTGGGGAGCGCGTACAGTGGTGGGGAGCGCGTCATCGAACAGCGGTGCCGTTTGCAGTGTAACCATGGCGTGGTTGGGAGAAAATCGAGCCTTTATTGTTGAGGAGTTTATAAAAAATGGCGGGTCGCCGGTAGCAACACAGCG
>Ga0123355_10011616_pt1 | contig 13585 bp, 8 predicted proteins | sample TergutEmb28metaG_3_FD_89872 | JGI IMG/M metagenome (GOLD analysis project Ga0123355, IMG submission 89872) | Embiratermes neotenicus P1 segment gut microbial communities from Petit-Saut dam, French Guiana - Emb289 P1 | ecosystem: Host-associated > Arthropoda: Insects > Digestive system > Gut ...
CGTAGCCACCTGAAACTGATACAGTAACCTCACAATAGATAGCTCTATATATCCCTCAGAGCATTTTGCATTTGGCGCGGTCTTTGTATGTCAGGCCGGAAACTTATGGACCCACCTACGTAAGAGGACTGCTTTAAGACTTGTCTTTGAAGCATCACTGAATAGTCGCCACTGCTTAGGACTGCCTCATTTGCATTGCATCCAGCTGACCAACAGTGTCTTTGCAGTAGGTGAAATAACCTGCGGTTTTGAAGAATTGCTTGACTTCTTGGTTTCTGGTGCGAAATGTTGTCACTTTCACGGAGTGGTGTATTAAATTCCACTGTTGTGACTTTGATGCCAAAAGTTCTGCCTTATTTTTTGGAAGTTCGAGATCCCTGATGAGGTCATGAGCTCGCCTTCTGTGATCTTATGATTGGAGGAGTCTGTGCTTGGCAGGTAGTCTGCATCTCTTGAAGCTGATGGCTGCTGTTCTTCGCTGTCTTCGTCGTCAGAATACATAGCAAAATTGTCCGGAGGTTCAGGAGCAGGAAGTCCATCGCCATGAGGCACAGGCCGAATTGCTGATGGGCTATTCGGATACGCAAGTGTTGATTTTTTCTTCATGGACATACCATTTTGAATAAGGGGCACCATACAGAAATAACAGTCAGTTCTGTGATTGCGAGGCATCCTCCAAACCATGGGCACTCCAAACGGCATACAGCGTCTTTTTCCATTCACCCATGCATCGAGTTTGGATGAACACGCAGTGCAACACACGTGTGGTGCCCATTTTTTTGTCCTGGTCCACTACCTTACAGCCGAAACACAAGAAATGTGCCTTTTTTATGGTTGGAGTAATCGAACACTTCCTTGAGGCAAATGTCACTTCTCCTAAAATATAGCACAAGTTATCCGGGTTATTTACGCATTTCCGGGACATTTTTATAAATATACTACACAATCTATGACAGTAGAATGCCAGCTGAAACTGTAACGACACAGTGCTCATGAAAGAACTTGGGGGCACCATCAACAATACGACCGCTTTCGTACAACACTTAAGAACTGAAGAGAGTTGAGAGGCAACAGTTTTACTGATCACGTGACAGACACCTGCAGCGACGATAGCCGATCACGCGATATCATCGTGGTATGGGAATTATGGCGCCCGCTTAGGGTGTTGCCAACCTTTGAAGACGGAGACCTAATATTTAGTTGTAAAAAAAGTGAAATTTCAGGCCGTAACTGTAACTCGAAAACTCGAGCTGAGCTGAAAATTTCTGTCATTTTCGAATTCAGCGGCCTCAAATTAGTAAAGTGTAGCTAGTCTCGTTTCCATAACATTTTGTGTGTTGAACAGTGTTATCAGATGTCACAGAGATACTGAGCAACCTTTAAAACTGGTGTGTATTGCGATGTTGTGTGTTGTGTATTTCAGTCCGGAGTACGTTGTTCTGGTGTGCCGGTCGGCTGGTGCTGCTGCATTATGACACTGTGCTTATCACAGATCGTGATTGGTTAACAACACGGTACACGTGACACAACAAACGGGGTATCAACCAGTTTATTGCGCTGCTGACATGTCTCTCCCCGCAGAGCACTAATATTAGTGCAAACGACTGCAGTGTAGAGCAGCCGGTCAGCTGACTGACCACACACGGTTTGAACACAGTGGTCTGAACAGGTGTGGCCGACATTTAATTGTATTGTGTGCTCTGTTGCCTTTTGCCTTTAACCAGTTGTAACTTCTTCGGGAATCTGCAGGCAGGCCTTGTTCAAGTTAATCACAAAAGTGGTATATATTTTTTTTTCATTTCCCCCCCTCGTCCAGAAGCAAAATCGCGGCACTAAACATTGGACCCACAGGTGCGGGGCATATTGTTACAGAGCTGACCGCACTGACTGCATGCATTGTCCTAGTTAGGCAAGAAATGCCGAGGGTTGATTACTCTGTTCACAGGATTAAAGTATTGGGTCAATATGAGGCAGCTGAAACCACCGTCCTGTCGCCATGCTTCTTACGGTCTCTGGTATCCTTCCCCTGCCCCTGGATCATCCTAATATTCTCTTTCCTTTAGAATTTTCCTACCGTTGTGTCCCATGAACTTCGTATCTGAACCACGCGTGCTACGTGACTGGACCATCAGATAAAATAATATTCTTTTGGGAATGTAACATTTTATAACTTCAACAGTTGTTCCGTTTCGTCCCTGATAACTTCCTTCCTTTTATGGTTAACGATGGCTATAAATGACGCAGTAGTCACTGGAATTTCGTCCCACTTCTTAAGTTGATTGTGTCGGTTATCTTGTCTGTTCATGCACGTTTGTTGCTGAGAGCATGTTGTGACATGTCTTGATACTATTACACAACGACATCCTCGCGGTGCCGTGGCTAGCTCCATTGCTTTGAATCTGGGAGTCAGGAACTGTGGTGCACGACCACTCCCATCGTCACAGACGTTTTGCCACTTAACGCCACCTAATTAGAGCTGTTAACAAACTTGGTAACTACGATACAGATTCATCTCGTGCTGGTACCCCATTCGCCTATACCTGCTTTCTGGTGCGGTTCGTCTCTGAACTGTTTCGCCCTGAAGATGACGGCAGTACGCTTCTCCGAAACGTCAGTAACGATGTTCCTGCAGGCATTACGAAACGTCGTAGGAAACTTGTATCGCTATCAGCGTCGGTGTGAAAGCCCCAGACCTCGCGATGTAGCAGACACTGCCGCGTGTGTTCCATTGTGACGACACTTACCGACTGTGTTCTGAGAGTGACGCCAGGTATATTTAAGTAGTCAGTTCTACTGCACCGCGATGGTTGTGTTCTTGTGAGACCTGGCGATATAACTGTAGGGTCACATCGGACAAAATATGGCTTTTCATGCAATCTTATATCTTTTAACACCATTCGCTGAAATCGCGTGATAGCCAACACGCGTGTGCGAAAGTGCTGGTTATACAAACTGCGTTCACCTGTCCATCAATCGTTTTATAGCCAATTCGCGCTAACGAACTACGCGTTAGAGCAGAATTGTACTCAAGTCGTAAGACGCAGTAAACACTTCGTGACGGTTATAACAGCAATTAAGCGTGGTGTCATAGATATGCATATGTATTCTTGTACGTTCGTGGCAGTTCTTGTCATATGTAAAGAAACTTGAATTTTCTCGGCTGATTTTCGAAAAATACCCATCAAACTTCATGAAAATCCGTCCAGTGGGAGTCGAGTTGTTCCGTGCGGCAGGACGGACAGATTGACAGGCATGACAAAGCAAATAGTCGCTTTTCGCAATTTTGTGTATGCGCCTAAAAACCAGCCAGTTAATGCTGTATAGGGAAAAATTCGCTGTTTGTTCTGAAACCAATACAAAACATTGTGTGGGCAGAACATAGAATTTTTAGGAGCATTCGCAAAATTGCGTAAGACGACTGTGGGTTTCGTCATGTCTGTCCGTCCTTCCTTCTGCATGGAACAACTCTGCTTACACTGGATGGAGTTTGTGAAATTTTATATTTGAATATTTTTCGAAAACCTGTCGAGAAAATTCAAGTTTTATTAAAATCTGCCAAGAATAACGTATACTTTACATGAAGACATGCACAATAAGATATCTCGCTGAATTCTGCTTAGATTGAGAAATGTTGCAGGGAAAGTTTGTAGAGAAAATTAAAAGAGAAATTCAGTCCAGTTTTTTTTCTCCCATAAGTCATGCCGTTTATGACATGACGTGGAAAATATTGTAGAGCCTGTGTTACAGGCCACAGGTGACAACCTACTGCGGCACAGAGGAGATGTGATTCGCATCCTGTGTAACTAAGGCTACGGTCGCACAGTCATGCATTTAATGCTTACTACTTTTCCACGGCAACGGTGGTTACGCGAACGCACCTAATTGTTACGTTAGTATGTAGATTGCCTCTTGTTGAATGCCGAACTTGGTGGTGTATGCAGTACACACTGGGCTTTAAAGGGTTCAGCTTGACATACGAGGCGTGTTCGAAAAGAGGCCGAGCGTCACTTAGCATAGACAGCGCGCTGCGGCTACTGAGCGCACCTAGCATCAGGTTTTGACAACAAACTGCCATTTGTCCCGTTTCGCTACGAGCGTTAGTCGTCGAGCTACATCCGCTGAACTGAGCACGTGCACAAGCTGTTCGATGAATTAGTGACAAAGTGACAATGGAAGAGCTTGAACAAAGTGTGTGTGTGAAATATTGCTGCACACTTGGGTAAAAATTTTACAGAGACATTTCAGTTGCTTAACCAAGCATACGGAGAGGACTGTAAGAGCCGAACGCAGTGCTGTGAGTGGTTTAAGCGTTTTAAAAAGGGCTGAATGTCGGTCGGTGAAGATCCCAGGCCTGGACGACCTTCCACATCAACAAACGATGACCATGTCAAGAGAGTTGTGGAAATCGTCGTGTAACTGTCCGAGAAGTTGCTGACGAAGTGGGCATCAGCATAGTGCCATCAAATTTTTGCTGAAAAACTTCAGATGGGTCGCGTCAGTGCAAAATTCGTGCCACTTCTGTTGACTGACGATCAGAAAGAGAACCGTGTTGAAATCAGGAAATTCTTGCCAATGCAAATGGTAATGAAAACTTTCATAAGAGATGAGACGTGGGTTTATGGGTATGATGTTGAGACCAACATGCAATCGTCGCAGTGGATGGGTAAAGGGTCTCCTCGATAAAAAAAAAAAAGCATGGTTGAGTTGGGCAAAAATCAAGGAGATGATCGTTGTGTTTTTTGATTAGAAAGGCATTGTCCATTATGAATTTGTAGTGGTTAGATGGTAAACAAACAGTTGTACCAGGAAGTTTTAGCGCGTTTGAGGGATGCTGTGCGCAGGAAGAGGCCTGAATTGTGGGAAAACAGATTTGGATGTTGCACCACAATGCGCCGGCTGACGCGTCGCTCCTCATCCGCAGTTACCTGGCAAAAGGTCAGGCATCCATTGTATCCCATCCAACCTATTTTCCGGACTTAGCCCCAGCAGACTTTTTCCTGTTTCCCAAACTTAAAACCACTTTGAAAGGACGTCGTTTCCTAACCATAGATAGGATTCAGGAAAATGCGTTAAGAGAACTGCGCGCCATCACAGAAAGTGCGTTCCAGGAAGCATTCCAACAATGGAAGAAACTTTGGAACGGTGTATCGCCAGTAGAGGGGACTACTTTGAGGGGGACAAGTGTTTAAAATGCTGTAAAATAAGCAATAAAGTCTTTGTAACAAAAGTCTTTGTAACAAAAGTTCGGTCTTTTTTTGAACACGCCTTGTATACGTGGTCCGAGATGTGTTGGCAGTATTGCATGTCGCTCGTTGCTGACGTAACAGGAGGCACTGCTCTTCGCGGTGGTCAGTTTGAAGTCGGTGCCACACGTTGCCGACTTAGCAGAAGGCACTTTGCTTAGAGGTGGGCGCTACCACCTTACGTGTACCTGTCAGCAATCCTGTTAGCGATCTGTTACATATTGATAGTTGGTAACGGTGGGCGGTGTGTCGCATTCAGCAGGAGACAGGATGTCGACAGACGGTCACCACAAAGTGTGTGCTAAAATGATTTGGTTCATCTAATGGGTTCATCTAATGAAGAACAGGTCTGTGTGGGCCTTAGTTAGGTAAAGAAACTGTTCGTGCGTCGTTTTCAAAAACGATTCCTCCTGCGAATAGTGTACGTGCTGATCTCATGTAGCCTATTGTCCTAGCACACGGAGTGTCAGGCCTATAAATCTTGCGTTGCCAGTAGCACATTTAAGTGGGTGCAGTTTAGTGCAGATGGGCTTTAACACGAATTCAAAGCGAATGGCGCTTGTCGGCCATGTCATATCCGCCCGTCCATCCATCCGATTCCGCACGAACGTCGCGACTTCATCTGACGGATTTTCGTGAAACTCTTCGGGATTTTTACTGAATTTTTGGCTACATATGCCTCTTTTGGTTAGAATCGGACAAATATACACAGTTGACCGAAGTACGCTTATGTGATTGGTCCTTGTAATAGTGTTGTCTGTGCGGTACTGTTGTACTCCGAGTGTGACGGTCGAAGTCAGGTACGCCGGTGTTGACCGAGCGGCTGGTTCCTGAGGGAAACTGGTTGAAGGCTCGTACTGGACACTTAAGAATTGATATTCAAGACTCCAGGCACAACTCTTGGAAGTAGATAATGCTGGTTTATTGTAGCTCGTTGTTAGGAGAATATAGTAAAATAACTGATGTAGTGCGCTGTGGTGATAAATGATGCAGGGCACTGTTAAATAATTTGTGAGTACCGCTCGTAGGGAGAACAAAGAAAATTTGGCTATGTGTTCAGACAGCGATTCCTGTAGCAAGTGACGACCAAGAATGTCCCCAGGGGCATCCAAACCCCTGGATTAAATAGCATCAGAATTTGGGGGCGAGTGACGTCATAGGGCGTTGGTTATACCAGACGCGCTACCAAATATGGTCATAAGTCCCCGAAAATACAAGCAAAACTGCAGCTGTCTTAACGGAACATTTCAGTCAAGCAACCCCTAAAAGAGTTTTAAACAAAGGGGTGAGCGAGAAATTCTCCCTAAGAACGGGTGTGTAGTTGGCGCATGTGTTGTTTCCTGTGGCGAATGACAAAGTCCCCACACACACGCACCTTGCATCTTAAACCATAGCTGAGAATAAATGGTCGCTTGGCGAAATTAAAATCGCCGGACGCAACAGTACGCGCTGATGCCTCAGGAACAGTTGGCGATTTAAACGTAACAGAATCACCGGCGAATTTGTAATTTGTTAGAACGCATTTGAACGCAAGACCGTCGCGCTCCTACTGTCTCTCCACGATCCATCCAATATCACTGTCACTTTGCCACACGCTGCATCATTGTGACTGCCAGTTGTGCGAACTACCTTGTGCCACACTGACACCGTCACAGTCCTGTTGCTGCAGATCGTTGTGTCGTGTTTTGTAGCACTAAATTTTACCACCGATCCATTTCTCATGCCGGTCTGTTCGGACGATGCCCGTAAGGATCTGCGTGTTTTGCGGTTCTTGCGATTGTTCCAATGCTTCCGTGATTCAGGCTACTCGTGGCTATATCCGGTGTCATGTAGGCCTTTCAGTCAAGGACGTGACATTCGGCTTGTTACCGAAGTTCGTATTTCATCGGTGCAAATTGATTGACACCAAGCGCAGAGCGATGCTGTTTCTTCTGCGCAGAGTGCTCAAGGATGTGCCGTTTTGCGCATTCTAGAAGATTCGGGAGCCGAAAAGAGCCGAGAACCGAAAAGAGCCGAGAAGAGGCACCGGGACCACCGGTTTGTGGGGAGAAATAAAGAGCAAGGCGCTTGATTTGGAGAACACGTCCATTCGTCTGTCCCTTGCCAAACACCAGCGATTAAACGGTTTGTCAGGTTTTCATGAAATTTGTTTTAGGGGTTCTTCAGGAAAATTTGTCGAGCTGGCGTCGCTTTCACGAAAATCGGCTCGGTGGTAGTCTTATTTAGCTTCGAGGCGTCAGTGAATTTATACCAGTACTGTCCACATTTCTTGACCGATTGACCTGAAATTCGATACAGAAATCTGCACGTGATAGCATTGTGGAATGTGAGTTTGGTACAGATTGGTTACTTGAAAGGCATACTGTACTGAGGAACCTAAACGAAATGTTTGCCTACTTTCTCAGCTTTTCACGAATTAGATAATCTTTGGTACAGTATATGTCCACAAAATTTCGGTACAGTGTGTGTCCACATCAATTCGGTACACCATATGTCTACAGCAATTCGGTACAGTGTCCACAACATTTGCGCAGTAAGAACCAGCAACTAGCAGCCAGCCAACATAAACGCGTGACATATACCAGTTGCTGTATATCCAGAAAAGTACGTCTTGATGATGAGCAGTAAACCTGCTCGAAACATGTACAGGTTAATTATCGAAATAAATTGAGAGTAATATAGTGCATCCTTTTGGTTCTTATTGCACAGTCCACAATATATTAGACACCACAGCAATTCGGTACGGCGTATTTCCACAATAGTTCGGTACATTGTATGTCCACAACAATTCGGTACAGTATATGTCCACAACATTTCAGTACGGTGTATGTCGAAAACAATTCGGCACAGTATATGTCCACAACATTTCGGTACAGTGTATGTCCACAACAATTCGGTACAGTGTATGTCCACAACATTTCGGTATGCCGACATCAATTCGGTACAGCATATATCCACAACAGCTCGGTACAGTGTATGTCCACAACAGTTCGTTACTGTGTATGGTTGTAAATAATGACGTTTGTTGTATATAACCATAAAATTGAAACTGAACCAGAAAGCTGATGGTGTACTGAATGAAGTGTTTCAGTTACTTCAGGTAATGCGGTCCTTCGAAACTTGGCTAGCGCGATTTACACTGTTGAAGTTAAATGGCGAAGTCTTGTTATGTGTAGCCGCATGTGTGCAGTAACTTGTGTTTCTTATGTATAGCCCCATGTATGCAGTAACTCCCGTTGCTGTTTGTAGCCGCATGTTCACAGTAACTCCTCTTTGCTGTGTGTAGCCGCATGTATGCAGAAACTCCTGTTTGCGTTTTGTAGCCGCATGTGTGCAGTAAATTCTGTTTACTGTGTGTAGCCGCATGTGTGCAGAAACTCCTGTTTGCGGAGTGTATCCGCTTGTGTGCAGTAACTCCTGTTTGCTGTGTGTAGCCACATGTGTGCAGAAACTCCTGTTTGCTGTGTGTAACCATGTATGTGCAGTAACCCCTGTTTGCTTTGTATAGCCACATGTGTAGATAACTCCTGTTTGCTGTGTGCAGCTGCATATGTGCAGTAACGCCTGTTTGCTGTGTGTAGCCGTTTGCTGACTGGTACCCTGAGGATGGACGTTGTAATGTCCGGAACCGTGGGACACGATACATAGCTACACGGTGCGCCATCACAGTAGCAGAATTTCATCACGCGCAGTCTGCTAAATAAATCTTTATACCTGAGCAGGCGTCCTTAAAGTAGTTCCTACTCTTCACTTTTGTTACATCCAATGTCTTTCAAGAGGAATGCTAATTAATCTTTTTGTGCTTGTTGAATGTGAAATCTCCGTTAGTAAATTGAGCTTTAATTTCTTGTTATTCCAACAACAGTGCTGCTGATTGAGGGCTGTTCGCCTGCTGCTGTATGTCAGTCACGTATTGACGGTCGTCTGGATTTGGCATGATGATACCACAGCAGCAGGTACATTCTAGTTTTTGCCAGTTCTTTAGTGACTGCCCGCTTCATTATATTCACATACAGCCAGTTGCTGTCGGCACCGTTCACAGTTTCGACGTCTTCTTATAAAAAGTCGCAGTTCCTGCGGGCTGTCGGTGTGTGAATTGTGTGAACCGGCGTTGTAGCCGAGACTGCGCCGGTTCGGCGTTCACTGCACGTTGAAGACACCGTGCAGTGAACGCCATCTGCGATGGATAAGTCAACTTAGTGCCGATTGAACACATCGCAGTAGTGCCCAGTGGGTGCTCTCAGTTGAACATAGTGTATGAAGAGCTGACGACAGTGAGAGTTACGGAGTATTTTAGCGGCTTAAACGTTTGCCTGTTTGTTTCTGTTTTGCTGCTGTAAACAGCCATCTCTAGGCAGTGCATTTAATTGTGCCTAAAATCAATAAATTTTTGTAGTACAGTCTGTAACAGTGTGGCCACATGTTTTTACCGCGAGATGTGGAAACCGTAAAATCGCAACACTGTGTACTTAGTATATAAAATCTTAACACTGTGTACTCAGTGTACAAAATACCACTCATTCCCAGAATTGTCTAAATACTTGCAGCAGTCCTGTGCTGTACGCGCAGGACAGAGGCTAAGCAGTGCGCACTTATACCACTTTTGTACTGAGGCTAATTAAAGTTGTACCTTTTTGATTTCCTTGTTGCTTCACTACTCACGACCTTGGAAAATATTTGTGATGCTGACCTGACCAGTCTGAATCCAACCTGCACTATCGTGTAGATTATATTTCATTATTGTTCTGTAGTGTATATATAGCTTTTCTAAGTGACTTTTTTCCTTCAGATGTCCAGCCTGTGGTTTTGTACTTTGCGTATTACTTGCGCGGCCCCCACTTGCCCGACGATTAGTACATATTGTAAAACTGCGTCGTGTGGTACTTCAGGGTAACTGTTGCCGGCATCTTGCGGGAAATACTTAACTGCCTAGGATACCACTAACCATGTGCAGTGCAAGTGCCAGCCTGCTTACGCTGTCTAATCACATATGTATCTGTGTTCTACATTCCTGCATGTTTCGGTTGTACAGCGACCTTCAGGAGATACTGAACTTTAAAAGGGTTGAATGTAATTCCAAGAAAATGTTACTGTACCTTCACCGTCTGTTCAGAACAGCAGTAGGCACAGTCTGCACCGTGTTATATGTTTAGCGCTTGCTGATAGTCGAGCTACAGGCCTTCTGTTATTGACAAATATCCACTCGGTACTTGTCAGTGCGCTTGCGCAGTTTGTACATCCTTTCACGTGCTGGAAAATGCACGGCTCCATTGTCAGGAGCACCACAGCTGCAAAATTAATATGAATGCGAAGATTTAAGTTCTCTGGCATGTTACTTCGTGTCGGCCGGTAATTGATTACCGGCGTTTCGAAGGAGCACAGTGCCTTCCTATCCAAAGTCAAGCCGGCCTAGAAGAGTGTCTTGGGGCCTCCATCCTGAAGATGGAGGTACAACGATCTTCGAACGCTGGGTAAATATGGCAAAACCGCTTTGAGAGCCATAGGTATCGCAAACTGCGACATTATTAACGCAGGTAGCTACGACCGCATAATGTCGAAGGTCATGATGACTGGCCAGTGATGAATCGTAAGGGATGTGAAAGGAAGCGGCCATCTTAACATCAGGACAGCTATCTGGGTCTGTCGAACAGTCGGCAGAAGTTGGCCGATAATTGTCTGCTGGATTTGTTTCTACCATACTACACGGTGTCAAGACCGTATTACTTACGAAGTTAACCGAGGTGTCATGCAGAACACAGCAGACGCGCTGTAAAGACGCCCGGCAGCGTGTTTTCGTCGTCGTTGCTCTTCACATTTCTGTAAACTGTGGGAGGGCGGAGGTATAGCTCCACTTATTCATGACGTTGGCACTAGATGTTGGTAATTGGTAAGCTTCATGCCCTTACCACTTACACCATGTAGTAATGAACCGGCACCAGAATTAATCTGGACGTTTCGGACAGGGCAAATTTACCGACTGCCGCAGACAACTTTATTACCCGTGCCGGGAATCGAACGACGGTTGTTCAGTTCATTCCGTGGTTTAGTCACGATAGTGACTGAGCTAACCCAGTTCCACTTCTATTTGAATCGTGTGAATACCTATAGTTCACTGATCGATCGGTGACTGTTCATGGCACGTTAACAGCTGCTGTTGACCGTCTTATGGTATTCTGTGCACGCACTCAATTACCCATTTCAAACCATCTTCCAGCTGCAGCTGCAGTTGTACGGACGTGTAAAGGCTGATTCACACATACCATGCCGTGCCCATGCTGTTCCCCTGCCATGCCGTGCCGCGCTAATTCAAACATGCCATGCTGCGCCCTTCCCATACCCCTACAGTGCCATGTCCTTCGTGAAAGTCCGCGTGGTAGCCGGAAATATCCGAACTGCTAGTCCAACAGTCGTAGGTGTGGATCGTTGTGAGGAGGATGTGGTCATTGCCTGCGGGCTTTACCTTCTTTCAGAAGAAGAAAAGCGATAAAAACGAAAATACCGGATTCATAACGTGTTCCGAGGAAGATAAGAGGAAGGAGAATTTCACACTCTGTTTGGAAGTTTGAAGGTTGGTAGGCAAAAATTTCTCAGATATTTTAGAACGAGTTTTTCGAAATTTGAAAACTTGAAACAGACGTTGAAAAGAAGAATACACGATGGAGACGAAGCATAAGAATAGAAGAAAGACTAACTGTAACTGTAAGGTTAGTTTGTAAAAATGTATAATTACAAATACTCTGTTTACATGATCATCAAAAAAGATTAAACGCGCCCCAGAAGGCAGTACTCGTGTTTAAATATGGATGTTATAAACGTTATTGATAGCAAACTCACTGATATACAAGCACCGCATAACGGTGGCTCCCTTTTCTTTAACTACAAAAAGACATTTCCTGTATTTCCCTTGGCTTTGGTCGATGCCAGTTATAAGTTTACCATAATCGACGTTAGTGGATACGGCAAATCAAGTGATGAAGGACTTCTCCTAAGATCGTTTTTTGGAAATTCGCTAGAAGCCAAAACGCTCAGTATTCCCAATTTTTAAACTACCGCCTAACCGCGAAGAACCCCTGCCCTTTGTAATAGTGGGCGAAGAAGCATTTCCCCTAAAGTATTTGCTACGACATTACCCGGGAGATTCAGCCCTGACAGTTGATAGCAAGCAGTTTAATATCTACAGACTGTTAAGGGCACGCCGAGCTGTTGAGAATATTGTCAGTACTGTCACTCAGAAATTTTGGTTATTTTATGGCCGAGTTCAGCTGAGTCTTGAAAACGCAGAAAAAGTAGTCCTGGCTGCTTGTGTTTTGCACAGTTACTCAAGAAATGATGTCAGTGTGGAAGACTGTGATTGCAAACACAGACGCTTCGTCACGTTGCTCTTACCTCACAACATTTCGCCGTTTCGGTGGAAGTGCTAGTGAAGAAGCCATGCGTGTAAGGAAAAAGTACCTACAGAACTTTGAAAATGTTGGGTCAGTCGCTCGGCACCTGGAAGCAATAAGAAGAGGAGGGGTAGTTTCAAAGTAATGTTATTAATAAACATAACATATACATCTTGATATGAGGGTCCGTGCAGCTTCACTGCATACTGAAAGAAGATCTGCTTAGAAACAAGTGCAGCTCGTGAGCCACATTTAAAACCGACATATTAATATACGCGGCACACTACTGAATGGAGGTTGTGTTGATTTATATGAAATGAGAATGGAGAATCTGAGGTGTCCAACAGCAATGACATTTGAGCTTCTGTGATTATAAATAACAGACCATTTGTGTAAATTTCTTTAAATTTTCACAAATACTGTACAGTTTATTGTGTTAAGACCAAACACGTGGTACTGCGTGTTATTGGAAACTCTTTTAATATTAGCACCATGCTGGTCAACTTTTATATAAACATTACCTTGTATACATGGAAGAAGTGACAATTTAAGGTCTTCATATGCTGTTGTTCATTAAATTGTTATCGTTGTCTTTGCGCAGTAAATTATACAGCACTCATGTTCTGACACCAAAATAATCAGTTTCTCCTTGTCCATGACAAACGTTGCTTGGTTTCACATTGGCCAGCTGCATTTCAGTTTGAGATTCTGATTAACAGCCTTCGTGGAACTCCGCGTGGTAGCCGGAAGGAGCCGCACCTGGACAGGTCGCCCACATGCCGTCTCCCGACCGCCGATGTTAATTCACACATGCCATGCCGTGCCCATGCCGGCCCCCCCCCCCCCCCCCCCCCCCTCTTTCCCCCCCGGCCCGTGCCAGGCCGCTTTTTCACGCGCGGGGGGGGGGGGGGCGCGGGGGGCGGGGCGGGAAGGGGGGGGGGGGGGGGTGGTAAAAAA
>Ga0123355_10011617_pt1 | contig 13585 bp, 14 predicted proteins | sample TergutEmb28metaG_3_FD_89872 | JGI IMG/M metagenome (GOLD analysis project Ga0123355, IMG submission 89872) | Embiratermes neotenicus P1 segment gut microbial communities from Petit-Saut dam, French Guiana - Emb289 P1 | ecosystem: Host-associated > Arthropoda: Insects > Digestive system > Gut ...
ACCTACAGACAGACGTGAATACAGGGCGGTTATTTTGTTGTAATTGCTCATTTGCATTCCTCCTATCGTCAATATAGTTGCCTGTTACAGTTGATATTATGCTTGTAAACGGGCAGACCCGTACTCCATGTCCTTACGCCACTTTTTTGCGTTGCGGCCTTTTACATATACCATCACTTTCATGCCTATGCCGCCTATAATGCCTACTAGCAAGTTGGGTAAAGGGATAAAGCCTAGCCTTGCGGCTACTTGCCATACTACAAGCCCGGTGATAACAAAGGCTATGTTTTTTATTATCAACTGCCGCATATCCAAGTCTTTTATGCGCTCGTTCAGCTTTTTAATGATTGCGTTGCCGCCGCCTTGCTTTTTTTTGACGGGCTTTCTAACAGGCTTTGGCGGCGGCTTTGTTTTTGGGTTTCGTCCTTTACTGCTCATCGTTCATCTACCCCCCGTTTTGTGGCTTTGTCCTTGTCTGCTGTGGTTTCTTGGTTATGGGCTTTGGCTTTATCTTTGGCTACGTTCAGCATTTCCTTGAATGGCTTTTCCTTGGTTTTGCCTTTGCCTATTTCGTTGGATAAATGCTCCTTAAAGGCCGCCGTCATTGCTTCTGTGTCTTTGGCCTTGAAATAGACCGTGTGCTTGGGTGGGGTTTTGTTACCATCCTGTTCTAATGCGAACGAAACCCCATGCTTTCGGGCAGTATGTGTAAAAGCCTTTATGCTTTCGCTGTTTAGCGGGATTTCTGCCAACTTATCGCCATACTGCGTTAGTTGTTCCAAGGTTTGCTGGCCTTCTTTTTTGCCGCCCTGCTGTCCACTAAGCCATGCCGCCATGCCTTTGCATACGTCTAGCATGGTGGGCAGGGCTTTGGTTATGGCAAATTCGGCCACTTGCTTTAGGGCTTTTGTTTCTTGACTGATTAGATAGTCTTGTACGCTCATGTTTCACATCCTCTCTGATTTTTGCTTATGGTTCAGTTGAAAAACCGAAACTTCCAAAAGAAAGCATTGTGGAAACCGTGCAAAACCACAATTGCATTAAGTGGCCGCAAGGCCGTTTGTGGGCGTTGACAAGGCTATGCACAGCGCATGGACAAAACAAAATGCGTGTTTTGCCCACACCCTGCACACAGCCTTGCCAACACCCACAAACGGGCGGCCACTAAATGAATTGCGGTTTTACACCGTTCCCACAACGCCTGCTGCTACTGTAAACAAAAGTTGATAAAGAAATGTCAATAAAAAAATGAAAAAGAGAAAAAGGAAAGAAATAAAAAAAGAGTGAGAAGCATAAAACCGTTACCGTATGCTTTATCACTCTATCAAGCCCGCTGTATTCACGGGTTCGTATAACTCACAGACTAGCCTTGCAGATGTGCCATGTCTGTACTGGCCTTCATACTTGAAACTGTTTGGGTTCTGGCAGAATAGCCGCACTTCATTTTTATATCTACCCCAATTTTGCGGGGCTTGCCTGTGTTCACAGAATAGGCATGTGGAGCAATTCTCGCCGTTGTCTATGCGTTGTTGTAGCTGGTGCAAGTAGGCGGCGTGGGCTTTACTTCTTTCCTCTGCCGCCTGTCTTTCTCGTTCGGCTTGTATGTCTACTACAATGCCCATAATCTGGCCGGGGGATGGAAAGAAGCCTTTGCGGTCTGCGGCTATAAAGCGCATGATGGCTTCATTAAGCAAACCCGGCTCTATTGCGAAAAACACTTCCAGCCACAAGGCCATTAGCATGTCATGCTCTCGTTCGCTGTAGTTGCGGGTTTGGGTGGGGAACGCTGTGCGTAGTGTTAGTAAGCCTATAGATATTTCTGCGTCATAGATTGCCCATTCTTGGTGTGTTATGCCGCATTTGTTCATTATGCGGTTTTTCGCTAACCCTGCTAGGGTTGGCTGGGTACTTGCCTGTGACAACTCATTTTGGTGCTGTTTGGTTGGTTGCGGTTGCATATGCCGTCATCGCCCTTTCTAAAAACGGGTCTGCCCGTTCATTTTTATTGGTTATGCTTGTGCCTGTTTGCCTTGGGGGTATGGCTTGGTTGGGTATATTGCATTGGTCGTTGTCGTACTTGCCCTCTAGCACCTTCTGTATGTTGGTGGGGGATATTAGCCAGTCATAGTCTGCTTTCCATCCTCTATCACCGCCGCCGCATAGGAAGATACTTGCGGCTACCTTGTTGAATAAATCAAAAAAGCCGCCTAGCCCGTATTCCTTGAATCGTGCGGCGGTTTGGGTTTTGCGTTTGCCTGTTATCGAGCGGATGGGGCGTAGGTTGGATGTTTCGCAAAGTTCGTTGTACGCTTCTAAAATTTGCGAGTATGGTATTTCGCCACTGCCGCCGCTGTTTGTTGTAGCAGTTTTGCTAACCTCATTATCACTCAATTTACTATGACTATAGTTATTATGATTCGGGCTTAACTTCTGCGGGTCTTGACCCGTAGATTCTACGGGTTCGGGGGCGTAGTTTTTACGGGTCTGGTGATGTAGGTTTTGCGCTTTCGTTTTGGAAGGCATCACGGGGGTGGCTGGGTGGCCTGTATATCCTTCTTCGTGGGCATAATCGTTGTCGTGTTCGGTTTCGGGGTTATACTCTGGGGCGGGGTCTAGGTATGGGGCTTGGCTTTCGCCGTCACCAATGATAGGCGATAGCAGATATATCTTGTTGGGCTTGTTTAGCCCCTGCTGTTTTTCCTCTACTAGAAGTAGGTCTTTTAACTCTTGCATCACCTTGGAAACTGTACGCTCGGATATGCCTAGCTGTGCTTCCATTTCTTCACGCCTAAAGTAGATATACACTTCCCCGTTATCGTCATACCAGCCATTCTTTACGCTTACCCGGTGGCGGTCATGTAGAAGCACATATAATACTCTTGCGTTATTGGTTAGGCTGTTCCCCGCAAACTCACCGGCCAATAAAAAACGGGGCATTTGTAAAAACGTGTTGGTTACTATTGACTGGCGTGTATATCTCATACGCCTGTCTGTGGCGTTTGGCATCGCCCTCATCCTTCCTGTCTGGTTTGGTTATGCGATTGCACGGCCTTATGCATTGGCTACAATCTTGCGGATATAATCTAGCCCCCGTTGGAAAACTAGGGTTTTGATATAGATGTGCGTTGTGCCGTCTGGCTTGGTGTATTTCTGCTCTATTGTGCGGAAATAGCCCCGGTCAATGTAGGTTTGGTAGGGCTGGTTGCTTGACATTAGAACGCCCTCATTACGGAGTAGCTCAAAGAGTTTGTTGCGGCCTATGCCCATATTCAGCACCTTGGCTGTACTGCCTATGTCTATAGCGTCCTTGCTATCGGCCACTGTGTCAAAAAACTCGGCCTTGGGTTTCATTTCTTCTATTTGCTTGTTTTGGTGACGGATGGTTTGCAGGGTGGCTGTGAACATTGATTTTGTGCCTTCATCCGCATATGGAAGGTAGGCGTTGATAAATAGTTCGTCATTGCCTACATAGCCGCCTGTTTGCCTTATCGTTGGGATTACTACGTCACAGATAAAGGCTTCAAAGCGGATAGCTTCGGGTAGCTTGGAGCGGAAAATTAGGCGGTATAAGTCACCTTCGGGGATGAAGATTTTTTCAACGATTTGACTTGCTACTTGCCCATTGGCTCGGCTTCCTGTTTCTACCCCTACTCCCCGTTTCAGGGAGTGGGGGCAGTGCCTTGATATTGCACTATGCGGCTTGCTGTACCCAAGGATAATTGCACACTCAACGGCGGGGAAGTATGGCTTGCCGTCTATCATCATAATTTCCAGTTGTCCAAACTCTTGATGTTCAAATACTTTTATATGATTTTGCATTGGGAATCCTCCTATATGCCATTAAAGGCTACTGTAATTTATTAGTGCGGCGGTAACCGCAAGCACAGTAAGATGTGCTGGGTACGCCATGTAAAAAAGCCACTTTGCTTGTGTTCCCCGCTGGCCGTTGTAGCTGGCTATTAGCGGCACGGCGGCAAGGGCGAGGGGTATCATTAGCAGATACTCAAACCTTATTTCTATGCCCAATGTGTACGCCATCAGCAGGGGTATAAACTGCGTTAGGATAAAACCGCCCAGCGCAAATAAGCGCATTGTCATGGGCTTAATTGCGTACATGGTGAAGATAAAAAATACTCCCAAGCCGCCATAATCAGCAGTAATAACTTCTGCTAATATGGCCGTTGGGAGTAGTGAGCCTAGTGCCGCCATTGCTTGCCATCCGTACCAGTTCTTCATTTTCTCAAACCAGCGAATAGCCATGCCGCCTAAAAATAGGGTGTAAAAGATGTTTGTGTTGGAGATGAAACTGATGTTATTGCCCATTGCTAGGTCGTAGGGGATTTCTGATATAACGGCAAAGGCTAGTAGCCGCATCAGAAACTTTTCTGGTGACTTGGTATGTCTAAAGCCATCAGCCAGAAGATAGGCAAAGATAGGCCATGCTAGGCGGCCTATGCCCCTAAACCAGAAAGGGAAGATATCCGGGAATACTACTGCTAGGTGGTCTAGTAGCATGGAAGTGATGGCTATGGTTTTGAGTGTAAAGGCCGTCATAACTTGCCACCCGCCTTTTTGAAGGCGTTGTATGCTTCCCGGTACTCGTAGGATTTTCCGAATACAGCATATGCTGCCTTTACCTTGTTGGGTTCGTATTGCTCCGCTATTTTCAATTCCTGTACGGCCTTTGAATTACACGGGCAACCTACGCAACCAGTACGAGAAAAGCCCCATATTTCGTAACAGTCTGAATGCTTAATCCCCCGCCATTCTTTGTAAATGCGTTTATCCTCATCTGTCCAAAACCATAGCGGCCTGTAATTGGCTATGATGTTTTCGCCTGTAGGTGTGAAGCAGTTCTTTACGCTTCCCGCCCTGCGTCCACCTTCGACCATTCTCATGCCGTTAATTTTTAGGTCTGGCTTGTAAACCCTGTCGTATGCCTTGGAAACATTCTTTTTGGCGTAGTCGCAACAACTTTCGGATATTGAGAAGGTTGGCGGGTATGCTATCAGAAACTCACGTAAGAGTTTGTACCGTGTTATGTCATACCTAGATTTTCCGCTTGCAATACTAGGGCGGCGGCTAAAAAACCAATCTAGGGCAGACTTGCAACGTCCGTATTTTTCTGTGGTTGCGTTTTCGGGTGTGTCGTTCCAGTCGAAGCTGTGCCGCTGTAGGCGGTCAATACATTCGCTTACTTCTTTACTAATGAAGGGGATGCCATGTTCACGGCAGGCCGTGGGGATTGATTTTTTGGGCTTGATGCGTTCTATGCTTATGCCGTATTGTTGTTCTACTTCGGCTATGTGGTGCAGGGTTGCGTTAAACTCTAGCCCGGTGTCAAAGAACGTGTAACGGATTTCCCCGCAGTCATTGATGGGCTTGACTATCTCTATCATGTCGAGCATTATGTCACTGTCTGACCCGCCGCTGTACGATATGGCAATGCGTCCATACTCTCGTAGCTTGTTGCGAGTAACCATCATGTACTTTTGGATGTTGTGATTCTTGGGGGCTTCTTCATTTATGAAGTCATAGAAATTTTTATCATCCATAGTTACCTCCATTTTGGTGTGTGTCTAGCCATGCAAAGCACACGGCCATAAGTAAACAGGCAACAAAAAAGCCGGGGTTTTTGCTCCCGGCTGGTTTGTAGTGCAAGTATTCTTTTGGCTATGCTATAATTAAAAGGCGATAAAAAAGCGAGATGCTTTTGTTTGCATCTCGCTTGTGGATATTACTATGCTGGCATGATTTACTCACAAGAATGTAAGGGCATATCAAAGTTCTTTCCGTAGTAGTAAATTAGTAGTAAACTTAGCTTAGATTCTTGTGAAAGTGCCTGTATTTCAAGGATTTTACGAGTTAATCAATGATATTCATTATAAAACCATAGTAACCACCCCCTATCGCAAATAACACGCACTAAAGATTATTTGTGCATTAGCGGCTATGTTTGTAATCGGTATCGCTGCTACCGTTGTACCTGGCCTCATGACGTTAAGGTCAACCCGGAATGCGTTCACGGGCAGATGGATATATGGTATCTGCCCTGGTTCCCATGTAGTTCTGTTTATCTGCATTGCATGGGATGTTTGGGTGTTGGCAAGGTTGCGCACTCGGAATGGCAAGCCATCTATCCTTGCGCCACCAGCGGCTGCGGCATCCCTTACAGTTAAGTCAATGCGGCACTGCACCCATACATAGTTACCAATCCGAATGAAGTACCCGGCTTGCTGGGCATAGGTCATAACCCCAGCGGTTGTGGCACCGTGTAACCTTGGTGTCCATGTGCCTTCTTCGTAATTCAGACTACCCGTTGGTTGCACAATATTTCGTGACAATTGCAGGTCACGGAAGCGCAACGCTGATGTGCCTAAATCAATGGCGGCATCGGTAAATGGTCGAAACAGGAGCATTTCGTTGTTGCTGCCAAGTAACAACCCACCACCGCGACGCACCCTTGGAGCAGTAGACGGCGGCACGGTTGCATCGTACATTTGGATATTCGCGCCATAGTCTGCATAAAGCCCGGTCGTGTTGGTATTTGCGCCACCGGCTACTCCAGTAGCACCGGTTATACGGCGAGTGGTTACTGTGTTGGAATAAAGCACATAAATGGCTACGTTCTTGTTTGCGATATCCAACTGGTCGAGCCGCACAATGCCTGAATTATCACGAATGTCTATGCCGTGATATGATGCCGTTTCCCTTGTGCCTGTAACTGCGGTAATAAAATCACCAAGGCAGTGGGCTTTGTTGTTGCGGAAACGGACGGTTTCCCCTGTGGCTTGTACGCAGTTGAAACCACGGATGTGTACCATTCGGTTGTCGTTAGAAGAAACGTGGACACGATTTACTGTGTGCGTTCTCTGGCCAAGCACCGCCGCGGCAGATCCGTCAGCATTAACGGTTTGGAGATATAGGAAACCTGGACCTCTAAAATCTGCAACGGCAATATTTAATGTTGTATTGCCCGGTCGCACTTGCAGAGTGATATTTCTGTCTAGCCATTTAGGTAGAGCGTTTATTTCCACCTGCAAGTTGGCGATGTCCACCACCCGCACATCTGCCGTTTGCAAAACAGAGCCAATGCGGTTATTTACAAAAGCGGTGGTAGCAATCTGCGTATCGTTGATTGTCATGCCGGGAGTTGGAGAAGTCGGTGTGCCAGTCAAAGCTGGAGAAAGTAGCGGCGCAAGTTTATCTAGCACTTCTTGTGAAATACCGCTGCCACCCTCAATACTGGCAAACACAAATAAATCCGCCCAATTATATTGTGACGGAAATTTATACTGCAGCACATTTAGCTCATCAGGGTTCATGCGAAATAGCGGTATCTCCCCATTGATGCCATGATTGCCGTCCGCACCGGGCAAACCTTGGATACCACGCTCACCTTGTATGCCAGGGATGCCAGCTTCACCTGGCAAACCCCTCTCGCCGGGTACGCCTTGTTGCCCTGGCAACCCTTGAAAGCCACGCTCACCTTGCTCTCCTCGTTCGCCTTTTTCGCCGCGTTCCCCCGGCACACCAGGAAATCCCTGTTCTCCACGTTCCCCTTTTTCACCCGGCGGCCCAGGCTGGCCATCTTCACCGGGCAAACCTCTCTCGCCGGGTATGCCATGTTGCCCTTGTTCACCTTGCAATCCACGTTCACCAGATAATCCCTGCAACCCGCGTTCGCCTTGGATGCCCTGTTCGCCACGCTCCCCTCGTTCACCCGGCGTGAATAGTCAACACATTTTTGACAGAAAACGCTCGAACATTTCTGAACTACCGCTAGAATCCAAGAGCCTTAAATTCTCTAGGAGGTAAAAAATTAAGTGAGCCATGAAGTCTGATATTATTAAACCAATGAACAAATTGAAATAACTCCAACTCTAAATCCTCAATAGAAGAGAATGTTTGCCCAAAAATCATCTCTGTCTTTAGTGCATTATATAAAGACTCCATGACGGCATTGTCATAAGGTGAGCCCTTCGCACTCAAGCTACGCTTAACACCAAAGGCATGAAGAATATCATCAATAATCTCGTTTTTGAACTCGCCGCCTCTGTCGGTGTGAAAGATGTCTATTTTGCGGAGGTTTATGTCGGCTCTGTAAAATGCCTGCCTAACGAGTTTGGCATCCTTCTTTCGGCCTGCCGCATAACCCACAATATCACGACCAAATAGGTCTACCAGAAGGCAGATGTAATGCCAGCTACCGCCCACTTTGACATAGGTTAAGTCGCTTACTATTACTTCCAACGGTTTGCGGTCATCGAATTTGCGCTCTACCAGATTTGGCTTGTTTTCTTCGTTGGTGTCACTTGCTTTTCGTTTTTTGCGTCGTAGTGTGTATTTTGATACGAGGCCATACTTGTCCATTATCTTGCCTATTCGGCGTGGGCTTGCCACTATGGGTGTTTTGCGTCTTTTTAATGCACGCTTTAATTTGCGTCTGCCGTAAACCTTGCGATTGGCATTAAACTCCTCTATTACTGCATTTTCTAGCTCAATGTCCGGTTTATGGGGTGTTGGCGTATAGTACACCAGTGAACGGGTTACGCCTAGCAGTCTGCACATGGCTGATATGCTATATTTGTCTGCATTTGCCTTAATAACAGCTATCTTCTCGCCATTATTAAGGCCGCTTGCTTTAAAATATCATTCTCCATCAGCAACTGCTTGTTTTCTTTGCGTAGCCTGATTAATTCGGCTTCTGATTCGCTTCGATTGTCTGCGTCTCTGAAGCTCCCTGTTTTACTATATTTTTCTGACCAGATGTTTATGGTTGATTTCGCAAGACCGTATTCTTTCGATATTTGGCTTGCTGTTTTGCCGCTTTGTACCAGTTTCGCTATTTGTTCACGAAATTCATCTGTGTACGCTGATTGATTTTTCTTTGACATTTTTTTCGCTCCTTTTTTGACTTTCTTAGTCTACTTGACCGAGCGTGTTTTGTCTAAAGAAGTGTAACCTAATCAAAAGTCTTACCGAAGTTCTCACTGGTTTATCAAGAATTTACAATTTACAACGAGCTTATGTCGTGCGGTTATTACGGCAAGGGTATCGATGGCAAAAGCAAAAAAATATTTTTTAGCGCAGAGCTTAAAAGAGAAATAGTGGACAAACTATTTAAAAAACATAAAAAGGTTTTGCTTAAAGACATGCTAAAATTTTTGGACGCAGAGGGTCATGTACTCGGTGTTGCGCGAGGGCAGCTTTTCGGCGTTGACGTAAGCGCGAGAGAATCAAAATACAACGCGAGTTACTCCACGCACATCGACATTATGCAGGCATTGACGGACGCCGAGCACAGTCCCGAAGCCGCCGGGGAACTTATCACTACGTACAAAGACCGCTTTGAAGAAATAGTAAAGTGGGCGACGATTTTTGATGACAGGGATATCTTAAAGCGGAGAATCAAAAAAGCGAATGTTGAAAATTGGGGACATTTTCTTACCGATAAGCAAGTAAGTAAACTTTCCAAACTGCGTTATCGCAGTTGGGGCAGGCTTTCCGCAAAGTTAATCACAGGAATAAAAGCAACGAACGGGAAAACCATTCTCCAAAACCTCAAAGAAGGCAGCTACAAAAATTTCATGCGTCTTTTAGAGGATGAGAAAATCGAGGCGGCGATTAAGTCGGCGGAGCTTAAAAAAGGCGACCCTGCCAAGTTGGATTACGCGCTTGTTGAATCTTTGGCGGGAAGCCCTGCAATCAAGAAGGGCATTTGGCAAAGTTTAAAAGTTGTTCGTGAGCTTGAAGAATTTTTGGGCAAGGAAAATATCGGCAAAATTGTTGTTGAAGTTGCGCGGGATACCGGCGGAAAGAAAGGTAGGCGCACAAAAACAAGATGGCAAAGATTGGCGGATTTTTATATAAATGGTGAAGCTGGGGACGCGCTAAAAAAAGAGCTTATGGAATATAAAGAAAATGAAAAGGCATTGGACCGCAAACGGTTATACTTGTATTTTTTGCAAAATGGTAAGTGTATGTACACTGGCGATTGGCTTAATATTAGTGAGTTGTCGGCATACCATGAAGATCATGTTAAGCCTCGCGCTTATATAACGGATAACAGTATCGACAACATGGTGCTTGTAAAGAGTATCGAAAACGTGAAGAAAGAAGACGAACCCCTCGACGCAGCAACCATTCAAAAAATGCTTCCGTTTTGGGAATTGCTTGCAAAAAACGGTCAAGTCTCACCGCAAAAGCTTGCGAACTTAAAGCGCGAAAAAATTACCGACGGCGATAAACAGGGTTTTATCAATCGGCAGTTGGTCGAAACGCGGCAAATTACAAAGCACGTTGTAAATATTTTAACGGAGTATTTCAAAGGCTGTGACATCGAAGTGCTTACTCCACGTGCAGGGCTTACACGTCAATTTGCCGAAGAATTTGATTTGCCAAAGAAAAACCGTGATATAAATGATTACCACCACGCCCACGACGCATTTTTAAACGGCATCGTCGCGGCATATGTTTATAACGCATATCCCGGTCTTAAAGATTTATGGGTTTATGGCGAATATGTACGTAATCGCGAAAAAATCATAAGCGAAAAAGAACTGAAAAACCTTATAAAAACCATGAAGGAAGAGCCGTGGGTGGACAGGGAAACAGGCGAAATAATTGCCGACAAAGAAAAAACTATGGGTATGGTGCGGAGGGTACTTACGTACAGAAATGTGAATATCGTTAAGAAAACTGAAATTCTTGACGGCGGGTTTGGCGACGAAACAATTGGTGCGAAGGGTAAAGATAAAATTCCCGTAAAAAACGGTTTAGATACAGCCCTTTATGGTGGTAGGACTGCGCCGCGCTCGGCGTTTGCCGTTGTTGTAAAAAATGCAAAAGGACAAACAGAAACCATTTCTGTTCCAGTGGCAAGCGCGGGGCAATATATAAGCGCGCCGGACAAACTCGCATTTTTGGCAAAACTTGAACCAAAAAAGAAATTGACGGAAATTGTTGTAGACAAGGTAGAAAAATATACGCAGTATCGCTTGCCAAATGGTGGAACGCGCCTTTTGGCAAGCTATCAAGAAGCGCAAAATGGTATGCAAATGAAAATGTATAGGCCACCGACTGAGGAAAGCACAAAAGACGAGCTTACTGAGGCTTACGATTTGCTTGCTGATTTTATCTGTAAAAATAATTTGTTCGTCGACTCAAAGAAGAAGTTGCTTATAAATGAAATGCGAGAGACTTTCATATGCAGCGCCCCTGATATTATGCTTAAAGCTGTAGGCGAGCTTGCGCGGGTAATGAAGGGGAGTAATCAAAATCTAAATACATTGAAAGAACTTGGACTAGGCGCAACAAAGCAACGGCTGACCACAAGCGACCAAAGAATATCCTCCGGAACAACCTTAATTTATCGCAGTGCAACAGGACTTAGCGAAACTCGCGTGGAGATTTAACGTTATACGCAAAAAAAACAGGGCGCGATGACGCACCCTTGGCTTTTACGGATTAAACCTTATTTTAACTTGCCATGTTGTTTAGAATGTCGTCAACATGGGATTTTTATATCATGAACACAAACGGCTTGTCAAGGCGCGGTTTTTTTTGGAGGAGAAAAACTAAAATGGGATTTCGGGTTCTTGTTGTAAACACGCACAGCAAACTTTCGTACAAAAATAATTATTTATACTTCAAGACAGCGGATAGGGTCGAACCGATTCATCTTTCGGAAATCGACATGCTTGTGCTTGAGACAACAGACATTGCGATTACAACAATGTTGCTTGCAAAACTTACCCAAGAAAACATATGCGTTATTTTTTGTGACGAAAAGCGGTTGCCGTCGGCGCAGCTCGTTCCGTTTTACGGACGGCACGACAGTGCGCTTACGCTTAAAAAACAAATTGCATGGGGCGAGGAAAAAAAGGCAGAGACAACCCTTGAAATTTTACACCAAAAAATTAATAACCAAAGTTTGTTTCTTGACGCGCACGGTTTTTTCAATAAAGCGGAAGCCGTGCGCGATTTGCTTTCCGGGCTTGAGCCGCACGACCCTAACAACCGAGAAGGCCATGCTGCGCGAATTTTTTTCAACACACTTTACGGAAATGATTTTTCACGCGATGACGTAAGCGAAATAAATGCTGCGCTTGATTACGGCTACACGCTTATTATGTCTGTGTTTGCGCGAGAGATTGTGAAATGCGGGTGCATAACGCAGTTTGGGATAAATCACAGCAATCAATTTAACGCCTATAATTTGGCAAGCGATTTAATGGAGCCATTTCGGATTTTGGTGGACGCGATTGTTTACAAAAACCGCAAAAAACATTTTGAAGAAATAAAATGGCGGTTGTTTGAGCTTTTTGACACTACATATACCTTTGAGGGCGCAAATATGTTTTTGAACAATATTGCTGGAAAATATGTAAAATCCTGCGTCGCGTTCCTCTGCGGAGAAAGCGGCGGGATTCCAGTTTTTGAGTATGGGATATAGATTTATGCGGCTTTTACTTATGTTTGACATGCCGACTCTCACGGCGACAGACAGAAAAACCTACAGGATTTTTAGGAAATTCTTGCTCAGTGAAGGATTTATCATGCACCAATTTTCTGTGTACAGCAAACTTGTGCTTAATGAAACCTCGGCGCAACTTATGCTTGCGCGGCTTGAAAAATCCGCGCCGAAAAAAGGGACGATCACCATTTTAAAAATTACAGAAAAGCAGTTTGCCCGTATGATATATTTGTGCGGAACTGCCGACACATCCGTTGCAAACAGCGATTCACGCGTGGTGTTTTTGGGTGTTGATCCTCGTAAGGGTGGCAAAAATGAGAATTAACCTAAATTTTGACATGCTTGACGAGCCAATCCCGCTTAATGGCATGACAGGGCTTGTAATTGAAAACCGACACATATTTGCGAAGTTGGTGCAGTCGATTTTTTCCTACACGCCGGATTGTATGGAGGTGAAATTTTTCACCGACAGATACGACCCGTTGAAGTCCGACGAAATAATGCTTGTGACAGATATTCTCGGATTTGAGATAAACAGCGCATCGGTTTTAAAACTGGTTTATGGCGACCTTGAAAGCCAAATTGTAGCTGCACCGGAAATGAGTTCTAAATTGGAAAATTTGTTTGCCGAAGCGGTTTCGCTAATAACCCGCGAAACTTTAGATTTTGAACCTGATTTGTACATTGGTGAGTTGAGCTTACAAAAGATTTTCAAAGCTCTTGATATAAAAATCGAAACATGCGACTTGACAATTTTTGAACGTGTTTCCGATATTATTCGCGTATTCAAGTATTTGAGAAAAAAACAGCTTTTAATTTTCATAAACCTCGGAACTTATTTAACGTCCGCTGAAATGGAATCTGTGGTGGAGTACGCCACACTTCAAAACATAAACATGCTGCTTTTAGATAACGTGTCCTTCTGTACGCCAGCAAAGCTTAATCAATATGTGCTGGACGAAGATTTTATTTTGACTAAAAAAACCGTAAATTCCCATTGTAAATGCAACAGTGGAACCGCCACTTGAGTTTAGTAAGGAAAAAGGCTGTAAAACAAAGGTAGTTTACTCTGAAAAATGCGGTAAAGAAAAACGCAAGCCAGAAAGC
>Ga0123355_10011618_pt1 | contig 13584 bp, 19 predicted proteins | sample TergutEmb28metaG_3_FD_89872 | JGI IMG/M metagenome (GOLD analysis project Ga0123355, IMG submission 89872) | Embiratermes neotenicus P1 segment gut microbial communities from Petit-Saut dam, French Guiana - Emb289 P1 | ecosystem: Host-associated > Arthropoda: Insects > Digestive system > Gut ...
ATCCGATCTGACCCGATCGCCCGTGACTCGAGGCTGCGCGCCTGGAGGAAAGCCGGCGCTCTAGACGCCGAGCCCGTCGATCGGGGTCATCTGCAGGCTGGGCGCGTCACCGAAGTACGCCGAGTTGGTGATGTAGAGATCATGAGCCTGTCCGCGGACCGGGGAGAACAGCGCAGCCGAAGGATTGCTGATGCCGTCAGCGGCGGTGAACATGGTGGTTACCCGGCCGCTCGGGGACACGTGCACGAACTTGTCGGGGACGTTCTCGGCCACGAACATGGATCCGTCCGGAGCGATGGCGAAGTCATCGGGTTCGGGGATTCTCTCCCGTACCGACACGGCTCCGGCGGCGCCGCCGGGGAGTATCGGAACCGCGAGGATTTCGCTGGTGGACGTGTTCGAGGTATAGACGGATCCCTGGAACACCTTCAGGCCGTTGGCGCCGGGCAGGGCCAACCCCCCGAATGAGGCCCCGGTAGGAACAAAGAGGGGGCTCGACGACCAGATAGTCGGCGTCGATGATCCGCGAGCGAGGCGCCAGATCGCCCCGCGCGTCGAGTCGGCGATGTAGAGGTTCCCCTCTGCGTCAAAGGCCATGCCGTTGGGGAACGACGATGTGGGCAGGGCGGCGATGCGGTAGGGCTGAGCGTCCGGGTTCCGGAACGCAGCAAGAGGGACCCGCCAGAGTCCGGCGTCCGAGGCCTCGGCGGATTCCACCGCGACATCGAGATCGCCTCCGTGGGCGATATCGGCCACGACTCCGACGGTGAGCCCACCGCCGGTGGGGAGCGTCACGAAGGACCGGCTGCCGTTCGGCGCCACGTCGACCAACTCGCCGGCGAACGAGAGGCTGACGACCACATCCCCATCGCTTTCGATGGCGAGGTTCTCCGGGGTCTGTCCGGTCGACCTGTCGAACGACGCGACTGTGCGCAGGACCGATGAGCCCGCATCCGCCGTGTTGGTCCCCACGACGGGCAGGATGACGGCTACCAGTGCTACACAGGCGGAGCATCGACCTGCGATTCGTACGATCAGGGCGAGCGTCCTGCCGGCGCTGTTCCCGGCAATGCCCCCAGCCATCTCAGGCTCGCTTTCCCGGTAACTCGATCGGGTGCAGCCCGATGAGCTCGGTTTGGATCAGCCCCGCCCGGCAGAGCGGCAGCGTCTCGACCAGCGCCTCCGCTTGGTGCATGTCGACCAGGTCAAGGACGAGGACCGCGCCCGGACCCCCTGGGCTGTACAGCTCGAGCAGCATTCCCGCGTCGCGCCAGGTCTCCAGCATCTTGGCCTCCTCCCCGAGCTGCGCGACGGTATCCCGGGGTCCCATCCTCGGTGTCGGGCGACAGAGGACGAGAACCTTCATCGCCCCCCAGCCTGCTCAATCTCGCGGTCTGTCGCTTCCTTTCGTCGGACTCCCGACTCAGCGATCTGGCGATCCTCGGTGCCGGTCATCGCGCCAGCCACACCGACTCCACCAAGGACCTCGCCCTTTTCGATCAGCGGGACACCACCGGCGATCAGCGCCAAACCAGGACGCGACGCGAAAGATGCGACCGCGGCCGCGTCGCCCCTGATCGCTTCGAAGAAATCGTCGACAGGCATGCCGATCGCCGCTGCCGCATAGGCCTTGTTCTGGGCTGTCTGTATGGAAACCAACGGTGCCCCATCCATCCGCCGCATGGCCTTGAGATTCCCGCCGTCATCGACCACGACGACGGTCACCGGCACCCCCATCGACCGTGCGTGTGCGATCGCCGCGTCGACGATTCGTGCCGAGTCACTCTCGGTCAACCTTTGTCTCGACGCGGTCTCTGCGGACATCTTCATTCCCTCCCGCTCCGGAGTACGCGTACCGAGGGTCGCATCGGTCCACGTATAACGGTTCGTCAGGGATCGGTCCATCCCAGAAACCTGGGAGCCTTTGAAGCCGCCCGCGGAGCGATCTCGCAACGCTCCAGAGGTGGCTCGAGGCCGTTCCGGCCTCAGGGTATGGGAGTTCCGCCGAGCCGGTACATCAGCTCGCGGCGACTGTGTACGCCCGTCTTCTGAAAGATGGATTTGAGATGGTCCTGCACGGTCAAGACGGAGATCGACAAACGTCGGGCGATCGTCTTGGTGTCGAGGCCTTCGAGCACCTGGCGAACCAGGTCTGCTTCCCTGTCGCTGAGACTGAAAGCCGCCACCTGCAAAGGGAACAGCTGACCGAAGTCTGTCGCCATCACCACCACCGGTAGCGCCGTTGTCGATTCGCTCGTGAACGGCTCGGCGATGAGCGTCGTCCAGGTCCCGCCACTGGAGCGCACCCGTACCCGAACGGGGGTCTTGTCCTCTCCCCCTTGGCGCATGCTCACGATCCGCGCCGCCAGCGACGCCAACACCATTCCCACCCGATCGAGATTGTCGCCACTTCGGACTCGGTCCATCCATCGTACGGCCCGCTCCGGCGCGTCGAGCACCGTTCCGAGCTCGTCCAGCAGAAGCATTGTCGGCTCCGACGGTGTCCCGGGCGCCCGCTCCGCGACCATCGAGCGAGCCAAATCGGCGGCCCTGCCGGGGACCAGATCCGCTGTCGCTCGAAGATCGGACGGCGAGAACCGAGTCTGGTCCCGCCGGTACAGCGCCAAGGCCCCCCAGCATCTTCCATGGGCATCGACCAGCGCAGCGCGCAGCTCTTGACGCCGCCCCCCGGGCAGAAGCAGCTGTTGCCAGCGAGGACTGCTCGCGCACCCGGGATCATGGTCTGCGCTGAGTGCCGCGACGGGAACGGCCGCGACCGCCAAATCCCGGAACTTGTTCAGGTCCGCTTCCTGCTGCTCATTCCTGCAGGCCAGCCGAGCTGACAAAGGCTCCAGCGGGAAGGTGGCCACGAACTGTGTGGGTATGAGCACGGAAGGGTCGAAAGCCATTCCCAGGCCCTCCGCGTAACCGACGAATCGTTGAAGCTGCCGCAACGTTTCGTTCAACGAGTTCAGCACGCCATCTCCGTCGCTCGTGAGAACCGTGGGTGTCTGCATGGTGTTGACGGTCGCCCGGCCGGAAGTGGCCTACTCCCCTGTCGGGCGCCGCCAACTCACGCCAGGAAACCGGCCGAAGTCGCTGTCATAGCTGACGACGGACGCCCGATGCTCGAGCGCCAGAGCCGCAAGGTGGGCATCAGCGACGAGGTTGCCGCCGGTGGCGGTCGCCCTGAGGAGGTCGCCCAGGATGCCCAGGTGCCGGGCCGTCGGCTCTGCGACGACCGCCGGCGCCCGGGCTAGCCAGCTGTTCGTCCGGTCGAGGGCTTCGTCGGTGGTCAAGGGCCGAGGAAACAGCCCAACCCTTGTGGAGATCCGGAGAAAGGCCAGAAGCACGACCCATGCGAAGCCGATGGTTTCGGTGTCGTTGAGGGCTCCGTCAAGCCACCTGCGCGCCTCGTTGTTGCGGGGCTCCGATTCGTTGACGGCATAGAGCAAGACGTTGGCGTCGACCAGGATCACTTGGCGCTGCGCATCTTGCGGACGAACTCTTCGTCTTCTAACTCGCCGGCCAACCCCAGGGCCCGATCGAGATTGATCGCCGGTGTACCCATGGGAACCGTCTTGGTGTGAAAGCGTTCGTCGGTGCGAGGGCTCAGTCCGGCGCGGATCGCCTCGTTGACCGCCTCCTTGAAGCTGATGCCCCGTTCCTCCATGCGCCGACGAAGAAGCGCCTCGGTATCGGGGTCCAGCGTGACGGTCGTGCGCACGAATGCATCATAGCATCAAGGAACCTGATGCTATGATGCTCGCTCAGGAGGTGGTCGCCGGACGGCTGGCCCCTACGAGCCGGCGACAAGCTGGAGGAGTTCCCGGTCGCTGTTGCCGCCGGTCATGACGACCGCGGTCACCGCGCCGGCGGGACGGGCGGTGTCGGCGAGCAGGCCGGCAAGCGCGAGTGCCCCCGCAGGCTCGGGCAGGTGGTGCGTGGTCCGCCACAGGGTGCGCATCGCCTGGAGGGCCGCATCCTCGCTCACCCGCACGAACCGCGCGGCCCCGCGCACCATTACCTCGACCGCGTCGGGGTCGGGTACCCGGGTCGCGACGCCGTCGATGAACGTGTCGGCTTCGGCGGTCGACACCGGGTGCCCCGCCTCGAACGAGAGTGCGTTCGCCGGGGCGCGCTCCGCCACGACACCGACGACCTCGGTACTCCGACCAAGCAGGTCTCGGACGGCGATGTTGGCGCAGATCCCGGAGCCCAGGCCGACCGGCACGTAGACGACGTCGAGGTCCGGAGCCTGCTCGTGCAGTTCGACGGCGTAGGTGGCGACGCCGGCGACCAGGTCTCGGTGGAACGACGGCACCATTTCGAGCCCGCGCTCCCCCGCCAGTCTTGCCGCGTGCTCACGCGCCTCTTGAAAGTCGCGACCGAAGACGACGAGCTCGGCTCCGAATGCTTTCATCGCCGCGTTCTTGTCCGGATTGTTTCCTTCGGGCACGACAATCGTCACCGGAATGCCTTGGGCGCTTGCGGCGTATGCCAGCGACTGGCCGTGGTTTCCCCGCGTGGCGCTGACCAGGCCGCGCACGGGTCGTCCGGCGGCGAGACGGCGCGCCACGTAGACCAGTCCACCCCGCACCTTGAACGCTCCGATCGGTGTCACGTTCTCGTGCTTGACCCAGGTGGGTGTACCGGTGACCTTCTCCAGCAGCGGCCAGCGGTATGCCGGAGTGACGGGCACGTGCGGCCGCACGATGCCCGTCGCGAATTCAAGGTCGGCGCTCGTGATCACCGGCCAAGCCTAAGCACACCTCTCGAGGTTCTCAGGGGTCCTGGAGGAGCCCGAGGACGTTGCCGTCGGGATCGGCAACCGTCGCCACCAGGCGGCCGCCACCGACGTCGTGGGCGGTTTCTTTCACGGTGGCGCCGGCGGCGGTCACCTCGGCGAGCTTGGCCTCGATGTCCGCCACGTGCCAGTAGGCCACCGGCGAGGTCATTCCCTGCTCCCGCCCACCGGGTACAAGCCCGATGTGCTGGCCTTCCGCCTCGTAGCCGACGTAGTAGGGCGCGTCGGCCTGCGGCTCCATTCCGAGCAGCGCGCTGTAGACCGCCTTTGCGGCGGCGAGGTCAGAGACGGGGTGCAGCACCGTCTTGATTCCCTGGGTAGCGGTATCGCTCATTGGTCACTCCTCTGGTCGTGGGTCATTTCCGGGGGTTGCCTCAGCGCCGCTCGTTGATCCGGATCAGGTTGCCCGCGGGGTCGCGGAGTGCGCAGTCCCGAACCCCGTACGGCTGGTCCACCGGTTCCTGGACGATTTCGGCGTCGGTCGCCTGCAGCCGTTCGAACGTGCCGGCGAGATCTGCGGTGGAGAGGATGAGCATGCCGTAGGTTCCCTTGGCCATCATCTCGATGATGGTGCGGCGCTCGTCGTCGGTGATACCGGGATCGGCGGCCGGTGGGTGCAGGACGATGGACGTGCCGGGCTGCCCGGGTGGGCCGACCGTGATCCAGCGCATCGTGCCCCCGCCGACGTCGCTGCGGACCTCGAAGCCGAGGGTGTCGCGGTAGAACGCCAGCGAAGCCTCCGGATCGGCGTGCGGGAGGAAGGCCGAGTGAATCCTGAGGTCCATGAGCCGTCACGCTACGAGTGGGTCGCGACCGCCGCTTCTCGATTCCTGATCGGTTTCGTGACCTGTTTCGCCACGCACGCCGGCATCCCGACCGTCGCATCCGCCGCCTGTCGCCGGTAGGTGGAGGGCGGGATGCCGACGAGCTCGGTGAAGCGACTGCTGAAGGTGCCCAAGGAGGAGTAGCCGACCGCGAAGCAGACGTCGGTCACGCTCTGGTCTCCTCGCCGGAGCAGAGCCATGGCCCGCTCGATCCGCCGCGTCATCAGATAGCCGTACGGCGACTCGCCATAGGCGAGACGGAACTCCCGGCTCAAGTGTCCGGCAGACATGAATGCGCCGCGGGCGAGGGCCTCGACGTCGAGGGGCTGGGCGTATTCGCGGTCGATCCGGTCACGGACACGCCGCAGCCGCGCCAGATCCTCCAAGCGCTGTGCCTCGGAGGGCCTCGCGGTCACCGACAGATCATGCCACCTCTCCGGCAACGCCGGTGATGGAACCGACGCCGCCGACCTGGCGGCGTCGGTTCGAATGTGCGTCTAGACGCCGCTGGCTTCTGCCAGCTCGATGGCCTTCTGCAGCTGGGCGACGAGCGTGCGGCCTGCGTCGAGGTCGAGCTCGACGGCCACCCTGGCGTCGGTTCCGATCCCGTAATTCACGAAGTCGATCAGCAGGGAGTGCTCGTCGCTCGAATGGGTGGAATGGTCATATCCCACCACCGATTCGGTCAATGGGAACCAACCCTTCGATCCCTTTCCCGTTCCCCGAATCGCCTCGGTCATGGAAATCATCGTGCACACGGTCTGTCTCCTCGGCTCGGTGCGCTACGTCGTGAACGGAGTGTGTTTCCCAATATGGATCAGCTCTGCAGCTTGGCTTCGAAGAAGTCGAAGAGCTTGCCCCACGCGTCCATCGCCTGCTCCTGACGGTACAGGGGCGTGTGATAGTAGAAGAACCCGTGCCCGGCGCCGTCGTAGCGATGGAACTCGTACTCCTTGCCGTGCTTCTTCAGCTCCTCCTCGTGGATGTTGACTTCCTCGGGGGTCGGGCTGCGGTCGTCGTTGCCGAAGAGCCCGAGAAGGGGGACGTTCAGCTCGCTCGTGTACTCGATGGGAGCGACCGGCCGGGCCGGCGTTGCCGCGTCTGCGGCGGCGACCACCCCGCCGCCCCACAGGTCGATGACGGCATCGAAACCGGGCACCCTGGAGGCCACGAGGACGGCGTGGCGGCCGCCTGAACAGGTGCCCAGGACGCCGACCTTCCCGTTGTGGTTCGGCTGAGCCTTCAGCCATTCGAGCGCCGCCTGGCAGTCGGCGACGACGTCGTCATCCTTGGCGCCGCCCTCGGCCCGGACCTTGGCGGTCACGTCGTCGGACGTGCCGTGCCCGTACCGGCAGTAGAGATCGGGGCAGATCACCTCATAGCCGTGGCGGGCCAGGCGTTCCGCGAACTCCTGATAGAACTCGTCCCAGCCCGGTAGATGGTGGATGAGGACGATTCCCGGCAAGGGATCGTTTCCGGTGGGCCGGGCGACATAGGCGTGGATCTGGTCGCCCTTGCCCCCCGTGTAGGTCGTGATCTCGGCAGTGATCCCGACCGGACCCGCAGTGTTAAAGGAATTCCAAGCCACGCGACTGCTCCCGTTCTCGTATGAGATCGCGCCCCAATAACGTCGATCTATCTGCGGTTGCCTGCCCCGACGGAACCGGACGCTACCTCCCTATAGCACCCTCGTCAACGAGGAGCGGTGCGCAGCCCTGCGGAGGGTCCCGGGCGGCGCCAAGGGCGCTCCGGTAGGTAGCGTCGGGTCATGCCCGAGCCGGAGAGCCGTCAGGACCGCAACGCCCGCATCATCGCCGAGTTCCGTGACAACCACGGGAAGGTGGGAGAGCCCTTCGAGGGCGTCCCGATGATCCTGGTCCACCACAAGGGCCGCCGCAGCGGCGTCGAGCGGGTCAGCCCTCTCGCCTACCAGCCACTCGAGGGTGGGTGGGCGATCTTCGCCAGCAAGGGCGGAGCACCGACGAACCCCGACTGGTATTTCAACCTGCTCGCCCATCCCCGTACCACGATCGAGGTGGGCGACGACACCTTCGACGTCGTCGCCCGTGAGACGGAGGGAGAGGAAAGAGCGCGGATCTTCGCGGAGCAGAAGCGGCTCATGCCGGTCTTCGCCGGTTACGAAACCAAAGCCGTCCCCCGGCAGATCCCCGTGATCGTGTTCGAGCCCGCCTCCTGAGCCGTCCTCCGCCGCACGCCTCCACCGCCGCAGCCCTCCCCCGCCGCAACCCCTCCCCCGCCGTCAGGCGGGGCACGACAGGTAGCGTCCAGCCATGGCCGACAACGAGAGCTACAACGAGACGGTGATCCGTGAATTCCGGGAAGCCAGGGCCGCCGGCAAGGAGTCCGACCGGCCCCTGATCCTGGTCCACCACCGGGGTCGGAAGAGCGGGACGGAACGGGTCAACCCCCTCGCCTACCTGGACCTCGGAGGCTCGTGGGCGATCTTCGCCAGCAAGGCGGGCGCCCAGGTGAACCCGGATTGGTACCTGAACCTCGTCGCCAATCCCCGCACGACCGTCGAGGTCGGGGCCGACACGGTGGAGGTCACGGTCCGTACCGCCGAGGGCGCGGAACGCGAACGGATCTGGGAGGAGCAGAAGAAGATCGCTCCCCGCTTCGCCGAGTACGAGACGAAGGCGGCCCCCCGGCAGATCCCCGTCGTCATCCTCGAACCCGTCGGCTGAGCCCCCACCGCCCCGTCTCCCCCACACCCCGCCTCACCCACCGGCCGGGCTGAGTCCCCCACCGCTTTCTGGGCGCCCGGTACGGTCGAGCCTCTGGTCGAGGAATCACCGCACCGCATGCCACGCAGACTGACACCGGAGTCTCCGCTCCCCGATGCCGTCAACGCCTGGCTCAACGCCCTCGGGGCAGCCAAGCCGTCCCCCAAGACGCTCGCCGCGTACCGCAGGGACCTGGCGGGTGTCGGCGCCCGGCTGGCCGAGATCGAGGAAGTGGCGGAGGTCGGGCTCCCGGATCTGACCCGTCCGGCACTGCGGGCCGCGTTCGCCTCGTGGGCCGCCGACCACGCCCCGGCCTCGGTTCGTCGGGCGCACTCCGCGTGGTCGTCCTTCTTCGACTTCCTGGTGAGCGAGGGGACCGTCGAGGGCAACCCGATGGCCGCCATCCCCAAGCCGAAGACGCCCTCGACGCTGCCCCGGACGATCCGCGCCCGCGACGCCGCCGCCCGCCTCTTCGCCACCGCGGGAGAGCCGGACCCGAACGCCCGAATCCCCTGGCCGGCGCGGGATCTCGCCCTGGTCGCCACCTTCTGCGTCACCGGCATCCGGGAGGCGGAAGCCGTCGACCTGTCGTCGGGTTCCCTGGAGGGCGAGCCCGACGCCCGTCGTCTGCAGGTCGTAGGCAAGGGGGGCAAAGCTCGACCGATTCCGGTCGACGCCGCGCTCGAGCGGGTCCTCGGCGCCTACCAGAGCGAACGCCACGCCCGCTTCCCCGATCAGGACCTCGATCACCCCGCGACACCGCTTTTCGTGGACGTGCGCGGCCGCCGGATGAGCGTCCATCAGGTTCGCTACCTGATCGAGCGCCTCTACGTGCGGGCCGGCCTGCGGGCCCAGGTCCCCGCCGGGGCGCTGGTCCACGCCCTCCGGCACACCTTCGCCACCGCGGCGCTCGAGGCGGGCGCAGACGTGGTCGAACTGCAGGAGCTCCTCGGACACGCCTCGCTCGAGACCACCCGCCGGTATCTGTCCGCAACCGGAGCCGGCCTACGGCACGTGATCCAGGGCCATCCGAGCCAGGCCGCCCTCCGCCAGACCCTGGCCGCCCATCCACCCGAGTCGGAGCCGTAGCTGCGCCGGGCAGCGGTTCCTCGGGTGCTCGCCCCGGGTGCTCGCCCCGGGCCCGCCGTGTCTGTAACGATGGCGGCATCGGACTCTTCGAGAAAGCCCAGCCGTCCCGCTCGTCCGTGGGACCCCCCGAGGAGCGACCAGGCTTCGAACGCCCTCCCCACCACGCGCACTTCGAGCTGCCCCGCCTGCGGGATCTGGCTCGCCACGCCGGTCCGCACGTGGTCGAGGCGACGCTGGTCCCGCTCGGGATCTTCTACCTCTGCCTCTGGCACTGGGGGTCGCACGTCGCGATCTGGGCCGCGCTGGCCTGGTCGTCGTGTGCCCTCGTCCGCCGCGTCGTGCTCCGCAAGCCGGTGCCGGGCCTGCTGCTGATCGGGTGGCTGGGCCTCGCCGCGCGGACCGCGATCGCCGCGGCGAGCGGGAGCATCTTCGTCTACTTTCTCCAACCAAGCCTCGCCACCGGCGTGGTCGGAGCGGCGTTCCTCTTCTCCATCCCGGCCGGCCGTCCACTCGCCCAGCGCCTGGCCCGGGACTTCGTGCCGTTCCCCGAGGGCTACATCCGCCGGCCCGCCATCCGACGGGTGTTCGTCCAGCTCACGGTCATCTGGGCGCTCGTGAATCTCCTGAACGCGACCGGAACCCTGCTCCTGCTGATCAGCGAGCCGGTGGCGACCTACGTCGCCGCCAAGACCGGGCTCACGGCGGTGGTGACCGGCAGCGGGATCCTGTTGTCCTCCTGGTGGTTCCGGCGGGTGGTCCGCCGCCACCCCTTCGTGCCGGCCGGCCAGCCGGCGCTCGCCACCGCTCGGCGCTAGAACTCCCACCGCCAGGCGAGGCCTACCAGGCCCGGACCCGTGTGGGCCACCATCACCGGGCTGAACGAGCCGACGAACGCGGTGGCCGGCTCGAAGCGGCGGCGAACCTCGGCGAGGAGCGTCTCGGCGTCCTGCTCGTCGAGGGCGTGCATGACCGCCACGTGGAGCGACGCCCCGTCGACCATGGTGGCCGCCCACGTGGCGAGGATCCGTTGGCGGGCCGAGCGCGAACCGCGGGCCGGGCGCAGGGGGCGGACCCGCCCGCCGCGGAACTCGAAGACCGGGTTCAGGTTGAGCCATCGGCCGGCCCACGCTGCGGCGCCCGGGACGCGACCGCTGTTGGCCAGGTGCTCGAGGTTCGGGAGGGTGGCGACGAGACGCACCTCCGCCGACGCCTTGCGGGCGGCCGCCTCGACCTCTTCGAGCGGGGCGCCCGTGGCCGCCTTGGCCGCCGCAGCGAGCACGACCAGCCCCTGGGCGCCGGCGGCCGTGCCGGTGTCGAGGACGGTGACGCGAGCGCCCTCGACCATGCCGGCCGCCAGCCGGGCGGTGGCGAAGGTACTGCTCATCGCGGAGGAGAGCGTCAGGACCAGGACGCCGTCGCCCCGGTCGGCGGCGGTCACGGCCTCGACGAACTCCCCGGGCGACGGCCCGGAGGTGGAAAACCCGTTGGAGAGCCGGGTGTTGACCTCCTCGAGGCTCAGCTCGCCGTCGCGCACCGAGGTCGACCCGAAGCTGAGCCACATCGGCACGACCGTGACCTTCGCCTCCGTGGCCACCGCCTCTGGCAACGACGCCGCCGAGTCGGTGACGACGGCGACGGTCAACGCCCGGTCCGGGCGACCAGTCGTTGGGCGACGGGGCCCGGTAGGCGGGTGTCCCGGTCGAACAGCAGGCGCCACACGTAGGTGGAGGCCCGCCGCGGATCTGCAGGCCGGTTCCCCACCACCCGCTTCACGAGCATCGGGGCGATCGCCGCTCCCGCCGCCCAACCCGCCGCCTGCCCGTGCGCCCTCCGGGCGGCAGGCACGGCGAGGGCATCCGCGAGCAGGCTGCCGACCGCCGTCTGGCCCGCCAGGCGTCCGCCGACCATCCCCGCGAGGAGCGTTGCGGCGGCGGCCGGAGCCGCCACGGCCAGGGCCCCGAGCGCCGGGGAGATGCCGCGCCCGCCGGCACCGCGCAACCACGGGGACCAGTTGTGACCGACGATCGAGGCGGCCGTGGCGCCGGCGGCCACGATCGGGTGGCGCCTGCCGGCGAGCGCCGGGCCCACCGCTCCCTTGGCCACTTCGAGGATTCCTGCGGCGGCCAGCGGGCCGAAACCGGCCACCTGGTAGAGGGCGGTTCCCGACACCGTGCCGTTGCCCACCCTGCGGAGGTCGACGCCGGTCAGATGGCGCGCCACCACGTAGGAAACGGGGATCGAGCCCGCCAGGAAACCGGCCGGGACGGCAAGCCACACCCAACCCGATCGGGCACGGCTTGCCTGACGCCCTCCGTGGCCGGCACGCAACGCGGACGCGGATGGTGTGACAGGCATGCGGCCCACGGTATCGGCGCGGGCCGGGCGGGGTGGCCGATGGGGTCTCAGGCCGCCCGCGGGGAGAGAGGCACCGGGGCGGGTGGCACCGGGGCCGGGGGCGGCGGCCCGACGTAGCGGGCGGCAGGCCGGATGATGTGGCGATCGGCGGCCTGTTCGGCGATGTTGGCGCACCAGCCGATCACCCGGCTCACCGCAAAGGTCGGCGTGAACAGCTCACGGTCCAGGCCGCAGAGCGACATCACCACTCCGGCGTAGTACTCCACGTTGGCGTAGAGCTGCCGTCCGGGCTTCAGCTCGGCGAGCGTGGCGACCACCTGTCCCTCGACCTGTACGGCGAAGTCGACGAGGTCCCCGCCGAGGGCCTGGGCGACGCCGCGCAGCATCACCGAGCGCGGATCGTCGGTCCGGTAGACGGCGTGGCCGAACCCCATGATCCGCTCGCCCCGCGCGACCGCGTCGCGGATCCACGCCTCGGCCCGTTCCGGTCGGCCGATCGATTCCAGGGTTTCGAGGGCCCGGCTCGGCGCGCCGCCGTGGAGCGGGCCGGAGAGCGCGCCCACGGCGGCCACCAGGGCGGCGCCGGCGTCGGCCCCGGTCGAGGTCACCACCCTCGCCGTGAACGTGGAGGCGTTGAAGCCGTGGTCGACGGTGAGCATGAGGTACTGCTCGAGGGCCCGCGCCCGGGCGGGGTCCGGCCGCTCTCCGGTCAGCATCCAGAGGTAGTTGGCGGCGTGGGAGAGCTCGGGGTCGGGCTCGATCGCGTCGAGGCCCCTCTGACCCCGGTGCAGCGCGGCGACCAACGTGGGGGTGACGGCGGAGAGACGAACCAGGTCGCGACGGCGCTCTTTCGGGGTGAGGTCCCACATCGGGCGCATGCCCTCCGCAGCCGCCACCAGGGACAGTGCGGTTCGCAACCCCGTGAGCCCCGATCCGCCGGGCAACCGGGCGATGTCGGGAAGCATGGCCGACACGGGCTCCGGTAGGCGGCGAGCGCCGGCTGTCTCCGCACGAAAGGCTCGGGCCTCCGCCTCATCGAGAGGCAGGTGGCCTTCGGCCATGAGCTGCCAGACGTCCTCCAGACTCCGGGACGCCGCGAGCTCGACCGCCGAGTACTGGCGGTAGTGGTAGAAGCCCTCCTGGCCGCGGACGTCCCCCACCTCGGTGTCCGCCACCGGGACGCCCTTCAGGCCCGGTGGCAGGGCGGCCGCCTCGCCGGCGGCCGGCCCCGTTCGCTCGCCGGCCTCCGTCGGCTCGGTCGGGTCGGGGAGCTCCGCCCGCTCGGCGACGGGGCCCTGCGCGTGAGAAACGGGAGTCATGACTCAATATTGATATTGATTTCTGCATGTATCAAGATTGATCAATGATCAACCTGGAAGGCGGTTCCCGCGGCGCCTCTGAACGGATCGGCACGGCCGAGGTCGCCGAGCGCCTCGGGGTCAAGCCCGAGACGGTGTACGCCTACGTCAGTCGCGGCCTGCTGCATTCCGAACGCGGCCCCCGGGGGAGCACGTTCGACCGGGACGAGGTCGAGCGCGTCGCCCGTACCACCAGGCGCGCCGAGCAGGCCGCCCGTACGGCGCGCGAGCTGTCGTTCCTCACCCGGGTCACCCTGATCGAAGACGGTCGGCTGCTCTTCCGGGGGCGGGACGCGCTCGAGCTCAGCCGGACCCGGACCTTTGAGGAGGTGGCCTGGTACCTGTGGACCGGGGCGCTGGTCGCCCAGGCACCCTGGCACGCGCCGGAGGCCGTGCTCCGCGTCTCA
>Ga0123355_10011619_pt1 | contig 13583 bp, 18 predicted proteins | sample TergutEmb28metaG_3_FD_89872 | JGI IMG/M metagenome (GOLD analysis project Ga0123355, IMG submission 89872) | Embiratermes neotenicus P1 segment gut microbial communities from Petit-Saut dam, French Guiana - Emb289 P1 | ecosystem: Host-associated > Arthropoda: Insects > Digestive system > Gut ...
TAACATTACAGAAACCACATATTCCTGCCAGTTTCAATACGAATTTGGTAATCAGTAAGTGTGTAACAGCTGTAAAAGTTTCAAACTTCACTGGCCATTATCTGCCAAACCGTTCAACTTTGGATATAGGTGTTTTGGGGTTTTTCGGTATAGTTTAACATAAGGAACACCCGCCTGAAGTCTGATCCGTTCCTCCTGTTACACCCTGTATATGAATTCTTAACTACAAAGCAATAGAAACAGCACTTGTGTCAGACTGAAAGGTAAGCACAAGGTACTGCAAATGTATGACTCACTCACTTACTCACTCACTCACTCCATGGAGTGGAGTCCTTCTTGAGAAGCTAACCGGTTGTCAGCTAATCAAGAAATTGCCTCCATTTCATGGATCCCGAAGGTTCATTACTGCACTAACAAGTGCCTGCCACCCATCCCTGTCCTGAACCAGATCAACCCAGAGCCCATACCCCCACATCCCACTTCCTGATCACCCATCTTAATATTATCCTCCCATCTATGCCCGGGTCTCCCAAGTTGTCTCTTTCCTTAAGATTTCCCCACCAAAACCTTGTATATGCCTCTCCTCTCCCCCATATGTGATACATGCCCCGCCCATCACATTCTTCTCGATTTTATCACCTGAACAATATTGGGTGAGGGTACAGATCATTAAGCTCCTCATTATGTAGTTTTCTCAAACACCCTCAGCCTACATTTCTCCCTCAATGTGAGCGACCAAGTTTCACACCCATACAAAACAAAAGGCAAAATTATAGTTCTGTATATCTTAATCTTTAAATTTTTGGGTAGCAACTGTAAGACAAAGGATTCTGCACTGAATGATAGCAAGCATTTCCTGACTTCAGTCTGCTCTTAATTTCTTCCTGGATAGAATTTTGATTTGTTAAAGTTGTTCCCAAATATTTGAATTCTTCCACCCTCTAAAAGGAACTATTTTCAATCTTTATGTTGTGGCAAATGTGTGATTAGTTGATAAACAGTGTAATGGTATAATGACAAGAACTGAATATGACAGCATGGATATCTGTAACAAAACCAGTGGTGTGCACAGTTCATTTGAATGAAGCTCACACAAAAACAAGTACTGACCTACGAAACAAGTGGAAAACGTAGTCACTGACACAGATTATTAGCATGGAACCTACTGTTGCATGTTTGGTGCAATAAGAGGCCAACAGCCCTAATCCCTGGTTCATGATGATGAATTGAGTTACTAATAGTGACATGTGTACATACAGCAGGCAACATGATTAGCGGATGTCGTGAAATTAGATACGTGAACGTCATGGAGCACAGTGAGTGCCCTTACAACACTGCTGTATGTTTGCATTGCATCACTGCTGGTTGCAAGTTGCCTGTTATCTGCACTACAGGACAGTCTGAATCATAACATGCCATGTCATTGTTTTGCTCTGGAGTTTAATTCCCCCCCCCCCCTCATAACATCTTACCCATTACAATTTGTGCCTTGCATTAAATTGTTGAGCATGGTATGGTGATAATGCAAGATTATTTTGAAATGTCATCACTTGTTACATTGCCATTGAAGCTGGGCAAATTGGAAATAGTATGACATCAGAAGTCACAACAAATGGACTGTTTAAAATGTTCATAAATTTTCGAGATATGTTTTTGAGATACCTGAATTTTTGACAATGCACATTCCCACAGAACTTAAGAAATAATAGTGAAAGCATGTTCTGTATGTAGCAACAAAGCAAAATGCATTTGTACTGAATCTTCCAGCTACTAATTAGATAATTTAGTGTATTTTCTCCAGATTATGGTCTTCTGGGATATTATCCCCTTTAGTTTAGTGGCTAGGTACCAGTGTTTTCAAGGAACCTGCCATCTGTGTCACCTCCCTGAAGATGTATGCAGTAGCTTGCAGCGAAATGTTGGTGGCTGCGTACCAAAATACATGGCAGCATAGCATAGAAGACTGTAATCTTTATTCTGCTGGCCATAAGAAGATCAGATCACAAATGTTCTTTGGGTTGTATGTTCACCTATATTTTCTCATAAACTAAAGTCATATTGATACGTGGTTTACTGAACCTGAGTCCATTTATATTGTTGGTAGCATTACAAAATATGTGGTAGCTGACAACAGCACAAAAGGAACACATTTTTGCATTTTTGTGGCAAAACTGAACACTTTTATAATATTGACAGCTATTTGTAGATGGGCTACAAAACAAAGGGAACATATTATTTTGTTCCCATGGCAACAATGGTTATGCGAGTGCGCCATAATGTTATGTTATACATACATTGACTCTCTTGTTTGTATTACTTGAACACTAACAGATGAGCAAAGTTCACAGAATAAGTAGTCTGAAACCAAATATGCCCTTGAGGATTCAGGTGTTTTGGGATGTGATTATGGCACAGCTGTTCGCAACGTTTCAAAGGAATGCAGTGCCTTTGTCTTGAAGGGGTCAAGGAGCCCAAGGATGGACCGTCGAAGATGAAGGCACTGTGTTTGCGCAAAATGTTGCAGGGCTCTTTCTTGGGACCCTAAGATGAAGCTGGGATCTTTGGTGGCTCTCTTGGGGAAGCATACGCAATCCAAGGGGGAAGCCTTAGACCTCTTGCTTGCTACTAACGTTCCTAACTTGGAGTTTACCAAGGAGATGGCGGTCCCTACTTCTGTCTGCCATGCCAAATGTTTTGACTGGCAGTTGGCTGCGAGGGTTGTCACTAATAGGAGTGTGGAATGGATGGCATATTCCCGGCCCTGTTGCAAGAGGGACGGAGGGTTGTTGTCCCTTACCTGGTCAGGATTTTTTGTGCCTGCCTGGATACTGGCTATGTTCCAATCATATGGCTTCAGGTCAAAGTAGTGTTTATACCTAAGCCTGATAGGAATTCCTATAGTGGACCTAGGGATTTTAGACCTATCAATCTCACTTCATTCTTACTTAAGACCATGGAGAGGCTGGTAAATAGGTTTCTAAGAGCTCAAGCTTTGGCTTTAGTGCCACTGCATCCCAATCAGCATGCTTACCAGGCTGGAAAATCCTTGGGAATGGCCCTTAAATAGCTAGTGGTTCGGGTTGAGAAGGTGCTTGACCAGCAGGAGACTTTGGGTGTTTCCTTAGATATAGAGGGGGCATGTAATAACACCTCTTATGACTCTGTATGTGCTACTCTTATCAGACATGGGGTTGATCACACTATTGTACGGTGCATTAACACTACCCTGGAAGGCTGCCTGACTGCAGTGACTTTTACTGGATTTTTCAGGAGGGTTGCAGTATCCAGAGGTGTGTTGTCGCCACTTTTGTGGTGCCGTGTTGTTGATGATCTGATAGCAAGGCTTGGTGGGAGTGGAATATATATACAGGCTACATGGATGACATTTGTCGTCTAGCAGTGTGCAAATGCCCAAACATTGTGTCAGGGCCCATGCATTGGGCCCTTCATACTGTGGAGACATGGTGCAACAAGGGCGAGTTGTCAGTTAATCTCAACGAAACTGAGCTCATTGTATTTACAAGGACTGGGAAGCTGTCTGGTTTCTTTGAACCACATTTTTTGGGGGGTTATCTACTTCGCTGTATGCTGGTCAAGTATCTCTGGGTAGCTCAGGATTCTTGGCTGACTTGGAGGGAGCATGTGGATGTCAAGGTGAGGAAGGCTGACAATCTGTTTTGGGCCTGTAGGAGGGCCTGTGGTGCGACATGGAGCCTGAGACCCAAGGTGGTCCATTGACTCTACATCTCTTATCATTGGCCAGCCACCACTTTTGCATCCTCACATTGGTTGCCTGGCTGTCAGATGGCTGTTGCCAAGAAAAGACTAAGAAGAATACAAAGAAAGACTTGCAGGCTTCGGGATAATGGGAGCAATGTGCACTACTCCTACTGGGACTGTGGAGGCACTGGCCTCCCTCCACTGGAACTGGTGATTCAGGGTGAGGTGAGGTAAGCTCTGCATCGTCTCTGGAATCTGGGATGTTGGCCCTACCTTCACCCGAATCGAGGACATAGTAGCATATTGATGTGGCTTAAGAGGTCGAATCCTAAATTTAATATGGGGGTTGATGTTATGAGGCCAGCTTTTAATCTTGAACCCCATTATAGGGTTACTATGTTGACTAGAGAGGAGTGGACCAGAGGACCTGGGACTCCTCCTGTAGTTAGAGGGTTTGTTTGGTTTACAAATGAGTCCAGGACAATGGAGGGGACCCAGAGTGGAGTCTGTGGGCATTCTTTGGGAAGAAGACTAAGTATTTCTGTAGGGAAGCATGCTACAGTTTTTCAGACAGTGGTCTACACTATCTTGGCGTGTGTTTATGAAATTCAAATGAATGCTAGGCCAAAGAAATATGTTAGTATTTGCTCTGACAGTCAGGTGACTCTGAAAGCCCTTCAGTCTGCCAAAACAACATCCCTGTTGGTACAACAGTGCCAAGAGGCGTTGAATGACATTTCCACCCAGCACACTGTGGGGCCATTTGGGTTCCTGGACATTCTGGGGTGTGAGGAAATGAAATTGCCAACAAACTCGCAAGAGATGATACTGTTTCAAAGTATGTTGGACCTGAGAATATAAGAAGAGAGATAAAATGCTGGATAGACAACCAGCATCTAGTAATATGGCAGAGTCTTATCAGTACTCAGAGACAGGCTCAAAAAATGATTTCGTTCCCTATCCCAATTGCAAAGACCAGAATTCTGTCCTTTAACAGTACACAATCCAGGGTTGTTACATGCCTTCTTACTGGGCATAACATCCTGAGAAGACATCTTTACTCAATGGGGCTGACCGATAGTTATACAGGAGGTTTGAAGCAGAGGAACAAACCTCACCCCACGTTTTGTGCGAGTGTGAAGCTATGGCTTTACTCAGACAAGCATGTTTGGGCTCTTTTTTTCTTGGACTCAGAGGATGTTAAGAGTCTAAGTCTGGGGGCCATCTGGAACTTTAATAAAGGAACAGGGCTCCCATTACTTGGCATCAGATTGTGGGGCACAGAGAGCCGTCTAAAGGTCTAGATGCATTGGGACCAAAAGGATATTTCTCTGGCTACCTTATTGAGGTACTACTTAAGTATTTGTTTGGATGCATTATAAAAACCATGTAAAGCGTGGTTCAGGGTATTCAGTCTCTGAACCAAGATCCAAAACAGACATCTCCTGGACACATCTCATCAGCATTGCGGCTTGAGGCAACTTGCCTGGCATTAGGTCTTGAATAAACAGGACTGCTTGACCCTTGAAAATGGGACTGACAGATTGTTCCAAAACGTCAGTAACCACCTACCAATCTGTGCTGCGTAACATCCCAGAAGAGCAAAGTTCTTAGGAGTGTTTATGTCATCAGTGATTTTATGGTTTGCTAATCTACACTGTGGGAATAAATGGAGTGTTTACTAAGGGAGTGGGGATATGTAGCTGACCTCGAATTTTTGTTTGCAAAGAGTTCTGTCATGTGGCACAAATATACACATGTAGCCTTGGCCTCATGCCATGATGTACATAACTACGTAGTACTTGGCACTGACTGCACAGTAGTGGGATTGTCCCAGATATTTGTCAGGGGCACATTTTTTATTAAAAATGTAATGCAAAAGTAGTTTATCTTTGGAGTCACCAGCATTTAAAAATGGCATTGGAATTAAAAATGTGTCAAACCCATCTCCATATTTCATATGGCTATTTTAATTATGTAATTCATGGACAAGGATAATGTTTAATTGAACTGCATCAGCTTGGTCTGCCATCCATAACCAGTAATGATCCTGCAACTGCCACAGTATTTTTGTGTTTACATGTATTAATACTTCAACTGACTGACTTACTGACTACCTACCTACATACCTACCTACCTAACTAACTAACTAACTAACTGACTAGCTACATGTAGCTGAGTTGTTTTTCTTGAAAAGCTAATCATACCTGAGCTAGTCAAGAAATTTCCTGCATTTTATGGAATCTGGAAGTCTCTTACTGTGTGCACCAGATGCTACCACTTGTACACATCCTTAGTAAAATAACTGAGTTAAAACCCTCCCAATCCTACTTCTTCAAGATCCATTTTAGTATTATCCTGTCCGGTATGCCTACATCTTCCAAATGCCCCTTTCCTTCTGGTGTTGCTACCAAAACACTGTATGCATTATCATCACCTCCATACATGGGTATTAACCCTTTGAAACTCGATATTTGTTTCTCGGTGCTCAGCATTTTTTTCAGCGCGCCCGTATACCAGAAGAAATACCTAACACTTCCCATTGTTAAGTAGTTAGGTCCAAACAACTTAATAACTATTTGTCCTAACAACTTAGTAGCCATTTGAAAGAGTAATACACATAAATTGAAAGAAAAAAACAATATTTTGAAATAATTTTTATCTTTCCATTGTCTGACCAGGCTAATGCTGTCGTAGTACTTCAAGTCCTTGTTTTATTCCCTAGTTGTGTTCCTGAAAAAGTGGGTGTAAATAAAAACTATATTCTATAATAAAGAAGGCTTAAATGAATGGAAATAAACCAGCCAAAGAAATTAAAATGAGAGGACATAAATTAATAATGGGTGTAAATTGGCAAGGGGCGTTAAAGCCAAAAGTTGTAAAAATGAACTGTTATAAAACAAGGCCTTGTGGCACTCCACATTAGGCCATGACCGTTTCTTTTAGCATTCATTCTAATTCATTAATCATTTCAACCATTTGACATTGTACAGTCTGGGTTAGTGACAGTGTCATTAAATAGGTACAACAGTTAATAGGAAGGATTTTGTAAATTACAGAAGTATGTTGGAGCATACGTGATAACAGCTGAATTGTACCTTCATAGCATGCCATGTTACCAGCAAAGTTCATATCAAAATTATGTGCAAAATAAAATATTTACACTATTACATGTTTGTCAGAATTTAATGTTTTGTCTTTTTTTGGGGGGAGGGGGGGGGGTGGTATTGAATAAACGTTGTAATTTTAAATATTGGTCTCCTTTTATGATGATTCTGACAGGGAAATTGAAGTACTTGAAGGAAAACTTGTCCAACATGGACTGGCCTGAGCTAAAGGCCTTGTAGGCCCAGGTTCCATACCAGGCCAGTCTGTTTGGTATTCCTGGTAGACAGAGTAGCACTGGACATGTTCTTCTCCATGTCCATCAGTTTTGCCTTGTCAGTACCATTCCACCAATGTGCCATATTTATTCATACCTATGCTGTATAACAGGAGTTACTGACAGCATTAATTTATGCACTTAGAATCCCTGTACTGCATTTTATACATCTCTCCTTCAGAAGATGGTCCACTGGTAAGGGGCAATGGTGGACCATCAGCCATTTATACGTATCTTTGGTCTGTTGCGAAGAGCTACCAACTGGAGTCTAGAAAATTGTGAAAATGTGAATTTTATGATTGAAGGGAAATAATTCAATGATATACAAACCCAAACATTGCTCTATGGTACAAAAATTTGCATCATTCAGTTCATCAATTACAACAATTATTACATTATTAAAGTGCAGTTCATTGGGCTGCTAAACACGATTTTAGTGATGTGTCAGTTGATGGGTTTTCCCATAACACTAGTGATACTCCCCTCCTGAATTTCAAAATATCCATAGCAAATGGTGCTTGCTTTAAATCCTGTGGTACACAAAAACTGTTTCCTCTTCTATAATGTGTATGTTTCAGTACAAGACACTTCAAGATGTGTGAAGGCACGTTATGTGATGGCTTTTATGAGCTTTCTGGGATTTGCCAATGTTTATGCAATGAGAGTGAACCTGTCTGTAGCTATTGTAGCCATGGTGAACAATACTGCCATTTCAAAAGTGAATGACACAAATAGCAATGATGTGTGTTCTGCGGAATTCATGAATCGGACATCTGTACAGGTGGGGCATAATGGTCATTTATTCATGCATTCATTCATTCATTCATTCATTCCATGTGTTCATTTGTTTTTGCACATGTGTGTCTCGTGACACAGTGTGCTCCATTTTTTTGTGCGTCTATCTAAGTCCGTTCCATTTCTCTGTGCCTCTCTGTAAGTTACATACCTCTTTCTAAGCCTACTCAGTTTTTCTGTGCCTCTCACTGTTTCTGCCCCATATTTCTGGCTCTTTCTATAAGTCCACTGCATTTTTTTATGCCTGTTTCAAAGTCTGCTCCTCTACTGTTTGTGTCAACTCATTGTGCACTCTTGTTTGAAACTTGTCATCCCCAGGCACCTTTCTGTTCGATGTACCTGCCACATCTATTCACCTCGCTTATTTTTATTTCATTTTCTTTGTAGCATTTATTTTTTATTTTTCACGTCAAAATTATGTAACATGCCATGTGAGTCACACCCTTGATATGTGTCTCACACAGATGTTTTTCATACTTCATTGCTGTGGTTCCCAGGTTGTAATGTCAAACCACATTTGCTGCAATTACCAGTTGCCATTGTTACTGGTTTGTGACATCACACCCTTGTTAACATGGTTACACCTTAGTTGACATGTTTAATATTTTCCATTGTTATTGGATGGTAACTTTACAGTACAGGAAACTCTTTTATTGTGTTGGCATAAATAAGCATTTATTTTTATGCGTTTAATTGGTTTGTTGTTGTTGTTGTTGTTGTTGTTTGTGTAAGTGCATCATTTGTACAAAGTGGTTAAAATGTTATGTAGCTCATAATGAATGGTGCTGATGCTGAAGAAAGGATCAGTCATAGTGGTTCACTGAATCATGAAAGTGATATATTGCATGTTCTTTTCATGAATATCAGATGTTCAAAATTCTATAGTGATTGGAAATGCATTAGTAAAAGTAAAGTTCATCCTATAACAGGCTATGAAGGCCCAGAGGTGGAGTAGATTATAGCTCTACTCTTTCTTTATCCTCGGCGCTATAGGGGGGTAGGTGGTCAACACCATGCCCCAGCTGCTTTACCCTGGGGGTGACCCAGAACCCATTGTATAGGAGGCTGGGTGGACCCCAGGACTGGTATGGACAGGTGCAGAAAATTTCGACCCCACTGGGATTTGATTCCCGGCCCGTCCAGCCCGTAGCGAGTCAGTATATCGACTACATTATCCAGGACCACATCCATTGGTGTAATGAAGTAGTAAATTATTTTGGATGAAGAAAAATGATAAAATAGGAGTTGGATTAGCATATGAATATTAAGCCTCCTGTCTTATAATGGGCATGTGGCTAGTATTGGGAATAAATGAAAGTGTCTGGGATTGTGACGAAAAATGTGCTTGTATGCGCACGTGCACGTATGCGCATGCACACGTGTCATGTCTTTATAGATACAGTGCTATACATGCATAGTGTAATTTTCTTACAGTGGTTTCTGTTTTAGTGATTAAATTTTGTGTGTAGTGGATACAACCAGAAATTAGTGCTTATAAATCAAGAGGTCTTTTCTTGATACACCCAGTAGTTATGAGAAACCCTGCACACAGTTTTTAATTGTCTGTGTGTCACAAAAAGAGTAATATCTGCACGGCAACACAGCCTTAATTCCTTTAGCTATGTGGTCTGTGCTGTATTATTTGGGATTTCATTGTATATAAATAGGCCACATTCATGATTTGTTAAGTTAAGCAATATGAGGGTATCATAGCATTGTTGCTGAGGATGCAGGTCTTATGGAATATGAAACTGTGTCACTGTGTTTTGAAGGAACATTGTGTATTTGAAATGTCAGGAACAACTTACCCAGTGGTACAATTCATATTTCAGAAGACCTGAATCCTTTCTGAAACAAAATTGTCATTTTGTCAGACAGGTTTATTGGAATGGCAGTCATTCTCCCTTTTATAATTATTCACCTATCATATGCATTTCAGCGTCTTCATTATGTCGTCCCTAGTCATCTGCTGATCTGGCTGTACATGTGTTTGGCAAAATGTTGTCAGCACTGTCACCTGTTCTCCTAAAACTGTTGTTCTGTATCACTATTATTAGCATTTACTGTGACAACTAAAATTTGAGCATTTTATGTTTTCAGCTTTCATGTAAAATTGAGGGGCATGTAGTTTGCAGAGGGGAAAATGAAATAACATCGAATTCTGGTCCAAAATACTGATGGAAAGAGACCACTGCAAATTTTGAGGTATAGGTGGGAAGGTAATATTTATTTGGACGTAAGAGGTGCAGGTTAGAAAGGTGCAAGCTGGGTTGATGTGGCTTATGTTATTGTTCAGTGGTTGAATTTTGTGATCATTTTGACTATCCCTCCTGTTCCATAACAGCAATGAATTGTTGAATGTCTTACTGTACCATATAAATTAAATCATTGGTCTGTCAGTTATACAGGACGTTGGTTGATGGTTGTATACTTACTGAGGGTGTACGTGCGTGTTGCAGAAGTGTTTGAATTCCTTTTAAATTCATAGGTAAGAGTAAAACGTGAGGGGGCAGTAGAGATATAGCTCCACTCATTCTTAAACCTCATCACTAGATGGATGTGAGTGGTCAGCTTTGTATGCCCACCACTTTGCCCACGTACTATGAACCCTTGTGTGTACCCATCGAATAGGACATAGGTTGAGTCTCAGAGTTGGTCAGGTTATTTTCAAGAAGTGGAAAATCTTTTCCCTTGCAGGAATTGAACTCCAGACTGTCCAAGCCATAGATTAGTCATTACACTAACCGCACTTTTATATTTATTGATACACTTTATATGTAAATATCTGTATTAAGTGTGGAAATAACTTCTGAATATTGTACAAGAAATAGGAACCCCTAAAATATTTCTGCTCCATTTAGTTACAAACATCTATTTTCTACTCCTATTTGAGATTAAAATTGAGCTTCTTGTCACAGTGGTTATGAAGTTACAGTCTTTGTGCCTGTAACAAATCACACAACAGAAGGTAACTACCAACATTTCAGAGAAATTTCATGTTGTACATATTCCATGCAATGGAGTAACTGTACAGTATTTGTTCCAACTAACTGCACGTATAATTGTAAATAACTATTTATTGTTTCATAATATTACTCCTAATATTTTGGTCCGTGAAGGCCATCTTCCGGAAGAATTTAGTTACAAAGGAGTACATCTGTGTTAAAATTTCATCAAAGATGTCCATAAATAAAGTTAATTTACAATACCATGTAATAAAATATTGCTGAAATGTAAAAAATATGAAATAGTTTCACATTTCCTATTTTGTTATGAACTTGTATTATGGTTGCAGACATTTATCTATGTTAGTGCTGACATATTTTTTCACAAGGAGTTATACCCACATGTTGTGTGTTGTTTACTCTATAGTGCACCAATAAGAAACGTTCCATCTCATTCATTGTTGCTCTGACATGTTGGTATGCCTACCAATTGACCAGATAATGTGGGTATCCCTACCAACAATTCAATTTTAATTTATTTGCTAAATTGTTTGATACTTTGGTGAAGGCATTGTGGCAGTTTTGTGTACTTGAGCACCAATAGTGTGATTGAAAAAATGCACTTTTTTTAATAGTAATCATCTAAGCCACAATAATGTATTTATGTAATATAATTTAAAATATTTTGTACCTATTCTGCAAGCACCAGTATAGTATAGTCAGTATGGTTACTAGGCTTCGGGATGAACAGTAGAGGGTTCGATTCCTGATAGAGGTAGGAGATTTTTATCTTCTCCAAAATGTCTAGACCAGCTGTGCTGCTCACCCAACCTCCAATTCTACTCTCTGGGAGTAAAATGGCCGTGGCATGAAACTGATTACCCACCTCCATCTAGTACTGAGTTTAAGATGGGTGGATCTGTATCTCTGCTTCTCCTGTATGTCTTCATAGCCTGCCGATATACAACTTTATCTTTTACCTACCCTACCATGTTGTCCCCCTGACATCTAAACTGTTATCCTCATTTTCCCATTTATTCAGGAAATAGTATATGTAGCTGAAATTTTATGCCCAGAATTTTTGCAGAAAATTTAAATTTTGTATGTATTCATGCTTTTGTGTTGTATTAATATTGACTTCTAAAGGGTTTTAATTAAATCCCATCTTTATTCTGAGTAATTATATCATAAATGCTTTTTCTTTCCATTTGTGGTAATTTGAATTTCCACGAATATGATTATTGCTAGTTTTCACCTGATTTGATGTACATATTAACCCTTTAAAGACGAAGTGCAGACTGCTTTATTTAAAGACCCAGTTCGTACCGTGCAGTAAACACTTTTCATCTCGGTTATAAAAACCAATCAGTTTATGCTGTAAGTTACACAGTTCGCTGATTGTTCTCAGATGAATACAAAACACATTAATACAGTGTGGGCAGAGCATACAAATGTTGAATGTTAAACTTGTTGGTGCATCACATAACCAGTGGGCTTTGTAAAAGGTTAATTACTGCATCATGAGAACCATTGTATACACCTAAGTAATCAATGATCTCTCTTCCATTACAGCCAGATGGAGAATTTGTATGGGATGAACATATTCAGGGTATAATTCTTGGTTCATTCTTTTATGGTTATGTCGTGACTCAAATCCCAGGAGGCCGACTTGCTGAACTGTATGGAGGAAAACTAGTGTTTGGTCTTGGCGTTCTTTTGACTGGCATTTTCACTGCTGTCAGCCCTCTGGCAGCTAAACTGGGGACATCTGTCTTTATTGTTGTTCGGGTCTTGGAAGGACTGAGCGAGGTGAGACGTGCAATTCGTAAATATTAACCAGATGTAATGTATGTCATATATATAATAGAATAGTTCGATGTGCTGAGAAGACAGTAGGGAATTATCAGAATGGTTTTAGAGTGGGATGGGGAACAACTGATAATATATTTATATTAAGGCAAATTATAGAAAAGGCATATGAATATAACATAAATCTACATGTGTTATTTGTAGATTTCAAGCAAGCCTTTGACTCCATACAAGGGATAAAGATATGTGAAATACTGCAGCAAACAGAAATTCCTGCAAAATTTGTTAGATTAATAGAGATAACAGTGGAACAGTCAGAAGGAAGGACTATCCATGAACATAATTTATCTGAAAAATTCTCAGTCTTCAAACAAGTAAGGCAAGGTGATAACTTTTCAACAGTTTTCTTGAATGTAACATTAGATGACATAATTAAGAAATGTATGTCTAGAGAAACAGTAGCCGATAAAATGACACAAATAAATATGTGTGCAGATGACGTGGTGATGATGGCCAAAAGTACAAAACCGATCAAAGAATTATTAAAACCCCTGAAGGAGAATGCACATGAAGTAGGGTTGAGCATTAATCAAGAGAAAACAAAATGTTTAGAAATTAATGCAAATTGAAGCAATATAAATAGGAATACAAATGTAAAATTGGGACAACATAATTTTGAGAGAGTGCAGACTTTTAGTTTCCTAGAATCAATAATAAATGACAATAATGTAAACAGTGAGGAAATTTCGACAAAAATAAAGAAAGCAATTAAAGCCTTCTTTATGAATAAAAAATTGCTTTCATCAAAGCTCATTGTGAAACATTCCAAAATGAATGTATATAATAATAATAATATTTGTTTACTGCAATTGGATTGTCACCTGGTGCCAGTGGTTATTTTACATGTAAACAAAACATGAAATTGGTTACTA
>Ga0123355_10011621_pt1 | contig 13583 bp, 8 predicted proteins | sample TergutEmb28metaG_3_FD_89872 | JGI IMG/M metagenome (GOLD analysis project Ga0123355, IMG submission 89872) | Embiratermes neotenicus P1 segment gut microbial communities from Petit-Saut dam, French Guiana - Emb289 P1 | ecosystem: Host-associated > Arthropoda: Insects > Digestive system > Gut ...
GCAGCATTGAAATTTGGAAGTGAAGCTTGGGTGCTGAAGAAAAGAGAGGAACAACGTTTAGAAGCAGCACAGATGAAATTTTTGAGACACTTACTTGGAATAACAAAACTAGATAAAGAAAAGGATCAGTGTATTAGGCAAAAAACGGGAGCACAGAACACAACAAAGGAAATAAAACAGTACCAGAAAAAGTGGCTACAACATGTACAGAGGATGGACACAGACTACCAAAACAAGCACTACAATATAAACCAAAAGGACGAAGGAACATAGGACGACCGGGGAAGAGATGGAGGGACCAACTTCATCTTGAGGATCAAGGAACAGGAAACACGCCTAACCCTTCAGGAACATGATGATGATGATAATGATGAGTATGGTATAACCAGGCGGGCCACAGATGACTATACAATACGGCGCATGTGCTTTACATGCTGGATAACTAAGACTACAGACACACACCCGGAATATGTGGTGTTTATTGCTTTTCAGCTGCAATAATGGATACTCTAAGACGCCCCGATCTTACGTTTATACGCACGTTGCCCATCTTGTTTTGGGGGTGACAACGTTGACAGTTTGAAAATGGCGCTAGTCACGTGTTCACGTGTCAGAATAGGCAACTTGCCCGACCGTAGTCCGGCGTGCATCGGCCGCATGAATAAGGTTCCTTGCTCTTTCTGTTTGCCAGAGTAGCGGTTTTAGTCTATGTAGAGTCCATCATGGTTCGTCGTTCGAGGTCACTAAATACCACCGAGGAATATGTTAGCAGAAGACCTGGTAAGACTGATCGAACTGAGGGGTCAGGTAGTGGGAACGTTTGTTGACATCAGACAATGCAACCAGTAGTTTATCCATGTGGAAATCAAGCCACGTATGTAGAGTGCAGGTTTTATAAAGAACAAGTGAGGCTGTGTACAAGAGTGGTTTAGTATACGAAACATCTAGCATTCTACGTATATTTTGTTTTGCGTTATTCTTCATTTTAAAGTGATGTGTGTTTTTTGTAAGAGCTGGTGTATGGAGAATGAGTGCTAGGTTATGTATGTGTTGCATTATTACCACCATATGTTAATGTTCGTACATTATCTCCAACAGATACCGGACCCTTAACATGTTTAAAACAAGAACATGGAATTAGTGCGGGACTTGTTTTCGAGTGATGGCCAGTAAGGTGTATTAAATTGGTGCGAGTACGCTTTAAAGTAACGTGTTTCAAGAATTGTGTGCACAAATCGGTACGCACTTGCAGCTTTTTGCCACCTTAGGCGAATATTAGGTTCCCCCCCCCCCCCGCCCTTCCAGTAAAAAATAATAATAATAATGACTTCCTTGGTTATTGGCCACTGTTAAAATTTATATTGTTCATTCGGTGAATTATTGATTACAGATTCACGACCCTAAACCTTCAAAATACACAGACTTGTTCCTAGATATTTATATTATATCACCCAAAGTATTCCTTCATGTTTCGGTCCACTAAGCGACCACCATCATGGAATGAAACCAAAGTAATACAGCATAAAACTAAATTAAGTCACTTCTGTATACAGCTGGATTGGTGTAAGAGAGTCAAATGTTACATTACTTATTTGATTCTTTTACACCACTTCATCTGTGAATAGAAGTGACTAATTTGGTTTTATGTTGTATTGCTTAGGTTTGATTCCCTAATGATGGTCCCTTGCAGTCCGAAATATGTAGGAATGGTAAGTGTGATATTGTAATATAAATATCTAAGGAACAAGTTTGTGCATTTTGTTGGTTGAGTGTCATGAACTTCATTGTGAGTTCTGTGAAGTGCAGTCACTCAAGGAGCTTTATTCCTACTTCCTGAGTTTTTCACTTAAATTTTGCTGTTTTAGGTGACCCACTGTTTTGCCTAGCAGGTTGAGACAGCCCCAGAACTAAAATATTATAGATAAAGTCTCAGAGGTTCATTACCAATAAATTTCGTAAAGTATGGTGGTCTGTGAAAAGGAAAGTGACAGTCAAAGGCTTGAGACAGGTACTTGGAGTGTTAACCTTCCACATAGTAGTTAGCACTGTTGTTAGTATTTTGAGTTGCGTTATCTGGGATGTAAGGTGTTTTTGAGTTCTCCTCTTGGGATGTGATGCTGCTTGGGCATTTTGACATTTGAAGATGCTTCCAATACATTGTCTAAAAATGCCAGAAACCTGGTACCCAGTGATATGCCTCAACATCCTGGAAGGACAGAGACCTCACCTGTATTGCTACAAATACATATAGCTCACATAAGTTGTTTTATCTGACCCTTCTGTCATTTTATGCTGCTTCTTGGGTTGTTTGATGCAGTTACTTGTATACAGGGGTGGAAATGGCTTTTCAGAACTAGATAGGTGCTCTAGCATGAGTTGTAAAGCCCAGGGAATAATGAGTGTATGTTATGAAGAGAATTTATGCAGTGCAGGTTTGTGAAAATTGCTTCATCACTCAGGTGTGCATGTCTGAACATCGGCAACAGCCTGATGCTGGATGTAAGACAAAGCTTTGGCACATGGTGGTTGACTTTTATCCACACTTCTATCCCTGTGTGTGTGTGTGTTTTTTTTTCTTTTCTTTTCTTTTTAAAGAACTGTATAAAGCTGATAGCTAAGTTGCAGTGACTGTGTTGGAAAAAATTGTCATATGGTATAATTGGTGTGTGTTCCAGTGGTGGAGCTAGTGTACTGGCGTGACCCCAAGAAGTCGGGGATTGTTTTTGGCACCGTGTTGGGAATCCTGCTGTCACTGTCATACTTCTCTCTCATCAGTGTAGTGGCATACCTGTCTCTGGTTCTTCTTACTGGTACCATCAGCTTCCGCATATATAAAAATGTTCTGCAGGCAGTCCAAAAGACGTCAGATGGCCATCCTTTCAAGTGAGTAGTGACTTCAGTGACGCAGACTGACTGTTCCAGGTCTTTCTTGTACACTCGAGTTGAAATGTCATGGCACTCGGTGACGTATGGAATGGGATGTGAAGGTGAAACTGGCAAGTGGAGTGGGTAGCCAGCACCCTTCACACTACCTTGGAACATGGTGTATACAGCATTACTACCGCTGATGCACACGCCTCGGCTGCCATTAGTTGACTGAACTTACGCCCCACTGATTTAAATGGGCTTGTCCATTTCACCAAAAGACGAAATCTGATTTCTGCATGTGTGTGCCATCACATTTCAACTGGCCTGTACATCAGCTGGTCCAGAATTCACAAAAATCACACCTTGATTCACAAATGGGTTCTCTGACATGTTTGTTCAACTACATATATTATTGTTATACACTGAAGTTAATTCTGATTGAAAGCATTTACTTTTGGAACATCTGCTGATACTTTGCAATTGTCATTACTTGTTTGAAGTTTCTATATTGAATGTCTATTAACAGGGCCTATTACCTGTTACTTGTCTGATGTGCCCACAGAATTTGGTAGACTTACTCAGAATCATTGCATAAAGTGTACTTGGTCTGTAATCAGTTCTTTGTATTCTGACTGTGATATGTGAAACTTGAGATTACATAATTTTAGGAGCCAGGATAGCATTTGGTATAGTGACTCAGTGGGACAGTCAAGCAAGTCAGGTGATGGTCCAAATAACACTAGGAACTGCATCATACTTATAATACAGTGTCTCCTCTTTACACTTATCTCCACGGAGTTGAAACATTTTCCAAAGTATTGACTCTTAATGATTTATTGCATTGACTGCGTTTGTCACTTAGTGTCAAATACTCATTAGTGTTGCAGTTCTCACAATCAGTAGCATACACATTTCCCATAAAGCCTGCACACAGTCAGCTGACACAAAAACGTAGCAGGTCAGACATTTGTGATTGTCACTGTGTGAGGTGAAGGGTCAGCTGGCGACATCATTGTTTGCTGTGGCAGTCAGCTTGTTATTAAGAGGGAATTTTTGTGCTGAAAAGTTCCATCGATGAAATTTAAGGAGCAAAAGTTATGTGATTGTTCTGAGTGTATGCTTTTGTTGATGCCAGGGACATCCTGGAACTGGACCTGACATTGCCACAGGACAAGGTGCGGGAAGTGACAGACATCGCAGTGGCCCACGTGAATGCAGCAGCTCTGGAACTGCGACGACTGTTCTTGGTCGAGGATTTGGTAGACTCGATCAAGTTTGGAGTATTGCTATGGTGTCTGACATATGTGGGCTCCTGGTTCAATGGAATGACCCTCATTATTATTGGTATGTGGCTATTGTATAGTTGATATTAGGGTGAAAAACAGAAGGTGTGTCGCAACTTTATGATCTGTGAATAGGACACTTATTTTTGTGCCATATATCACACGTTCAACACCAGCTGGATTAATTGCATAGTTTTATGAATCCTTAATGCAGGGTGCATAAAATTAACATCTAGGCTGCTCATGTGTCTGTCTGTGTAGTCTGTGAAACTACTTGATTATTTTAACGAACTTTAATATTTAGTGTGTACACAGTGTCTGGCCCCAGCAGTGCTCACTGTCCTTTCCAACTTACCCAACACATCCACTTTCTCTTACAGTGGTGCCACTTCCCTTTTCTTTATCCCAGGGCACTTTCTCAGAATATACAACTCTCTTTCCCCACGTAATTAAAATATGAGGGCAAGTACAGTGATACCTCGGCTAACGAGTGACCCTGCTAACTAATTTTTCGGCTAACGATTTTTTTCGCTGTTTTTCGGACTCAGCTAATGAATATGAGTTCGGCTAACGAATGTTTTAGTGGATGCGCGCGCGCTAACATAAAGCAGCAAACATGAACAGTCGGGCCATTCCAGGAACTTAAGAGAAGTTCAATCAACTCTGTACAGATTTTTTACTTCTCCCTTAGCAAAGAGATAGAGGCCAGCTACTGAAGAAGAGGAGACTTACCTTGATTAAAGTTTGAAAATTTGGAAGAAGAATAGTGAAAACGTTGTGTACATATTTTCAGTTTAATAGTATAAAGTGTACTGTATAATATATTTTCAGTATAATAGTGTAAAGGTCGTCAGTTTTTAATTCTACTTTCCATTCTCGTTCATCCAATTGGGGTAGCTGTTCATCTCAGGCTTTGGTGAGTTTTTGCCCTGTTATAGTGTGCTTTTTACTATTTTATAAAACTTATCTTTAAATAGTGGGCAGCATCCAGAACGAATTAAACGATTTTCTATAGAAACGTACGGGAAATCACGTTTTGGCTAACGAATATGATTCCGGAACGAATTATCTTCATTAGCCGATGTATCACTGCATTGGTTCTAAAAATTTTGATAAGTACAGTTGAAGTGCCTGCCACATATTTATGATGTCTAGGTATATTGCTTCGCGCATCTTGGCAGGCATGACCACAAGTAACCAGGAGACATACCCTTTGAGATGCAATTGTTGCCACAATAATTCTTTCACAAATATGCAACATTGCTGCATGTGAATCCAAGACCAAGGATGATGTGCTGCTTATCAGTATATAAAAGTGTTCTTTGGTCAGACAAGAAAACAGAAGGGTGTAAGTGTACCATCTGGTGGTGATTATAAGACAAAATACTAGCAGTCATACTCTCAGAAATTTAGAAACCCAGTGTGGCTGTTTGAACAGAGTAGCCAGAGTCTGCAGCCATTGGCATTGGCATTGGTATTCAACAGTGGCAGAATGTCTTTTGCCATGATAAACTTACAGGTGGGTCAGTGTATGAACCTTATATGTACTGTAACAGACTTGTGGGTGTTCATATATTTTTCCTTATATTTGTTAAGAAAGTCCACAGTTATGTATTTATTTTTTGGTTTAGTTATTAAAGAGAAAGTTGTGGTATGTGTATTAATCTGTCCACTGTAACAAATATATGTTGAACAGGAATGTGAGTGAAGTAGTTACCTGTTCCAGAATGCTGCACAGACTGCACCAGTCCCAATTTTCTTCAGCTGTGATCTACCTCACAAGTTTCGAGTTACTGCTTGTGTTAGTAATATGACTGTTCATGCCTCCAGTCTGTTATTACTGTGTTCATTTTCAGCATTTGTGGCGCTGTTCACACTGCCGAAGGTGTACGAGAGTAACAAGGCACAAATTGACCAGAACCTGGACATCGTGCGAAGCAAAATTGCGGACATTACATCCAAGTAAGTCTCGACATCATAGTCTTCATTCCCATGTGCTACAACACAGGATTCATCTGTTCATAACAATTGTCTAATGCTAGTGATCAAGATTAAAAAAAAGTCACAGCAGCATAATCTGAACTGCAGATCAGATCAAAGTGATATCAAGTGTACCATCTCAGCTCATCATCTGCTCATATAATGTTAGTGCACCACTGTACATTTTTGTTAGAAATGCTTGTATTTTCTTGATTGTTTTTGACATCTGAATATTTGTAACCCATTCAGTCGTGATATTCGTGCCAAAGGCATGTTCCCTATTTACCCAAATGCAAGAGGACTCTATTCTAAGACTGCCCCCGAGATAAAACTTTTGCCAAGGTAATATGTATTTATCCAAATCTTAGACAATCCCCCAAAAAATGAAACGTCTGCTAAGAAAAAATATTTTACTGTTATTTTCATACATTTAATACACAAAACGTTTGATTCTATCTACCTTAACCATTCAGTGTCACTGCATCTTCACAGTCTTTGCCTTCATCTTCCTCACACTCTCTCATACCATCCCCATCCTCTTCACTGCCCTTCCACAACATATCGTCAATCTCATCCATTCCATTGGATATACAGCGTAAAATCCTTCACAGTCACTTCTGGTGAGATGCGCTGCAATGCCTGTATGATTCACATCAACTAACTAATACGTGTATCTTTCTTGGTTTATAAACTTACTTGAACCCGTGAAGATTCACAATTTTCTCCACAGATGGTGTCAGTGATGTTAAGAATTTTAAATACACGTGTTTGTAATTGTTGTGTTGCGTCTGTGGTCTGTTCAGTTTGAGTTCATGTCCCTGTTTATGATTTTAAATTTGTGTGTTGGTCCAGGTTTTATTTTTGAGTCTGTAGTTAATTTTTCAGTAGCTGTTTTCCTGTTACTAATTTCGACTAGGTCTGTTCTTGGGTGCATATCTTGACAAGTTAGTGTTTTTATGGTGCCCAGTGACTGAGAATAGCTTAATCTAAGGGGCTATCAGGTCAGGTGCTTCTTTACCTGAAAATGGAATCAGAGCTGGGTTCTGAAATGTCATGAGACTTTAAAGAAATTATACAGTGGAAAAAGTCATGAAATAGAAGACTGTGTCCAGTACCTTCATTGGCGCTCTGTGCTCTCATTTGTTTGCATGTAACAAATTGGTGACACAGGCCTTGGTTTGACTCCGCCTGCTCTGGCACACACAAGTCTGTTTCAGTGCTTCATATGCAAATTAAAGACAGTCTTCCATATTTATGTTTCCAACTTTAAGGGAAATACCCCGTCATACATTCAAGTAAATACAAATTTATTTTCTGAACAATTCCTATAAACACCTGTCTTTTTTTAACACTGCGCACCACAGGAACAAAGATCATTTCATTCTTTTAAGAAACAGTGAACCAAGATTTTTTGACAGATATGAACCATGTGGCATCACATACTGTAATTTTGATAGTGCCATGAGAAAGCTGTATCTCACAAATTTGTCATCACATTTAGTCCAGGCTGCTAATTCAGTGCTGTTCCTGCAGTGTATGACTCATTAGGTTATTAACACTTTGTGGTGTTTTACTGTTCATCAGTCAGGTTGAGAGTGAAGTTGGAGTTGATTGGTTGGTTACGATTGCAGGGTGAAGGCTGCAATCCCAATTGGCAAGAAGCCAGTTGTAGAGGAAGAGAAAAAGGGGCAGTAAGATGAAAGAAGACAAAGAGCATCGATCCAAAAGCAAGAAGGAACCAAGATGGGACTAAAAAACACAATGAATTCAGAGCAGCAGTGGTGGACAGATGTTAACAGTTCATGTCTTCACCCTTGGCACTTCCTTGCTATGCAGAGTTACAGTTTATATTATCATAATAATTATTATTATTATTTTGTTTCTGTTGTTATTCCTCCTTTTGTTTGGATACAGTGCCTCTCTCCTTCATATTCAGATTCCTGTACATAAGTTAAATTTTTTTTCTAATTCGAAATTGTAATGAACTTTTGGACTGCCTGCCACCCCTGTGTGTGTGTTAGGTGTTTCTGTACTCATAGGTTATGATTGTCTTACTGTAATGTTTCAATGCAAGTTAGAAAAATTCTTTTTGCGGGGAATGGACAGAACAGAGTCGGTGTTGCAGCTCGTTGTACATGTGAGTTAACGTAATGGGGTCTGTACCGGTGTCTTGTTCCTTGGCAGATAGTAATGATGATCATTGTTGTCATTTAATGTTAAACTATGTGTGACTTCAACTTCCGTTTTGCCATGAGAAATAAAGCGGTTTCAGCGACTGTGATTTGTCATCACAAGACGATTAAGCCCATTATGACCTGCAATTCTGACGTTGGTTAGTCTGTTTCCTGAACTTAGTGATGATCATTCTTTATAGTTTAATTTTTATATTGGGGGGTGGGGGGGGTTGTTAGGGATGGGGGGGATAAAATCATGTTCATACCAATATTTTTCATAGCATTATATTTCAGCTTGCAATGTATATGTGACTGGGGGAGGGGAACCTTTTCACATATACAAAACAACCACAACATGTTCTCTTCAAAGGAAAGTCACTATGTAAGTATGAGAAATAAATCCAAAATGTTTATGTGTAGTTTGTTGTTACATATTCAGCATAGCTAATTGTTTGCATGTAGAGCAAGTTCTTGTTTCCTTCTATCATGTTGCATATTTTTTAAAGAAGATTTGAACATTATATTGCAAAAAGTTTTGAATGCTTATTTTGGGAAGCTTTAAATACTAGATGTTGCATAAAACTTTGAATGCTTGTTTTGGAAGGCTTTAAATTCTACTAGATAAACATAATTGATGTTAATACTTTATTACAAATTGTTATTTCATTGCGAAACAGAGTATTTAGATGGTTGAACTGTATAATGGAAAATTGATAACATTGTCATAAAAGCATCAAGATTTAAGTGAAATGTGATTATGTACAATGGTATGGAATTAATTCCTCTTGGTTCTGGCATTTTGTTTAAAGCTCACAGTATCGAGAATAATGATGATGTGGGTGGCCAATAAAATGTGATTTTGCTTCGCTCCACCCAACGTATTTTTTATACTTAGGATCTCGTGACATCTGGAACTTTGTGATAGAAAGGGTGACCAGTGTGTATGTGTGAATAGACTTTCTGGTGTGTATTATCATTACCATCATTATTATTACTGTTACTATTACCATTATTATTTGACCACTTCATCACGCATCATCTTGGTTTATTACGCTTGAGATAAAGCCAGCAGGCAGTGCACATATTCCTTTGGCCGAACGCGCACGTTAGATTTGTAATAAAATGTAGCCTAATATTGGGAAGGAAATGGTTTAATAGCGATGCTATTTACTCGTTTTTAATAAAACCCTGCATTTCATACCAATATTGTGGATTAATTGATATTTAAATAAAAGTTTAGCTGATGCAAATTCTGTACCTCTGATGTAGTTTTTAAGAAAACTGTGGTGCAATGAAATAAAAAAAGAGGTGTCAGTGTTTACAAATATACAGTTATCATTAAATTACTCATACAGTTTTTTTTTTTGGTGATAATCCTTGTCATGTTAATTCAGTTGTACTGATATGTGCTTTGTACACAAATAAAAAGAATTGAAAAATGTTTGAATTGAAGTATGTCAGTTCGACTAAAACAGGTGTAGATATCCTCATCCTGCCCAGCATCTCACAGTATGTCATAAAATCATGGTGGTCCCCACCTCCCCCCCCTCTGTCTGCAGTACTGTTGTGTAGTTGATACATATTAATTTTGTTTATAAGTGGTCAAGCTAAGTGTTTATCCAGCGAGCAATGTGTGGATTGACGCATGTAACAGTAGCTGCCTTGTGCTTCAGTTGCAGTCTGCTGTGTATCTCGAACAGTGACTGATCCACAGAGAATGAAGCTGGCGTGCTGGCGAGATTTGTCACCAATACAGTTCAGTTGTAACTGCAGTTATCCCCTAATTATGCACAATAAAACTCCAGTACACTCTACTTCGGGATTATTGAGAGTGTGTGCAGCGTGCCCAACTCCTCGTCGTAACCTGAGTTCCGAGCTCTGTCCGTCCAGGAACAACATCCAAGATACGTTCCCCACCGGGTCCGCACTGGATACAACAGTACTAACTCCATGGAGCAGATGTCATGAACAGCTAAGATTATCTTACAAGTTCAAGAAATTATCCACATTTTGTGAAACATAGAGGCTCAAAGAGTTTTCACAAAAGCCTACCACTTGCTCTTATCCTGAGCCACTCTAATCCAATCCACACCCTTATGTTTGAAAGGGCCAATTTTAATCTATGTCTGTGTCCCAAGCAGTCTCTTTCCTATAGGTTTCACAACCAAAACTGTGTGTACAGTTCTCTCCATAAAGGTAATGTTATAAGGAAGATGATAAGGATGGTAATGTACAGGGTGGGCCATAAGTTGTATTCCATACAATTGTGTAAATATTTACTTATTTATGAAATGTAGTACCTTCACATTCTCCAGTTTTTAGGAAAATTCAAATATAGAAATTTTTCATTTTGTGACTTCATTTTTTCAGATGAATTAGAAAAAAATCTCATTTGGGTATATACAGTATGTTTGGGAAAGCAATAAAGAGAATATCAAAACCCCAGCCAAAGAGTGCCTAGGTCTGTATGCATGGAAGCAGCATGCACCAAGTTTTGATGAAGAATGTTTGTTTTTTAGATCAAAGTAAGCATGCTAAAATGCAGTGGTTACAGGATCCAAACCAAAGCACTTTGGATAATCTAAACAATGTAGACATTCAGGAACAAAAACAAAGAATATCTGAAAGCTGAATGTGATGCATTTGAAACTAAAAATAAAATAAAAAATATCGGAGAATTGTATAGGGGTGTCAGTGATTAAGAAGGGTTACCATCCTAGAACTAATTTAGTAAAGGACAAGAAGGGTGATTGGGTTACAGATTGCCACAGTATTTTGGCTAGGTGGAGGAACCATTTCTCTCAGCTATTAAGTGGGCATGGGTTAAAGTTGTTAGGCAGACAGAAATACATACAGCAGAACCACCAGGGCCTGAGCCAAGTGCCTTTGAAGTCAAGCTGGATACTGAAAAGTTAAAAAGACAAATCACCAGGTACTGATAAAATCCTAGCAGCACTGATTAAAGCAGGGGGTAGGACAATACACTGCGAGATCCATGAACTTATTATTGCTATTTGGAATAAGGAGGAATCGCCTGAGGAATGAAAGGAGTTGATCATTGTACCAACTCATAAGAGGGGTGATAAAACAGATTGTAGTAGTTACAGAGGCATATCAATTGTCAGCTACGTAAAATAATTCAACCAACATCCTGCTGTCCAGGTCAACGCCATATATAGAGGAAATTATTGTGGATCATCAGTGTGGATTTTGATGCAAAAAGTCAGCTACTGATCATATATTCTGAATTCATCAAGTACTTGAGAATAAATGGGAATACAATGAAGCAGTGAATCGTCTCTTAATAGACTTCATGAAAGCCTATGATTCGGGTAGCAGGGAGGTCTTTTATAATATTCTCATTGAGTCTGGTATGCACATGAAACTGGTAAGGCTAATAAAAATGCTTCTGAATGAAGCCTATAGCAGAGTCTGGGTAGGCAAGCATTTGTCTGACTTGTTTCCTATTAAGAATCGTTTGAAACAAGGACATGCCTTATTGCCATTGCTGTTCAACTTTGCTTTAGAATATGCCAGTAGGAGGGTTCAGGTAAACCAGGATGACTTGAAATTAAATGGTACACATCAGATTTGGTTTACACTGATGGAAAATAATATATTGGCCGGAAAAGTATGTACTATAAAGAAAAACATTGAAGCTTTAGTAGATGTGACTATGGATATTGGGCTAGAAGTAAATGCTTGTGATGCTAAGTACGTTGTTATGTCGAGTGATCAGGATGCAGGGCAAAGTCACAATATAAAAATTGATAATAGTTCCTTTGAAAGGATGTAACAGTTTAAATATTTGGGAAATACTTCAGTGTATCAAAATTCTATTCAGGAAGAAATTAAAGAGTAGATTGAAGATGGAGAATGCTTGCCGTCATTCAGTGCAGAATCTTTTGTCTTCCAGTTTGGTATCCAAAAATATAACAATTACAATATAAAAAACTATAATTTTGCCCTGTTTTGTATGGTGTGAAACTTGGTTGCTCACATTGAGGGGGTAAAGTATGCTTAGGGTGTTTGAGAATAGGGCGTTGAGGAGAATATTTGGGCCTAAGAGGGATGAGGTAACGGGAGTGGTGAAAACTACATAAAGAGCAGCTTTATGAACTCTACTCTGCACTAAATGTTATTCGAATGATCAATTCGAGAAGAATGAGATGGGCAGGGCATGTAGCACGTGTGAAGAGAGAGAGCTGTATACAGGATTTTGGTGGGAAAATCTGAAGGAAAGAGACCACTTGGAAGACCCAGGCATAATTGGGAGGATAATATTAAATGGATCTTCAGGAAGTAGGTAGGGTGTCATTGACTGGATTGATCTGGCTCAGGATAGGGACAGGTGGCGGGCACTTGTGAATGCAGTACTGAACCTTAAGGTTCCATAAAATGCGGGGAATTTCTTGACTAGCTGAGAACTAGTTAGCTTTTCAAGAAGGACTCTGCTGCATGGAGTAAGAAAATAAGTAATCTGCAATATGTTAATTTATGCTGTATTTTCCAGTTGGCCGTCGTCATCGTGTAACCGTATGAACTCCGCTGATGTGTATCGCTGCACCAATTATGCTTTTCACTGTCCTGCATTGAGAACAATGGGCAACACTTGCAGTTTCTTTGAAACGGTTTTCAATAGTTACACTTCCATATATTCTTCTGTTAATCTGTACGTAGCACCAGTCTCCCCATGCATAATCACTGCTGACTGTGGTCCTATGATCATTTTTGTACCCCATTTTCATCTGCAACAAAGAAAATTTAACGTGGTATTTGGCTTCTGGCGCACTTGGTTCATAAAGGGACTGTGTAAAACTGCATCAGGCGTCAGTGTGTAGAATTACAGTACAGTGCAGCAGTGATATTAGCACGGCGAGACTGTCTCAAAATGAACGCGCAGTTCGAGGGACATAGAAGCTGTGGAAGAGAATCAGCTAATATTGTGTATCTGCGGTTTGGCATAACCTCTGGATGAGGTTGTGAGATTCCTAGTGACCACATTAACAGAGTTGTTACTTTTGTCAGAAGTCAAGGAATAGACATTTATATGTGAGAACCAACAGAATATCTGGCACAGCATTCCAGCACTTTACGTCTAAACTACTGATTCGCAGTGTATGTGTTGAATTTTTTGTGCCTCTGTGAAATGTTGAAGCATTAAAACACTTCTTCAGCAGCAGTGGTGTACCAAGGGGAGGGGGGGTCCAAACACCCCCCCCCCCCCCCCCCCCCAACCAAGAACCACCCCCCAACCAAAACACCCCAACCCCCACCC
>Ga0123355_10011622_pt1 | contig 13582 bp, 9 predicted proteins | sample TergutEmb28metaG_3_FD_89872 | JGI IMG/M metagenome (GOLD analysis project Ga0123355, IMG submission 89872) | Embiratermes neotenicus P1 segment gut microbial communities from Petit-Saut dam, French Guiana - Emb289 P1 | ecosystem: Host-associated > Arthropoda: Insects > Digestive system > Gut ...
GCACCGGAGAAGTCAGCCTTCAACCATATGGCGGTAATCGTGCCCGCCGACATGAGTTCAGCCACGCGCTGGCCTTCAGCCTCGATGAAGGGCGATACGTCCTTCGTGTTCGTGGATACAGCAAGGAATTTCATGTTCCCTCTCCGGCAAGATGACTTCCCCTACGTGCAACCTACAGGCACGGAACCGAGCTCGGCTGGCGAGGACTCGTCCACCACGCTGCGGGACAATGGACGAAGGACGCGGTCCGAACTCGATCAGGGAACGCATTGAGGGATCGACCGGCTCTGTCGGTGGACTGTCGTATCGGGCCACGCGTCGATCGTCTTAGATGTGGGCAGGTCGGCGATCTGAAGAGGAGGCGAGGGGCCCGTGCCGGGCGAGGACAAGAAGCGCGCAGCGCTGCAAGCCCTGGTAGCGCGCGTCCGCGACGGAGCGGGCACGACCTCATCCGAGCTGCGAGCCAGCGCGTTCACCGGCACCGGCATTCCGCCGCCCCTGCAGGAGCTCATCGGCAAGGTCGCCGCGAGCCCGGCGCTGGTCACTGAAGCGGACTTCGCCGCGGCTCAGGCATCGGGATTCAGCGAGGACCAGATCTTCGAGCTCGTGATCTGCGCTGCGCTGGGCCAGTCCGCCCGCATGTATGAAGCGGGCCTGGCGGCGCTGGCCGACGCGACCGGCAACGGGGAAGCAGGATAATGCGACTCGACGTCCTCAATCGCGGCTACAGCCCTGCGACCAAGATGCTGTTCGCGGTGATCCGGGCCATGTCCGGCAGCCCGCTCCCGGACGCCGCGAAGCTGACTTTCTACCGGCCCGACTTCTACGGTGCCCGGGCGAAGGCGTTCACCCACGAGGCGATGCGCGGGCCGTCCGCCTGGTCCGTGGCGGATCGGGAGCTGATGGCAGCCTTCGTGTCGAAGGTCAATGAGTCCGCTTTCTGCATCGGCGCGCACACCGCGACCGCGGGACGGGCCTACCAGGACGGCGCCAGAGTTCAGGCGGTGCTGGCCGACCTGGACTCGGCGCCCATCGAGGACGGCCTGCGGGCAACTCTCCGGATGCTCGGCAAGCTGACCAGGGAGGGAACGGTCAGCGCTGACGACATGCGAGACGTGCTGTCCGCGGGCGTCTCGGCTCAGCAGGTCGAGGACGCGCTGGCGGTGTGCGCCGCGTTCAACACGACCGATCGGCTCGCCGACGCGTTCGGCTTCGAGCTGCTCAGCCCCGAGGGCTACGAGGCGGGAGCCAAGGTTCTGCTCAAGCGCGGCTACCGATAGCGCTGCACCAGTCCCCAGTCAGGCACTCCAGCCGGCCGGGCTGCCCGGCCGGCTGGAGTGCCTGCGCGAGCTGAGAGAGCGGTTCACGGGATGGTGACTCCCTGCAGCTGGACCCCCGACGGGTTCTGCGTCGGGTCCAGCTCGGTCTGCACGTTCACGCCCGCCGGCGGGATCGTGTCCATGACGAACGGCACGTTCGCCGGGGGAACCGAGCACACGGCCGGCGGCGCCGGCTCGCTGGCGACGGCCGCGGAGCACACCCCGAAGTTGAAGGCGCCGGGCGTGGCAGTGAACGTGCGGGCGTCGTCCAGGCCGAATCCGTCCTGCCCGGTCAGCGTCACCGTGAACGTCCAGCCTGATCCGGGGGTTCCGAGCGCAGCCGTAGGCACGGTGATCGTCACCAGTCCCGGCGTCTCGCCGCCCGATGGGCTGAGCTGAGCAACCGACAGCTGCGGCGTGCCGACGCTCGACGACCCGGACACGCCGGCAGTAGCGCCCGACGGCGTGACCCAGTCGTCGGTGCCGAACCCGTCGACCTCGATGAGCTGGTTCCACGCGTCCGCGGGCGCGATCGAGTAATTGAAGGCCCCCGCAGCCGCGGTCGACTGCAGCTCCCCGGCGGGCACGCTGCCCGAGGGCGCGTGGATGTAGATGTCGAGCAGCTGCGCGCCGAGCAGCGAGCCGAACGTCGGCTGCAGGTTCGCGATCTGCACCTGGAAGGTGACGGTGCTGCCCGAGTTGATGACGGTGAGGCCGCCCAGCCGGAACGAGTCCGGCGCGAATGTCGGCGAGCCGTCGGAGTTCGTGGCCGTCGGGTAGGCGTACGTGCCGGGCCCGCTGCCGCCGCCCGGAGCCGCACCAGCGCTGAGCACCACGGTGCCCGGCACGAACAGGTCGGTGACCGTGAAGATCGCCTCGTTCGTGCCAGCCGCAGACGTCGATGTGACCTCGACCGAGTTCGTGCCCGGCTGCAGGCTCAGCGTGGCGGAGAAGGCGCCCGACGCGTCCGCGGTCACCGTCGTGATCGACATCGACGGCGAGCTAGCGCCCGGCGCCGTCCCGGTCACCGCGACGTCGACGGTCGCGCCGGGCGCGGTCGTGCCTGATACGGGCACGGAGGCGGCGTCGACTGTCACGCTGGGCCGGGTCAGGTTCACCGGCACATTCCCGCCGCTCACCGTGACAGGCGCGGTCACGGTCAGCGGTGCTGCGGCTGGCCCGCCGCCGGCGTAGCGGGATGCGACGTCCGATGGCTGCTCGACCAGCCGTCCGGCGGCCTGGTCCGCGATGAGCCGGAGCAGCTGCGCCTGTGCCCAGGTCAGCGGCGCGGCCGAGCCGTCTGGCTGCCCGTCGGTGAACCCGATCGAAGCGGTGGACGGATCCGAGCCGTACGGCGAGGCGGGCACGTCCGGGTAGTTCCAGACCTGCTCGGGGACCAGGCCGACGCCGGACGCCGAGTTCAGCATGAAGTTCAGGTCAGCGGTGGCCGCGGCGGAATTGCCGGCCAGCACCTGGTACTCCGCGTTCTCTCCGGACAGCACCGGCCAGGGGTGCCCCGTTCCCTCATTATTGGTCGCCCACGGCACGCCGTTGGCCGAGCAATCGCCGAACACTGACTGCTCGCAGTCGCCGTAGCCATCGCCGTTGTAGCGCAGGACACCGGTGCCCGACGGCGTCGGCGCGCTGATCGTCGCGCCGGTGACCGCGAGTGAGTTGGTGATCAGCGGGTCGCTGGCCGGCAGCTCACCGAGGCGGACCAGCTCGAGGAAGCCCTGGTCGACAACGGCGCGCTGGTCGAAGCTGGCCGGGTCGCCATTGCCGAGCGTGTAGGAGAACGCCGAGTCCGGCTCGCCGTTCTTCGAGATCCGGATGAAGTACGGCGAGGTCGACAGCGGCCCGTTGTCGGTGACGGTAGTCGCGAGAATCAGCCGCCGGAAGTTGTCGGCCGTCGCCAGATACAGCCGCGCCGATGCTGTGTCGCCCTGGACGTGCGCGATGTCCGCGGCCGCGACCAGGCCGGCCACCTCGTCCGCCATCGTCGAGGGAGAGAATCCGGTCTGCTCCTCCCACCGCTCGACCCCGTCGGCGGGCCCGTTGGCGACCAGGAAGTTCGCCGCGGGCCGGATGTGGTCGGCATACAGCGACGCATCGCTCGCCATCCCCGCCTGCCAGGCAGCCAGGATCGGATCGGCCGTCTCGTCGAGCTGCAGACCGCCCGTATCAGGCGCGGCCGCGCCGTTCAGCAGGCCGTTGCGGGGGAACGCCCCGTCCGGCAGCTGCATGTCGTCGAACCAGTACCGGACCATCTGGCGCGCCGTCGCCAGGTCGCCGTCGACCAGGAACCCGGTGAACGTCTCGTACGCATCGCGCGGGAACACCTCGCGGTAGGACCCGAAGTACGGCGCGAGACCGTCGCTCGCGGTCTGGCCGGCCGGCACCGCCTGGCCCCACGGGCTGGCCAGCGACGCGGCGGTCGCGCCGGCGAACGTCTTGTCCTCGCTGGCCTTCAGCACATTCGCGCTCAGGTAGTAAGCCTGCTTCAAGGCCGCGCTGACAGGCCCGAACGACGCCGGCGGGTGCAGGCTTCCGTCGTAGGCTCGCCAGCCTGCCTGATACTGCCCGTAAACAGAGGGGAACGGGGCCGTCGCGGCGGACTCAGCCGCCCCCAGCGCGCCGGTCTCGGTTCCGCCGAAACCAAGCGCGACGGTGTCGCTGTCGCCGGCCAGCTCGACGGTCTGGACAACGTTGCCGTTGCTGGCATCGGGCGCGGTCGACGTCAGGGCGCCGGAGCTGTCGAGCTCGGTCAGGCCGTCGCTGGCCGTGCCCGCGAAACCGGTCTCCACGGCCTGGAACGGGCTGCTCGCCGCCAGAGCGGCATAGATCGGCGTCGCGTAGCTCCGGTTCACTGCCTCGGTGAACGAGTTCGTCGAGTACGACAGCGGGATCTGCCCGTTCGCGGTCGGGACGATCGTCGCGGATTCGCCCCCGGCGTTGTCGGTGCCGCCGCCGCCGTGCCCGTTGAGCAGCGGGTTGAACCGCAGGTACAGGTGCAGCCCGGCGGGCGCGCCGGCCAGCGGGACCAGGCTGATCCGCATGACGACAGCCTCGGTCGCCGGATCGGTGATGAAGTCGGTGACGACATTGAAGTCGTGCGCGGCGTCGTGCGCCGTGACCTCGCACGCCATCCCGGTGCCATCCAGTGAGGCGACGGTGTAGGTCATGTCGCGGGGCTGCAGCGCGGTGAACCCGGGTCCGGTCACGATCGGGTCGAGGGACTTGACGTCGGTGTTGTCGATCGTCGGCGCGTACACGTCGGACAGCTCCCCGTCCGCGACGGTGTACCAGACTTTCGACGAGTTGTTCGCAGCCGTGCCGACGCAGTCCTTGCGGGCCTCGTCGTAGTAGGACGCGGCGCCGGGTGCCCCGGCGGCTTCCTGTCCCGGCGACCCGACGGTGAGGCTGAAGACGTGCAGGGACGGGACGTTCTTGCCGACGCCAGCGCCGACCGCCGGCAGGGTCACGGAAACGACCTGCTGGCCCGCGGTCAGCGGGATGGCCGCGTAGGACAGGCTGACCGGGATCGTGCCGCCGGGATTCCAGCCGCTTGTGGTGGCGAGCAGGTCGGTCCCCGAGCCGGGGCTAGTGTCGACCCAGTCGGCGAAGGTCACGGTCGCGCTGCTGGTCGTCCCGTTCGCGTACGTCACGGTGAACGTGCCGGTGGTGCTTCCGTAGGCGGACGCGCCGACGACGCCGAGCGTGGTCCCGCTGCCGGAGATCGCGACGGTCTGGCCGTCGGCCACGACATTGTCGGGCTGCCCGGGAGCAACGTCCGGCCAGGTGAGCTGCAGGCCGTCATGGAGCAGCGACGCACCGGGGGCCAGCGCGTCGGCAGCCAGGCCGTCGGCCGACAGCGAGTCGCCGATGCCGTCGAAGTTGCCGGTCGTGGCGTCGCTGGCCGTCGTGATGCCGACGTTGTTGAACGCCTGCTGCAGTGTCGGGGCCGACGCCGCCGATGCTCCGGGGGCCAGGAGCCCGGTGAGCATTCCCAGCGGGAGAGTGATGACCGCCAGGCCCATCGCCACGCGCCTGACCCGAACTGACCTGCTGCGTCGACCCATGACGGACATGGTCCGCCCAGCGCGGCGGCTTTCCTAGGGTTTCGGCCGATGTCGCCCGGCTATTTCTCCGGTCTGCGGCCGGATATCGTGAGCCCGGTGCACGAGAGGCGGACGAACTGGGCCGGAAACGTGGCGTTCAGCGCGAACGGCTTTCACCGGCCGTGGTCGCTGTCGGAGCTGCAGCGGCTTGTTGCCCGGAGCAGCCGGGTGCGCGCTCTCGGCGCCGGCCATTCGTTCAATCGCCTGGCGGATACCCCGGGCGACCTTGTGACGCTGGCAGGCCTGCCCCCGGCGATCGACCTGGACGCGGGACGCGCGACCGCCACGGTGAGCGCCGGCCTGCGGTACGGCGATCTCGCCAGGGCGCTGCATCAGTCGGGCCGGGCGCTGCGCAACCTTGGGTCGCTCGCGCATATTTCCGTCGCCGGATCGTGCGCCACCGGCACGCACGGCTCGGGTGACGCCAACGGCTGCCTCGCCACCGCGGTGACAGCTCTGGAGATGGTGACAGCAGACGGTGACCTCGTGACGGTGAGCCGGGACGGTGACCCAGAACGTTTCCCCGGCATGGTTGTTGCGCTCGGCGCACTCGGCATCGTGACCCGGGTGACCCTGGAGACGGTGCCCGCGTTCGACGTCAGGCAGTACGTGTACGAGGACCTGCCGCTGGCACAGGTGACCGAGCACTTCGGCGATATCACAGGTGCCGCTTACAGCGTCAGCCTGTTCACCGGCTGGCGCGGCCCGCTGACCTGGCAGGCATGGCTCAAGTACCGCGCGGACGAGCCTGGCGCTCCCCGACCGGAGTGGATGGGCGGGCAGCTCGCCGGCGGCGCGCGCCATCCCGTGGCCGGTCTATCGGCGGAAAGCTGCACGCAGCAGCTCGGAGTACCCGGCCCCTGGCACGAGCGACTGCCCCACTTCCGGCTGGAGTTCACTCCCAGCGTTGGCGATGAGCTGCAGTCCGAGTACCTGGTCCCGCGGGGGCGGGCGCTGGAGGCTCTGGCGGCCTTGCAGCCGCTTGCTGACCGGCTGGCGGTTGTCGTGCAGGTCTCGGAGATCCGCACGGTCGCGGCGGACGACCTGTGGCTGAGCATGGCTGACGAGCGGGACTCAGTCGCGATTCACTTCACCTGGATCAGCGACTGGGCGGCCGTGGCGCCCGTGCTGGCGGAGGTCGAGCGAGCGATCGCGCCCATGCAGGCCAGGCCGCACTGGGGCAAGCTGTTCGGCACTGACCCGGATGTCCTTGCCGGTCTTTATCCGAGACTCGATGACTTCCGGCAGCTGCTGCACGAGTACGACCCGGCGGGTAAGTTCCGCAACGACCTGCTGGAGCATGTCCTCCTGTTGCGCTAGCGCCGCGTCCGCGGCGACCTGCCTGGCGCGCGGCACCGGCTCAGTCTGGGTACTCGTCCTTGCGGTAGAGGCCGGTCGGGCCTGTGCTCTCCTTCGGCGTCCGCTCGAGCAGGAATCCGTGATAGGGCGCGACGAAGGGGTCCGGTGCGGTGACCGTGTAGGTGTGGTAGACGGTGCCGTTCTCGCGCGCAAAGGCGATCCAGCCGGGAATCTCCTGGAGGCCGTCCTTGACCTCGGCGCCGATCTGCCCGGACCACTGCTGAAGCTCCTCGGGCGGGTCGTCGATGATCGCCTTGATTTGCGGGATCTGCTGGGTCTGCTCCTCGGTCATCGCGAGCCCGAAGTCGTAGGGGAAGTCCGTGCCGAAGGTCGATACGTACGGGAACTCCCAGCCCATCCGCTCCTTGTAGGCGAGGAGCCGGTCGATCGGCGCGCGCGAGGTGCAGATCAGGGTCACGTCCTGGTGGTTGAGATGAACCTGTGGCCCGCTGAGCTCATCACCGAGACTCGTGCAGCCGGGACACGCGCCGAGCGAGTACGCCGGCCCGAACATGATGTTGTACGCGAGCAGCTGCGACCGGCCGTCGAACAGGTCCGCAAGGCTCTTCTTGCCGTCCGCGGTATCGAACTGGTAGTCCTTCTCGACCGCCACCCACGGCAGCTCACGGCGTTTCTTCTGGACCTCCTCGTTGCGCCGCGCCTGCTCGGCCTCGAGCTCCGCGAGCTCCGCACGAGCCGCCTGCCATTCCTCCCGCGTTCCGGTCCTGTGCCCGGCCATCATCGAACTCCTTTGCTGACGCAGCCTGTAATCCGTCTCAGCACCACGCTACGCGCGCTGTGGATCGAGACTCCCTGCCCGGTGAAACTGGCGACAAACCGCCACGAGGCCCGCGCACTCACTAGGACGCCGGGCGCCAGCGTCGGTGCGCTGTGCCGGACTGGCCGGACCGGATCAGCTCGAGCCTCGGTCTCGGCTCGTCCTGACGCCCCGTGGCAGGCGGGCGTGAGCCCGCCTGCCACGGCTGGGGCCACCCGATGCCGGGACCCGCGTAGCCCTGGTCCGCCGCCGCGTGCAGCGTCCAGTTCGGGTCGTAGAGGTGCGCCCGGCCGAGCGCGCACAGGTCAGCCCGGCCAGCGAGCAGGATCGAGTTGACGTCGTCGTAGGACGAGATTGCCCCGACGGCCATGGTGGCGATGCCCGCCTGATTGCGGATCATGTCCGAGAACGGCGTCTGGTACGAGCGGCCGAACGCCGGGCGCTCGTCCTCGTGAACCTGACCGGTCGAGACGTCGATGAGATCCGCTCCAGCGGCGGCGAAGGCGCGGGCGATCTGGACGGCGTCGTCGGCGCTGATGCCACCGTCGCACCAGTCGGTCGCGGAGATGCGCACGCTCATCGGCCGGTCCGCTGGCCAGATGTCACGCATCGCCTCGAACACCTCGAGCGGGAAGCGCAGCCTCGCCGTCAGCGACCCGCCGTACTCGTCGTCGCGCTGGTTGGTCAGCGGCGAGATGAACGTCGACAGCAGGTAGCCGTGCGCGCAGTGCAGCTCGAGGAGGTCAAAGCCGGCCTCGACGGCGCGCCTTGTGGCGGCGGCGAACTGCTGCCGGATCTCCCCCAGGTCGGCCGTCGTCAGCTCGCGCGGCACCTGGCTGACGCCGGCCAGATAGGGCAAAGGCGACGGCGCCACGAGCGGCCAGTTCCCCTCCGCCAGCGGCCGGTCCATGCCCTCCCACATCAGCTTCGTCGAGCCCTTGCGGCCCGAGTGGCCGAGCTGGATGCCAATCTTGGCGGCGGACTGGCCGTGCACGAAGTCGGTGATCCGCCGCCACTGGCGGGTGTGCTCGCTGGTGTAGAGGCCGGTGCAGCCGGGAGTGATCCGGCCCGTGTCGGACACGCACACCATCTCGGTCATCACCAGCCCGGCGCCGCCGAGCGCCTTGCCGCCCAGGTGCACCAGGTGAAAGTCGCTCGGCGTGCCGTCGGTGGCCGAGTACATGTCCATCGCGGAGACGACAATGCGGTTGGCCACCTCCAGGCCGCGCAGCCGCAGCGGGTAGAACATCGGCGGCCGCACCGTCCCGTCGCCCTGGCCGCGGCCCTTCTGGTCAGCGGCGAACCACTGGTCGACCCGGCCGGCGAACTCCGGGTCACGGACTCGCAGGTTGTCCCTGGTGATCCGGCGGCTGCGGGTCATGATGTTGAACGCGAACTGCGGCGGCTCCTGGCCGGCGTACTGGCTGAGGTTCTCGAACCACTCCAGGCTGGCCTGCGCGGCCCGCTGCGTCGACGCGACGACTGGCCGCCGCTCCTGCTCGTAGGCGGTCAGGGCCCGCTCGACGTCCGGCTGCTCGCGCAGGCACGCGGCCAGCGCCAGGGCGTCTTCCATCGCGAGCTTGGTCCCTGAGCCGATGGAGAAGTGCGCGGTGTGCGCCGCGTCGCCGAGGAGAACCACGTTCCCGGCGTGCCAGCGCTGGTTCCTGACCGTGGTGAAGGTGATCCAACGGGAGTTGTTGACCAGCAGCTGGTGGTCGCCGAGGACGTCTGCGAACAGCTCGTGCACCCGGGCCACGGACTTCTCGTCGGACTCGCCGGCCGCGAACTGCCGGTCGGCATACAGGCCGAAGCCAGCACGTTCCCATATGTCTTCTCGCATCTCGATGATGAACGTGCTGCCGCGACGGTCGTACGGGTAGCCGTGGACCTGCATGACGCCGAATGGCGTCGCCGCGATGTAAAACTTGAACGCGTCGAAGACCTTGTCCGTGCCGAGCCACATGTAGCGGCAGCGCCGCTCCTCCAGCGACGGCATAAAAATTCGGGGGTAACGGGCCCGCACGGCTGAACGCAGCCCGTCAGCCGCGACCACCAGGTCGTAGTCAGAAGACAGCGCCGCAACGTCTGGTGCTTCGGTCTCGAAGTGCAGCTGTACGCCGAGGTCCGCGGACCGCTGCTGCAGGATCTGCAGCAGCCGCCGGCGGCTCATCGCCGCGAATGAGTGGCCGCCGCTGGTCAGAACCTGGCCCTGGTAGTGCACGTCAATGTCGTCCCAGCGGGCGAAGTCCCGCTCCATCTGGGCGTAGATCCACTCGTCGGCGTGCTCGATTCCGCCGAGCGTTTCGTCGGAGAACACGACGCCGAAGCCGAACGTGTCATCGGCGGCGTTCCGCTCCCAGACGGTGATCTCGTCTTCGGGACGGAGTTGTCGCGCGAGCGCGGCGAAGTACAGGCCCCCCGGCCCGCCGCCGACGACGGCAATACGCATCAGCCCGCCGCGCTCTTCGCTGCTTGCTCACGCAGCACGAAGTGCTGGACCTTGCCGGTCGCGCTGCGCGGCAGGGCTGGCACGAACTCGACGGCGCGCGGGTACTTGTAGGGCGCGATCTTCTGCTTGACGAAGTCCTGCAGCTCCGCGGCGAGCGCCTCGCCGGGGTTCGCGCCGTCGCGTGCGACGACGAACGCGGTCACGAGCTCGCCGCGCTCGGGATCCGGCGCGCCGACAACGCAGCACTCGGCCACAGCCTCATGCCCGAGCAGGGCCTCCTCCACCTCCGGACCGGCGATGTTGTATCCCGAGGACACGATCATGTCGTCGGTGCGGGCCAGGTAGTGGAAGTACCCGTCCTCGTCCTCCGCGAATGTGTCGCCGGTGATGTTCCAGCCGTCCTGGACATAGCGGGCCTGCCGGTCGTCGGCGAGATACCGGCAGCCCGTCGGGCCCTTGACCGCCAGCCTGCCCGGTGTGCCCGGCGGCACCGGCGCGCCCTGGTCGTCGAGGACCGCGGCGCGGTACCCCGGCACGGCCTTCCCGGTCGCGCCCGGCCTGATGTCGTCATCGGCGGCCGAGACGAAGACGTGCAGCATCTCGGTGGACCCGATGCCGTCGATGAGGCGCAGCCCGGTCGCCTCGTGCACCGCGCGCCACGTCGACTCCGGCAGGTGCTCGCCGGCCGAGACGGCGCGGCGGAGGCGTCCCAGGCTGGCGACACGGCCGGAGCGCAGCATGGCCCGGTAGGCCGTCGGGGCGGTCGAGCAGATCGTGGCGCCGCAGGTGTCGATCGCATCCGCGAGCTGATCCGGGGTGGCCCGCTCCAGCAGCAGGGACGCCGCCCCGGCCCGCAGCGGGAAGAGCAGCAGCCCGCCGAGCCCGAAGGTGAACGCCAGCGGCGGCGTGCCGGTGAAAATGTCGTCCTGGCGGGGCTGGATCACGTGCCGGGAGAAGGTGTCGCAGATCGCCAGCACGTCCCGGTGGAAGTGCATCGTGGCCTTCGGCCTGCCGGTCGTGCCGGACGTGAAGGCCAGCATCGCGACGTCGTCGGCGGCGGTGTCGGCCGCCGTGAAGCCGTCGCCAGTCGCCGGCACGCGCGCGGTGAGGTCGTCCGCGCTGGCGCCGCCGTAGGACACGACCCGGGCGCCGCCCAGGTCCGCCGCCTCCAGGTCGGGCAGGAACCTTGTGTCGCACAGCGCGAGGCTCGGGCGGCTGATCTGCGCGATCTTGGTCAGCTCGCCGCTGCGCAGCAGCGGCATCGTCGTCACGGTCACCGCGCCGGCCTTGACGACGGCGAGCCAGCAGGCCGCGAGGGACGGGTTGTTCGGCCCGCGCAGCAGGACCCGGTTGCCGGGGACTATGCCGAGGTCGGTGACAAGGATGCGGGCGATGCGGTCCGCTGTGGCGCGCAGCTCGCCGTAGGTCCAGACCTCGCCGTCCGGCGTGAGGAGGCAGCGCCGGTCCGGCCCGTGCCGCTCGATCGCGTCGTCGAGTAGGTCGGCCGCGCAGTTCAGCCGGGCCGGGTATGCCAGTTCGGCCAGCTCGGTCAGGAACTCCGGCCACAAGTAGGCGGGCGGCAGGTTATCCCGGCAGAACGTGTCGACATGTCCGGACACGCCGAGCGGAGGAGCCTCCGTCATGCCTCCCAGTATTACGCTTTGGTGACGGTAGTCAATTGAACGTAAGTTCGCGTCGGCGGACAAGCGACGGGCGGACAAGCCCCAACTAGCCCCACGCAGCGACGCGGCCTTCTCGAAGTCCTGCCTGAATGGGGGTGACGATCGTGGCGACCGGCCCGGCGGACGACAGCTCGAATAGCGGCTCCCCATCGCCGCCGCCGCGGGCCCTGATCGTCACCGTATACGGGCTCTACGCGCGCCAGAGCGCTGGCTGGCTGAGCGTCGCGTCGCTCGTCGAGCTGCTGGCCCGGTGCGGTGTGGACGAGCCGTCGGTGCGGTCGGCCATCTTCCGGCTCAAGCGGCGCGGCCTGCTGCTGGCGGTCCGACAGGGCGGCGTGGCCGGGTACGGGCTGTCGGACGAGGCACGGGTCATCCTGGACGAGGGCGACCGCCGGATCTTCGGCCGACAGCGAGCCACGCTGGGCGACGGGTGGGTGCTCGCGGTGTTCAGCGTGCCCGAGTCGCACCGGCACCACCGGCATCAGCTGCGTTCCCAGCTGACCCGGCTCGGCTTCGGGACGGTCGCCGCCGGCGTCTGGATCGCGCCCGCGCACGTGCTGGACGAGGCTCGCGCCTTGCTGACGCGCCACGGACTTGACCACTACGTCGAGTTGTTCGGCGCCAGGCCGGCCGGGTCGGACGACCCGGCCGCCCTGGTGGCCAGGTGCTGGGATCTGGACCGCCTGAATGAGCAGTACCGGTCCTTCCTCGACCGGCAGGCACCGGTCCTGGCTGGCTACCGGCGGCGCAAGCGGATCGACCCGGGCCAGGCCTTCGCCGATTACGTCGGCGCGCTGACGCAGTGGCGGCGGCTGCCGTTCCTCGATCCGGGGCTCCCGGAGGCCGTGCTGCCGGGAGGCTGGCACGGCATCCGCGCCGCCGACACGTTCTTCGAGCTGCGCGACCGGCTCGCCGGGCCCGCAGCGGATTTCGTGGCCGCTATCTGCAGCAGGTCTGCTCCTGACCCTGACCGGAGCGGCACCCCGGTCAGATGACGGCGAAGCCCTGCACCTCGACCAGGGCGGCCTCATCCCACAGCCGGGACACTCCGACGGCGGCCATCGCCGGGTAGTCGCGCCCGGCCAGCTGCCGCCACACCGCGCCGATCTCGCGCCCATGCGACCGGTAGTCCGCCAGGTCGGTCACATACACAGTCACGCTGGCGAGCTGGTCCGGCGTGCCCCCGCTGGCCTGCAGCGCGGTCAACAGCCTGCCCAGCGCCTGCTCGAACTGCGCCACGATCCCCGGCGCGGTGATCTGGCCGCTGGCGTCGATCGCGGTCTGCCCGGCCAGGAACACGACGTTCCCGCGGCCGATGACCGCGTGGGAGAAGCCGCTCGGCGGGCCCAGCTCCGGCGCGTTCACCCGCTCGACACTCACAGCGCTCGGCCGTCCTTGGGACGGCCGAGCGCGAGCTCAGCGGCCGAACACTGAAGAGTGCTCATGACGGAAGAGTAATCACCCAGCCGGGCGCCCGTGCTGGCTCCAGAAGCGGCGCGGCGCCTGAGCGCCTACCCCGTGCGGCCGCTTGCGCACTAGTCTCCGAATGATCCGCGCGACTGGAGGACGAGCACAGGTGGGCCAGGCAGCCAGGCAGCTGAGCGTCGTTGTCTGCGGGGCAGCGCCGACATCCGGCGTGCGTGCGCTGATCCGGCTGGCTCAGCAGCGGCTGTGGACGGTCCGGGTGATCCCGACGCCGGACGCGCTGTCCTTCGTGGACGCCGCCGTGCTGGAGGCGCTGACCGGGAACCCGGTCGAGGTCGGCTACCGTTCTCCGTCCGACGAGCGGCCGCCGCGGCCTGACGCGGTGATCGTCGCGCCGGCCACCTTCAACACCATCAACAAGGCGGCGCTGGGCATCACTGACACCCACGCGC
>Ga0123355_10011623_pt1 | contig 13582 bp, 16 predicted proteins | sample TergutEmb28metaG_3_FD_89872 | JGI IMG/M metagenome (GOLD analysis project Ga0123355, IMG submission 89872) | Embiratermes neotenicus P1 segment gut microbial communities from Petit-Saut dam, French Guiana - Emb289 P1 | ecosystem: Host-associated > Arthropoda: Insects > Digestive system > Gut ...
GAGGTTGAATACAATTTTGCTCTTTTCTCTGTGATCTCCGCGTTCTCTGTGAGAAATAATATCATTTTTCGCATAAAATCGAACTTTGTTCGCTAAATTAGAATGACGTGAGCCAGGAATGACGGAGCTTTTTTTACTATACTAACGTTTCAACATCTACATACTGTAATCCAAAAACATCCGCAACTTCTTCACAGGTCATATGACCCATGTAGCAATTCACACCCAACTTCAAGCCCTCATCCGTTGCAATCGCTTTCTCCAGCCCCATGTTCGCAATTTTCAAGCCATAGTTTAGCGTTGCATTCGTTAGCGCAAAGGTAGAAGTTTGGCTGACCGCACCGGGCATATTTGCCACGCAGTAATGGATTACGTTGTCCACTACATAGGTCGGGGCATCGTGATACGTTGGGCGGGTAGTTTCCGCACAGCCACCTTGGTCTACTGCTACGTCTACAATAACCGAGCCGGGCTTCATTTTGCTCAAATACTCACGTTTTATTAGCTTTGGTGCGGCTGCGCCTGGCACAAGCACCGCGCCAATTACCAAGTCGGCATGTATAAGCGCGTCTTCAATAGCCGCAGGGGTGGAATACAGTGTTTGGATTTTGTTGTCGTACAAATCTTCCAGATAGCTTAACTTGTCCAAATTATTATCCAACAGCGTAACGTTAGCGCCAAGGCCAACAGCCATTTTCAACGCCGCCGCACCAACCACGCCGCCACCAATTATCACGCACTGGCCACGCTTTACACCAGCCGCGCCGCCAAGCAACACACCGCGCCCGCCAACAGGTTTTTCCAAACACCTTGCACCAGCCTGCACACTTAGCTTACCAGCAATTTCGCTCATAGGCTTTAAGAGCGGCAAACTTCCATTGACCCCGCGGATTGTCTCATATGCTACAGCTTTGCACTTTTTGGCAAGCAATGCTTCCGTAAGCGGCCTATCCGCCGCAAGATGCAAAAATGTGTAGATTATCTGCCCTTCCCGCATCAACGGATACTCCGCAACAAGTGGCTCTTTAACCTTAACAATCATGTCACAGGCAGCCCAAACTTCTTCCGCCGCAGCCAAAACCGTCGCGCCCGCAGCCACATAGTCCTCATCCGTAAGCGAAGCACCATGCCCACAGCCTGATTGCACATAAACCTCATGCCCCGCACTAACATAATCCTTCGCATTACTAGGCGTCAACCCCACACGATATTCGTGGGTTTTAGTTTCCGATACTGTTCCAATTTTCATAGAGGCCTCCTTCCGTGGGCTTGCCGCCCACACCCGCCTTCTTTTTTTGGAAAAAAAGAAGCAAAAAAACTAATATAAAACGCGCATAAGCGCGTTTTAAGGTTTACATTGTGTTTGGCTAGTGCAGAATAGTAGGGGTGCAGGGGACGAGTCCCCTGCTGGGGTTTGGGGCAAAGCCCCAAGGTTTGTCAAAAATTACTTAACAGGCTTCGCGCTCATTTCTATATGCATTTCGCCTATGTTGTCGCGCATTTTTGTGTCGGCTTGCTTGTTTTGCATGTTTACGTAGTCCATAAAGCCCATGTTTCCGCTGCGTAGTGCCTCGGCTAGTGCCAGTGGTACTTCTGCTTCGGCGGCTACTACTTTTGCACGCATCTCTTGTACCTTTGCGCGCATTTCTTGCTCTTCTGCTACGGCCAGGCTGCGACGTTCTTCTGCTTTGGCTTCTGCCACTTTTTTGTCAGCTTCCGCTTGGTCGATTTGTAGCGACGCGCCAATGTTACGGCCAACATCTATGTCTGCAATATCAATAGAAAGTATTTCATATGCCGTGCCAGAGTCAAGGCCTTTGTTCAAAACTGTTTTGGAGATATTGTCCGGGTTCTCCTGCACTTCCCTATGTGTTTGAGCCGAACCAACTGTGGTAACGATACCTTCGCCTACACGGGCAATAATTGTAGCTTCGCCCGCGCCGCCGATAAGCCGCTCGATGTTGGTACGCACGGTAACGCGCGCTACTACTTTAACTTCTACACCGTTCATTGCCACGCCGGAAACTACCGGGGTTTCGATTACTTTTGGGTTAACGCTCATACGTACAGCTTCCAATACATCGCGGCCAGCAAGGTCGATAGCAGCGGCACGTTCGAATGGAAGGTCTAGTTTCGCGCGGTGGGCCGCAATAAGCGCATTAACAGTCGGGTCTACACGGCCACCAGCCAAAAAGTGTGCTTCTAGTTGGCTTATTGGCACAGAAATGCCAGCCTTTGTTAGTTTAATTAGTGGCAGCACAATCTTGTGGGGCGAAACACGGCGCAGGCGCATACCTATTAACGCGCCAATGCCAACTTTTGCGCCACTGGACATAGCAGAAATCCAAAGCCCAAGGGGCACAAAGCGCAAGAAAATAATAACAAACAACAGAATTGCAACAACAATAGCAACGGTTAACCCACCAAACGGAAATTCAAAATCGCCAGTGGTTGAAAATGTTTGAGCCAAAAATGTCATAGTGTCCTCCTCTTGAAATATAATCGCATGGTACGAAACGCGCGCGCAAGCGCGCTTGATTTTTTAATTCCCATTAACAACGCTAACAAGCACCTTGTTAGCTTGCGCTTCTACTACCTTTACCAATGTGCCGCGCTCTACCATTTGGCCGCCGGTTGTAACAGCAACGCGTGTGCCGTTAAAGTCAACTTCCCCTGCGGGGCGCAACAGTGTTACAGCCTTGCCCTCTTTGCCAATTAGGCTGGCGTAATCCACCATTGGCAGATCTTCTGCCAGTGCTTCGTTCAGCACCATTTTACCGTGGAACTGCCCGCGCTTGAAATAGTTGTAGGCAACACCACCGCAAACAAGCAATACGGTTATGTTAATGCCAACAAACCACCAGCCACCAGGCACAAACCACACGGCTAAAACAGCTGAGGCTAGTAAGGCTAAAATGCCAACAACACCGCCAATAAAGCCGTCATAGCCAGGCATGAGAAGCTCTAATGCCAGAGCTAAAATACCAACTACCAACAAAACAACACACAATTGTAACATGAATACACCTCCATTTAAGTAGGGGCGCTGCCCCTACAACCCCGCCGTTTCGGCAGGCAAAGCCCGCCTACACTTCCTCCGGCTACGCCTGCGGGCAGCGTCGTAGCCGCTGTATTACACTACGTCCTTTGGCGGCGGGGTAAGAATGGGGTCACGCACGCCAAGAACATCCGATTTTAGGATGGGCACTTTAACGGTACGGCCGCCAATACCCATCTCAACTACAAAACAGTCGGTACCAACATCGGCCACCTTGCCGAACATACCGCCATTTGTTACTACATTGTCGCCTGTTTTAATTGTTGCTTGCAGCTCTTTCAGTTTCTTTTCGCGCTTTTTGTGGGGGCGCATCATAAAAAACCATATGCCGCCAAAAAGTGCTACGTACACCAGTATCAAAAGTGGTGTGCCAAACATACCGCCCTGGGCAGGTTCTGCCAGGGGTGCTGCGTACTGTGCTGCGCCTTCTGCAGCGGGTGCTACGGTTGTGCCCACGGCTTCTTCACCTGGCAATACCATGCCATCCCACGCCAAAACCGCAAACTGCTGTATTCTTGCAAAGAGTGAGTCAATCATAATTTCATCTATCCTTTCATTTGACATACGTCTACACCCTTATTATAGTAGTAATTGCCTTGCAGTGCAAGGATAATCTAATCTATAGCAATTTTCCTTTTCGTAGCCTCAAACTTCGTCCGAGAACGCGCTTAATGCCGCGCGTTTCGGCCTCGCTTTCGGACAACGAAAAGGGAAATTGCTATATTGGGGGCACTAATATGTACGAAAAAAATTACAGAATTACTTACTATGATCTGGATTTTAGCGGAAATTTAAAATTGTCCGCTATATTGCGCATGGTCCACATTGCGGCAGAGGTTAACGCAAACGAGCTGGGTATAGGTTTTAACACCCTGCACCCGCTGGGGATTAGCTTTGTCCTGCAGCGGTTTGGGCTTAAAATTAACCGAATGCCGCGCTACAACGAAACAGTAACAATCCGCACCTGGCCTGCAGAAATGGCCCGCGGCACCTTTATCCGTAAAGGTGATATGTATGATGAAGCTGGGGAAAAAATAATGGAGTGGGCCAGTTTATGGATTTTGTTTGACATAAACACCCGCAAAATCCTAAAACCCAGTGCATTGCCAATGGAAATACCCACTTTTGACATCCCAGTTATCGTTGCACCGGAGAAAGTATCTCAAGCAATTGATGGCGGCACGGAACATATCCACACTGTGCGCTACGCCGATGTGGACACAAATTTGCATATGAACAATAGCATTTATGGCGATTTGGTTTGCAACGCCATATTTACCAGTCTGGATAATGCCCAAGGCCTACAAGAGATGCAGTTAAATTACTTGGGCGAAACCACCCTTGGCGATGAAATAAAAATCACCTACGACAATGCAAGTGGCACTGTCGTAGGCGAGATAGTTGGCGGTCGTATATCCTTTGTAGCTAAGGTTGTGCTATAGTTTACAGTTTGCGCATCTCCTGCCTGTTTTCGTACAGGATATCGCACAAGTTAACAAAGTATTCCATAATTTTTTTATTTTCAATATCCAATGTGGCAGAAAATTCTTTTAGCTGCTTTTCCGCATCTTCCAATTTTTCATCCACATATGCAGAGGCACCGGCGCGCAAGTCACGGGCCTCTTTTTTCGCGCCTTCAATTACCTCGGCAGCTTGTTCTGACGCACGTCTAAATAACTCATGGCTATTTGTCATGAGTCTCGCTTCTGCCTCTGCGCCGTCTATTATATCGGCGGCTTTGTTTTCGGCATCTTTTAGAATTTTATCATGGTCATTTAAAATGCGCTGTGCCTGCCTAATATCATCGGGCAGGTGAAGCCTAATTTCGCTTAAAATGTCTAAAATGCGTGCCTTTTCGACAGATATTCTGCCAGAAAAAGGGATGGATTTGCTAGTTTCCAGCACCTCTTCTATTTCGTCTAAATAATCAAGCAATGCGTCCATGCTTTTTCACCCAATCTAGTTAATGTTGTACAAATCTGTTAATGCCTCTGCAACAGTTGGTGTTACCATTTTGTGTAACATCTTTTTATTGCTAATGTGAAACGCCGCCTCGCGTACTATGCTGCTGGATATGAACGAAAACTGCGGGCTGGCGGCAAGAAATACCGTATCGATATCGGCCAATGCGGCGTTGCTTGCGGCGTAGCGTGCCTCGGTTTCCGCATCGCTGGCACTGCGCAGGCCGCGTAATATTGCTGTGGCTTGATTGGACTTGGCAAAGTCCACCAAAAGGCCGGAAAACGCAGCAATTTCAATATTGGTGATATGCCCAAGCGCGTCTTCTAACAAGGCTGTGCGCTGGGCGGTCGAAAAACGCGGGTTTTTGTTAGGGTTGTCCAACACAGCCACTATAAGGCGCGTACATAGCTTTGCGCCCCGGGTTGCAATATCTATATGCCCGAGGGTTACGGGGTCAAAACTGCCTGGGTACACCAAGGTCATGTTTAACAAAACTCCTATACACTTATGTGTAAAATAAAAACGTGCTGCGCCCATATTCCCGCGTATTGTAAAGGGGAAAAGGTGAGTTAACGGGCAAAAATTGGCTGTCTGTTTCTGCAATTATCATGCCCGATTGCGCCAACAAATTTCCGCTGTAAAGCAACTGCAGTGTTTCTGCCACAAGGCTGGTTTCATACGGCGGGTCTAAAAAAATAATATCAAAAACCCTGCCAGTGGCAGATAATTTGCCTATTGCCTGGGCTACGGTGCAGTGCATAATCTCTGCCTTTTCATGGAGGTGGGTTTTCTGCACATTTTCCTTCGTGGCCTGTATTGCGGCCCTGTGAGAATCTACAAACACAGCCTCTTTTGCACCGCGGCTTAGGGCTTCCAGCCCTACAGCACCGCTGCCGCAAAACAAGTCCAAAAAGCGCGCACCGTTTATTTCTGCCGAAATAATATTAAACAAGCCTTCCTTGGCCATGTCGGAAGTGGGTCTGGTGTTTAGCCCCTGGGGTGCAGCTAGGGTTGTCCGCCTGGCTGTGCCGGCAATAATACGCATACTATCTCCAGATTATAGTCAAATTTTTCATAAATTGCAACATTTTTATTTTACATCTCTTCCTTGTTTTCGTCAATCGTTTCGATAATTCTTGAAACATCTCTTTTGCGGCGTTCTTCCGCTCTTTCTGCTTCTATTTCTTGTAACTCTGCAATGGGGTCTGGGTCAATTTCCGGCCTGTATTTGCGAAAAATTCTCATTACCATATAGGATGTGGCCATGCCGTAAATACCGGGTGCAAGGAAGAATAATGTTGCAAAAACGTCTGTCGAAATAATAAATAGCGAAACCAGCAACAACACACAGGACGCAGATGTAAAAAGGTGGCGAATAGCCATATAAAAACTGCTTTTTAGGATTTGAATGATACCCATTTCAAACCGCGCTATCATGGGGAACAAAAACACCGAAACCAGCGCGATTATAATAATAAACACAAATTGCGCCATTAGCATAAAGCCCGCCATGTTGCCCATGTGTTCGATATTTGCGATATTAAATATCATGATAAGCACAAGCCCGGCCAGTATCAGCCAAATAATTGTAGCTTTTTTGAAATTTGCCTTGAATGCCTGCCAAAAATCGCTGGTGATATAGCCCTCCCTGTTGGCAATACGGCGGGTGGCCACGTAAAACATTGCCGTGGTAGACGCACCCATTGTAACAAGGGGTATGCTAAACACCAGCCACATAAGGCTTAGTATAAATGTATCGGCCAGGTAACTGCCGTATTTATTGAAAGTGCCGTCTAGGCTAAAAAAATCCCGCATATTATCCTCCAGTTTTTTAGGCTTGTAGCAATTATAACACTCTGTGAAATTTAAGGCAAAAAAAAATCAACTGGTAACCAAATCCAACCAGTTGAAATTTTCGGGCGCAATTTATTTTAGTGCAGCGGAAATTTCTGCAGCAAACTCCTTTACCGGAGATATGCAATTCTCGCCGTGTTCTGCGATTATTTTAACAATCGCGCTTCCTATTATAACACCGTCCGACAACCCGGCAATATCCTTCGCCTGCTGCGGCGTAGAAATACCAAACCCGACAGCACAAGGCGTATCAGTCACAGCCCTTGCTGCCGCCACCATCTCGGCCACGCCTTCGGCAATTTCGTCCCGCGTTCCCGTTACGCCAAGAGACGACACACAATATATAAACCCTTCCGCATCATTGGCAATTTTCCCAATTCTATCGCCAGAAGTTGGCGCAATAAGCGGAATTTGCGCAATGTCGTATTCTTCACAATACGCCGCAAGTTCGCCTTTTTCTTCATGTGGCAAATCTGGCACGATAACACCATCTATGCCGCTGTTTTTACACTCCGCAAAAAACTTGTCCTTCCCATAGACAAAAATCGGGTTAAGGTAGGACATGAAAACAAGCGGGATTTCCACTTCCCGGCGCACGCGTTTTACCATGGCAAAAAGGTCGTCCACGGTGCAGCCTGTGATCAGTGCCTTCTCGCTTGCGTCTTGGATTACCGGGCCTTCGGCCACCGGGTCGGAGAAGGGGATGCCGATTTCGATAAGGTCTACGCCGCTTTCGGCCAGGGCTATTATTAGTTGCTCGGTGATGTCAACGCTTGGGAAGCCCCCTGTTATAAACGCGATAAAGGCTTTTTTCCCATCAAATGTCTGTGAAATTCTATTCATTTATGTCAACCCCCTTGTATTTTGCGATGGAGGCCACGTCTTTGTCGCCTCTGCCGGATAGGTTTATTACCATAATTTTGTCCTTGCCCAGGGTGGGGGCAATTTTTATTGCGTGGGCTACCGCATGAGAGCTTTCGATGGCAGGAATTACGCCCTCTGTGCGGGAAAGGTATTCGAAGGCCTGGACGGCTTCGTCGTCGGTTATGGCTACGTATTCTGCACGGCCTGAATCGTGAAGGTGGGCGTGTTCTGGGCCTATGCCGGGATAATCCAGTCCTGCGGAAATGGAATACACCGGGGCAATTTGGCCGTGTTCATCTTGGCAGAAGAAAGATTTCATGCCGTGGAAAACGCCTACGCTGCCCACACTTATGGTTGCGGCGTTTTGTGGCGTGTCTACGCCTTTGCCTGCGGCTTCTACACCTATTAGTTTTACGTCATCGTGTTGCAGAAATTCGTGGAACGCGCCTATGGCGTTGCTTCCGCCGCCTATACAGGCGATTACTACGTCTGGCAAGCGGCCTTCCGCCGCTTGAAGTTGCGCCTTTATTTCTCGGCTAATTACTTTGTGGAAGTCACGCACCATGGTGGGGAAGGGGTGCGGGCCCATTACCGAGCCTAGTACGTAGTGGGTGTCTTCTATGCGGGAAACCCATTCCTTCATTGTTTCGTTTACTGCGTCTTTCAGCGTCATTGTGCCGCTGGTTACGGAATGGACTTTTGCGCCCAGTAGTTCCATTTTGAACACGTTTAGGGCTTGCCGCTGGGTGTCTTCCTTGCCCATGAAAATTTCGCAGCTCATGTCCATTAGGGCGGCGGCGGTTGCGGTGGCTACGCCGTGTTGGCCTGCGCCTGTTTCGGCTATTATACGGGTTTTGCCCATTTTTTTGGCCAGTAGAACTTGGCCTAGTACGTTGTTGATTTTGTGGCTGCCGGTGTGGTTCATGTCTTCGCGTTTTAGATAAATTTTTGCGCCGCCAAGGTCGCGAGTCATCTTTTCTGCGAAGTATAGTAGCGATGGGCGGCCTGCATAGTTGTTTTGTAGGTACTCCAGTTCTTGTAAGAATGCGGGGTCGTCTTTGTATTTTAGATACGCCGCTTCCAGTTCGTTTACGGCGGTCATTAGCGTTTCGGGGATGTATTGCCCGCCGTAGTCTCCGAATCTTCCTTTAATGTTTGTGTTTTCCATGTTGAACACTCCTTATGAAATTTTTGATTTTTTCCGGGTCTTTTAGTCCTGCTGTTTCCACACCACTGGATACATCTACCGCGAATGGGGTGGTTGCTTGCAGTGCCTCGGCGATATTATCTGGCGAAAGCCCGCCAGCTAGAAAGTAGGGCTTTGTGCAGTATTTCGCCAAGTTCCAGTCGAAAGTTTGACCTGTGCCGCCTGTGCCGTTGTCTAACAGAAGGTAGTCCGCCGCTGTTTGCTGCCATGCTATTATATCTGATTTTTCGCGAACGGATATAGCTTTTATTATTGGTTTATCGGTTATGGATTTTAGGTGCTGGATATCGTCTTCGCTTTCCTGGCCGTGAAGTTGGATGATGTCGATTGTGTCGTCTAAAATCAACTGGACATTAAGCACGCTTGCGTGCGCATTTTGTGCAGTGGAATTTTCCAACTGGTAAGAATCTCTTACCAGTTGATTTACGAATACGCCAACAGTTTTTATGCTTGGGTGAAGGTTTTTTCGTAGGAATTGTGCATGTTCGGGAGTTATCTGTCGGCGGCTTGGGGCGAATATGAAGCCGACGAAGTCTGGTTTTGCGGTGTTTATGGCTTCGATATCTTGTGGGCGGGTTAGTCCGCAGATTTTTATTTTTGGCATGAATCACCCCGCAAATTTTCAATCGCGGCTTTTTTATCATCCTGCCGCATTATACTTTCGCCTATCAACACGGCGTTCGCGCCTATTTCGCGCAAGGCTTGGACATCTTCTGCCGTTTGTATCCCGCTTTCGGATATGAATATTACATCATCTGGCACTAGCTTTCGTAGGCGTGCACTAAGGTTTATATCCACATCGAAAGTCTTCAAATTTCGGTTGTTTACGCCTATTATTCGCGCCCCGGCGGATAATGCCATTTCTACTTCCGCTTCGTCATGGGTTTCCACCAGTGCGGAAAGCCCTATGCTGTGGGCAATTTTAATATATTCCGTCAGCGTTTTCTTGCCCATTAGCGAGCAAATCAGCAACACGGCGTGTGCGCCCAGTGCCTTTGTTTCGTAAATCATGTACGGGTCGATTGTGAAATCCTTGCGGAGTATGGGAATATTGAATGTTTTTGAAATATTTTGTAAGTAGCTATTGCAGCCCATAAACCAAAATGGCTCGGTTAGAACTGAAAGTGCGGTAGCACCACCCTTGATATAGTCCCAGGCGATATGCAAATATGGAAAATCTTCTGCAATTATCCCTTTGGATGGGGATGCTTTTTTCAGCTCGCAGATAAAGGCTATATCGTCAGATTTCCGCAGTCTGGTTTCAAAGAGGAATGTGTCATTTACATTTACCTGTGCCATTCCCATCATTTGCGAAAGAGAAACGCGCTTCTTTTCTGCCTTTACGCGCGCTTTTGTTTTTTTTGCGATTTTTTTCAGTATGTTCATAATCTATTCTCCATTCGAAAATCGGATAAAGTCGTGCAACTTTTGTAATGCTTTCCCGTTGTCAATAACTTCATTCGCAACTTCTATCGCTTCATTTATAGACTCAAACTTCCCGGTAACAACCATGGCCGCGGCGGCGTTTAATACCGCCGCATCTCGCTTCGCGCCTTTTTGCCCTTCCAGCAAGTCGAGTAAAATCTGCGCATTCTCAGCAGGCGTGCCGCCCACCAATTCTTCCCGCGCACACCGTGCCAGCCCAAACTGCTCTGGCGTAACGGTGTACGACCGCACCCAGCCGTTTTTTACCTCGCACACAAATGTTGGTGCACACAGCGAAAGTTCGTCTAGCCCATCTTCCCCATGCACCACCATCGCGCTTTTTACGCCCAGGTTGCACAGTACTTGCGCCAGGGGTTCGACCAGTTCTCGATCGTAAACGCCCATCAGCTCCATGGTCGCCCCCGCTGGGTTAGTTAGTGGCCCTAAAATGTTAAAAACTGTGCGAATAGCCAACTCCCGCCGTATTGGCGCAACATATTTCATGGCAATGTGATAATTTTGCGCAAATAGAAAGCATATACCGATATTTTTTAGCAACTTTGCGGATTTTTCTGGCGAAATAGTAATGTCCACGCCCAATGCCTCTAAAACATCTGCCGAGCCGCATTTGCTGGATGCGCTACGGTTGCCATGTTTCGCCACAGGTATGCCTGCCGCCGCGGAAATTATCGCCGCAGCTGTGGAAATGTTAAATGTATTAGCATGGTCGCCGCCAGTGCCTACAATTTCCAATGCGTCCACATCATGCAAAAGGCGTATGCAGTGTGTTCTCATACCGAAGGCAGAGCCGGTTATTTCGTCCACGGTTTCGCCCTTTAGGCTAAGGGCGGTAAGGTACGCGCTCATTTGAACTTCCGACGCACTGCCAGTCATTATTTCGTCCATGACGTTTTTTGCCATGTCGAAGGACAGGTCTTGTTTTTTCGATAGTGCTACGATTGCTTCCTTTATCATTTTAGCCTCCAAAAAGTCCAATACTACTCCACAGCGGCATAGAAACCGCCACGGCCACCAAACACGCAACAAAATACACAACCCCATACGCGCTCATATGTTTGTTATCCCACGCCCGTTCCCCTGCAATTGAGCGGCTCATAACTGCCCAAATATTTTGATAAGCCATAAAAAACGCGTTATGCGCCATTATCAAAATTGGCAGCCACGCCAGCGGGCCAATACCGTACGCCTCCTGTATTGCGGGGATAATGGGAATAACAATGGCCATAGTCGGGATGAAAATGGCGATATCGAAAAACCGCCAAATAAACATAAACGTGACCGCGCCGAACATAAACAACCACGGGTTGCCGCCAATGGGCGAAAGAGCAGGCACAATAATGCCAGCCAGCCATTCGGAAAGGCCTGTTTCCACAAAAATCCCACCTAGGCTAATGGCGATACCGATGAAAACGACTAAATCCCAATTCACACCGGCATTAAAATCCGCCGGCTCTAATAATTTGGATAGGAAAAACGCAAACGCCGCTGCCAAGCACACCGCCACGTCGGGAATGCCGTGAAATCGGCTTGTTACAAACATCAGAAAAACGCAGCTTAGTATTATCGAAGCGATTATTTCCTGCCGCGTCATTTTGGCCAGGGGATAATTTTTTATTGCCGTTGCTACCTCCTGCGGGATTTTCTCCTTGGGCTTTAACAAAAACAAACCAGCCGCCGCGACTATAACTGTCACCAGCATAAGAGGTAGAAACATTACATTAAACCAGCTTGAAAATGTAACAAGTCCTTCAAGCCCCGGTACGGCGTTGAACATTCCTTGTATAATCGGCCCGCCCAGCATGCCGGATAGCCAGCCCGCCCCGGGTATTAGTGCCATTGCAAACGCCGTTAGCAAAATCAGCGAGTTGCCACGGCTGTTTTTTTCTATTCGGCATAGCTCGCAGCATTCCAATGCAATGGGAATGACGATGGCAATACGCACGGTAATGGATGGGGTGAGAACGGAAAGTACTGTGCCAATTATCACCCACGCCAGCACAAGTGTTGGGTACGACGGCTTGAAAAGTTTTACAATACCCAGAGCAATTCGTTTGCCCAGGCCGGTTCTTTGTAGTACATAGCCAAAAAATAGTGCGGGAATAAGCGTCCATATAGCTGATTGGGAAAAGCCGGAAAACACTACCGCCGGGCTAAGCCCGACTGCCAATGAGAACGCCGCTAAGAACAATCCGCCAACGGAGTAGGGGAGGTTGAGTGGCTTGAAAATCCAAATGCATAGAGTGATTATTATTCCTCCAAGCATGATGTGTGTTGTGTTGCTTAGGTCTGCAAATGGTTGCGCAAGCATTACAAATGCGGCGGCGAGTAGTATTAGTGCGCTGGCAATATGGGTTGCATTTTTAGCCATTGTTTACATCCTTTCTGTATAAAAAAAAGTCCCTGGGCAAAGCAAATAAATGCTTAACCCAAGGACGAATTATCTCTTAATCCGCGGTGCCACCTTGATTTGCGACAATAAAGCCGCACACTTTGCGGGATACAAACATATCCCCGGCAACTAACGTATGCCAACACGTCATGGAATACTAAACTCTAAAAAGTCTTTAATCCATGCCCTCAGCGGTCCATTTAGCAGTCTGCAATGGGTTTGCTCTGCAAGCCCTCTCAATCCGGTTCTCAGCTATGGCGTTTGCTTGCAAACGTCAATTCCCAGACTCTCTGTGTGCGCATATACTGCTGTTATCTCCGCGTCAACGGTTTTGTAGAATTATACTACTGCGGCTGCAATTGTCAAGTGGGAAATTTTGGCAAACTTTGCAAATGCAAAAGTGTGCTTGCACGTTTGTTAAATATATGTTATATTCTAATGCGTTGGGGGCGTGGCGCAGTTGGGAGGACGAGCTGGTCAGTAAGCACCCCGAAAGTTTACACCCAAATGAATGGCATTCTTCCACCGAGTGAATGGCATTCCGTAAAAAGCAATAAATATCCAAAAATGGAAAATTTGGGGCGTGACGCAGTTGGGAGGACGAACTGGTCGGTAAGCACCCCGAAAGTTTACACCCAAATGAATGGCATTCTTCCACCGAGTGAATGGCATTCTGCATAAAGCAATAAATATCCATAAATGGAAAATCTGGGGGCGTGGCGCAGTTGGGAGCGCGCTTGAATGGCATTCAAGAGGTCAGGGGTTCGACTCCCCTCGTCTCCATCCCGAAACCCTTGAAAAC
>Ga0123355_10011624_pt1 | contig 13581 bp, 10 predicted proteins | sample TergutEmb28metaG_3_FD_89872 | JGI IMG/M metagenome (GOLD analysis project Ga0123355, IMG submission 89872) | Embiratermes neotenicus P1 segment gut microbial communities from Petit-Saut dam, French Guiana - Emb289 P1 | ecosystem: Host-associated > Arthropoda: Insects > Digestive system > Gut ...
GCTTGTGAGTGTGGTAATGAACCTTCGGGTTCCGTGAAATGCGGGGAATTTCTTGACTAGCTGCAGACCAGTTAGCTTCTCAAGAAGGACTCTGCACCATGGAGTAAGTAAGTAAGTAAGTAAACAAGAAGCTGATTTTTTATAATATTTTCTTTTGAGTGCTCTGCTTGCCTTTATTAAAATGCATTTTAATTAAAACTGTACAAAAATTACTTAGAAGAAGAGTATTTGCAGTGAACCACATCATTTATGAATCTTCCACCTTTTTCTTAAGGAGCAAGCAAAATACATACGTTGGTACATACTCTCAGCTTTCCAATTTTGTGTCATTGTGGATTAACTTGTGTGTTATCTAACAGTACTGTGTTTGCTTTCTGTAGGACCTAGTTGCAAGAGGATATCTGTTGTCAGTGAACCCAGACCGCATTATTGCAAAGCGTGTTGTATTGTCAGGATATCTGTTTAAGGTGATGAAGCGTTCTGCAGTTGTTAGATTCATGTTCTTCAACCGAGAGGATATTGAATGGTTTAAGCCAGTAGAATTGAGAACGAAGTATGGCCGAAGGGGACACATAAAAGAACCCCTAGGTGAGTATTATTTGTACATGTTTCAAACAAGTATATTTTGCATTCACACAGGTATTCCAGGAGTAAGTAAGCATAATTGTAATCTTCAGAGATGACATCCCATTGTGTTACTTTGCCTTAATTTAACAACAGTAATTCAGTCTAACACAACCACCTTTATCACCCTTGTTCCAACAACAGTTCTGTCCTTACAAAAATTTGCTACATGTTTTGACCTCTAAGGTCATCATCAGGCAGAGCTGTTAATAGAAATATACCAAGGAGGCTGAAGTAATGTCTTAATGTCATATTAATTAAAAGAATAACCTTAAATAACCTGGCCTGAAATTGTAAAAACCATAAATGTCTCTTGCTCAAGTAGTTTCATTACTAATAATCAGTTCATGTAGAAAGGAACTTGAATTATTATCATAGTCCAAGGTAAATTTGCGCACACTGTCAGGGAGATTATGCAAAAGGCCCTGAACGTGGTAGTTAAATGGGCTGTAAAAGAGGGTCTGAATATTAGCCCCACAAAACTGCCATTGTCCCATTTACCAACAGAATGAACACAGAGGACTTAGGACCTCTCACACTCTATGGTAAGGAGCTTACAATGCTGGATGAGGTTAAGTATTTGGGAGTGACCTTAGACTCCAAACTCAACTGGAACCAGCATTTCCAGAAAATAATAAAGCACAAACCACCTTTGCGGTAGTTAGACGCATATGTGGGAAAAAATGGGGTCTTAGACCTAATATGGTGCATTGGCTCTATACTAGGGTAATTAGACCATCCATACTTCATGGTGCCTTGGTGTGGTGGTCCAAGGTCATGCAAAAAACCGCTAAAACTCAATTAGGCAGGATTCAAAGAATGGCCTGTCTAGCTATTAGGGGGGATATGAAATCGACCCCATCGCAGCAATGGAGATACTTTTGAATCTGACTCCGTTGGATCTGGTGATCCTGGCGGAGGCGAGGATGGCACTCCATAGGCTGCATATACTCAAGCAAACAGCTGATCCTAAAGCAGAGGCAGGGTTGCTATCTATCTGGAGAAATGTGAGTGACCCTATTTTGGATATGCGGGTGGACCACACTATTCCAGTTTATTATTATTCCAAATTTTCAGTGTCATTATAGACTGGGATTATTGGAGAAATAAAGACCCAGTGTTCCCTGAGGATGCTCTGATCTGGTTCACTGATGGCTCTAGGGCTAACTGGGGGACAGGGTCTGGCATTTTTGGCCTGAGACCAAATAGAGGTTTTAACTTCTGACTGAGTAAATTTGCCACAGTTTTTCAAACTGAAATATATGCCATTCCACAATGCGTATGCGAAAACATAAGAAGGGCTTACAAGAATAAATGAATTCTTATTTGTTCTGATAGCCAGGCTGCACTTTAGGCACTTAGCAGCCCGAAAGTGACCTCAGGGCTGGTTGCAAAGTGCCTGGATGCTCTCTCAGCATTGGCTAGCCTGAATGAGGTTACCCTCGCCTGGGTGCCGGGACACCGGGGAATTTCTGGCAATGAGGAAGCTGATAAGCTCGCTAGACAAGTGTCAGCCATGCCATTACTCGGATCAGAGCCGACTCTTGGAATACCTAAGTGTTCAGTAAGAGAAGCAATTCAGAACTGGACTGAGGTGCAGCATCATAGAGCCTGGATAGATATGCCAGGCCTCAGACATGGCAAACTGTTTATAGGTAAACCATGTAAGAAAACAGCTGACGACCTACTTAAGTTAAGTAGGCATCAGCTAAGAATGGTAACTGCAATCTACACAAGGCATGCTCCTGTAAGGGGGCACCTGTATATTGTGGGCCTGTTTGATGTGGATCCAATCTGCAGATTCTGGGGGATGGAGACTGAAACAGTGCAGCACATTATTTGCTGCTGCGAGGCGTTGGCTCATCAGCGTTATAATGTCTTTGGGAGGCTGATTGTCGAACCAAAAGACATAAGCACAGCATCAGTAAGGGACCTTTGCCTCTTCATATGAGGCGCAGGATTATTGAATCTGTGCTGAATTAAATATTAGGGCTGCACAATAAGCCTAAGGCTGCAGTGCATCCAGAGCATAAGCCAATGGGCCCAAAGAAAAAGAAGAAGAACTTTAATTATTAGAAATTTATAAATTTTTTAAGTGATCATATTATTATTAAAATCAATTTAAAGTTGCAGTTTTGATAGTAAATACTGTCTGTTCTGCCCTATACACTTTTGTTCATGAGTGTGATAATTTTGGTCTTCATAGGATTTATTGTCAAGGCATTTCTTTTTGCCCAGCAACACTAAATTGTTGAACAACACATGCATTTCATGTATCAAAGTGAAGGCCATTATCCACATAAACATACATTTGTGGTTGTGTCGTTTCTTACTAGTTACCAGTACGCATACAGTTGCTGTATTGAATAGCTATGAATTTCTGGGGTCACCTTGAAGCTGTGCTATGTGCTGACCTAATATTTTCTGCCATGGCAACTGTGTTACATTTCAAGAAGTTGGCTGTTGTTTTTTGACCTTGTATTAGAATGGCTGTGCACAAGTATATGAAGTGTGTCTGCCTCAAGGATGCATGCTGCAATGTTCTTGTGACTCACTTTATTGGTACCCAGTGAAGTTCATGTTGTAGATTTATGTAGAAATATGGGTATTAGGCTGACACCACTGACTTATTCTTTCAGGTACTCATGGTCATATGAAGTGTGTGTTTGATGGACAGCTGAAATCTCAAGACACGGTGCTTATGAATCTTTACAAACGTGTATTTCCAAAATGGACATATGAACCATATGTAAACTCACTGCCATCTCAGTATCCTTGTTTGGCTATTGATTGCAATGAATGTATGAGTCACTTGTGATTATGTACACTTGTATGTATGTTTGTAATTACCCATTACTTTTTAATTAAGAAAAAAGTTATCAAAGTACAGTAAATGGAAACACTTGTATGTCATGTAATGCCATCATTACATCTTTGGAAGTGATTGAACATTTGTTTTTTATTTATTGGTGCCCTATAGAAAAGTAGACAGTACTGGATAAAATGTTTTCATAACACAGATGGAGAAGTAGTACCAGATTATACTGCAGAAATGGGCCATAGAAGAAATGTGAGGTGATTACACTAGCCAGAGGAATGGGGTACATGGGCCACCTACTGAAGTGGCCATCAAGATCCAAGCATGTGCCCATAAGTTCAGCTGAAATTATGAATTTGTGCATAGCCAGGTGTGCTACATGTTCACAGACATGCTCTAAAATAGTCATGTCAGGCCTACAAGAAAAGCTGAGAAACATTCAGACAGAGCAGAGTTGGACAGGATTGCATCTCAGCTAAGCACATACAGTTAGGACAAGAGGTGGAGAGACCACCTTGCTTCAGATAACAGAACATGTTCACTACAGGACTGCAGCATCATTCAGACACAACTGAAGTCTCCACATTGAAAAGGACTGAGAAGTGTTTACATTTGCCTCTTCCCATCATCTGTCATGCATAGACAAGGTTAAGAAAGCATGTAGCCATAACACCTCTCCCTCACAGTTAGATAGACGGGTAGAAAACACGCAATCCCATATTTCCTAGCAAGTATAGAAGACAATATACGCATCAAAGAGAACACTCCAAAATGTAATACAATCACATAACACAGGGAAAGAGTGAGTACTAATGTCAGCGGTCAATGTGATACTGATTGGTCTTTTTGGTATTGAAGTGATCCAGCACAAATATTTTCCTCCAAAAGCCGCTGACTATTCACTCTCTTTGAGTTATACAACATATACAGCAACACACGATACAAACGCTGAGCATTTGACTGGATAAATTAACTTTTCATAATGTCAGTATGCCTCTCCTCACAGAACTTCCATTAAATCAGTTCATGGCCAAAAGAAATGTCTGTGTTCAAACATGAATGACACTTAACTGCTTTGGTCCCACATGACTCTTTATACTCCCAAAACTGTGTCTATTTGAAACAGTTTCATTTTACATTCGCTTGCATGTCATTAACAATGCATCCATTGCTTTGAACAAATGACACTGGCAAGGGGTATGAAACATCTAACACTCACTTTGTACAGTGAGTAAAACTCTTCAATTCCACATTAATTCTACATCACAAATTACACATAGGTATTCAATATACTTTCACTCACCCATGAATATATATATATATATTTATTCACATATATTGTCATTATTGTGTTTTGTTGTGGACAGCATGGAAAAAATTCAAATTAGTTTACACATATTTAGAAATACAAGAAGCAAGCATGACTTACATGCTCCTAATTCTAACCTCATGGATGCCAAAAAGGTGCATACTATACAGAAATTAACTTCATTAATGGTGTTCCAAACAACAGTAAGAATTTTGGACATGATTCAAGAATCTTTCAAGTTTACAATTAGAGTGTAACACCAGAATCATTCCTGTTCTGACGAGAAATTTATGTAAATTGAAGTTCATAAGAAAATTATGTATGTATGGTTTTCTAATTATATTTTTATGTCTCAAACAATTTTGATATGTTAATTTTGCAAAACTGGAGATGGGTGAAATACCTGTGTGATTGTACAGCTGTTGTATTGAAGTTGTGTTATGTCAGGCCCCACACCTTGCATATTAGCATTCTATTGTGCTCCTCAGTGATGTTCAATTTAACATACCTTTTCTAAGTATAATCAAAATCAAGACAGAAAGAAAATGCAGATAATTCAAAACATGACAAGAGCTACACTACAATACAAGAAACACAGAGAATACATTCCACTAAAACAAAGATCACCTGAGAAGACATGGAACCTCACTAAACACAATGACAGTCAGAACTACCTTAACTCAAAATAGACTAAAAGGAAATGAAATGAAACAAGAAGACAGGCAGTGTAATATAACATTAAGCTGCATTCTTGCAACCCTTCTGCCGTGAAAAAGCAGTAAAAGTTACACACTAAGCATGTGTTTGTAGACTAGTTGATCTACAAATCTCATATGATATAGTCATCTGTGGCATACCTGGCTCTACTATAGCATTCCACATTCTCATAAATGGCATGATTTTCGAAACAACGTTAATGTCTATAAAACGTGTTTTTTATCTACAACTCTTTTTAGAAACACTTCTGATACGAGGACTGAAGCAAGATTAAAGAAAAAATGTATATTAGTTTTGTGTAAAGTATTGTTTATTCTTATCAGACTATAGTGGAACTTGAATTTTCTTGACACAGTTTCGAAAATTATTCAAACATCAACTTTAATGAAAATCCGTCAAGTTTGTCCATGCGGACAGTCTTGATATAGCTGACAGTTGCTTTTCAGAATTTTGCGAACGCATCTAACAAAGGCTCCACTTCCTTGCCATTTCAACCATTTAGGACGTATGTAGTATTAATCTAGTCTATTCCATGTTCAACAAATATTAGACTTATGACACACCAGGACCTTGCTACCAGCTTGGTTTCGTACAAGGTAAATTTCTCTGATCCATTGTATATAGTCCATGGGCAGGACAGAGTGCTAGCAAAGTACTTGGCAAAGACCATCTGAAGATGTGTCTGATCCCCGGCAAGTACATGTTAATGCAACATCTATGTATTTTGCAGGGAAAGGTTGGTGGCGATGTGCATTTTGAGCAATTCGTAACGTCTGTTACATTACTGTTGGGACACACTTTCTGTTGTGCCCAGATAAAACACACAGTAATATAATGTAATTTATTTGCATTCTATAAATCCAAATTAGGATACAATCCTGTAGATACAGACATTGTCACTTACTAATATAATATATATCATGTTGGAAGAATCTTAGTTATAAATAGAGTACAACATTAAAGTACTTAAAACTAATTGTTCATTTAAATTTCAATGCAATATCCCTGTTAATTAAAATATTCCTTACTATTATAAAAGGAATTTGTAAGTAAAAACCTCTTCAAAGCATTCTGAAACGGTAATATATCATTGGCTAAGCCTTTGATTTCGTGCGGAAGGTTGTTAAAAATTTTGATTGCTGAGTAGTACACTCCCTTTCGAAACTTTGTTAAATTACTTGTAGTTGGCTGTAAGTTGGTTTTAAATCTTGTGTGAATACTGTGGATCTGATTGTATGAAATAAATGTTTATTTTTCAACATATATTGATATTGGGTATATATATTGGGAATATAGGGGTAGTCCCTGCAGTGTAGTATCCGACCGCCATCATGCGCCGCGTACGTGATCACATACACGTACTTGCGAAAACTTCGTCATGGTTTTAGGTATGGTCGGGGACGCGCTAAGGAGACCTGTCGGTGTTCGGCGTTATAGAGCGCGGATCGGATAAAAGCCTTTTCGTTTCGATATCGGACCGAAGGGCTAGCAGGCTGAAGGCTCTAATCATTGCGTGGAAGAGGTCCGGTACTACACAAGTACCTGCTGGGCGACGAACTGTCTTGAAAAGGACGGCTAAGGTCATTACATCATGGGTCAGAGTTACACATTGATCCATTTGATCGCTTTCATCGATTAAAGACCGGCATACATATCAAAATCACTGAACGAGTAGAACCACATTTACCATCTCGCCGAGTACACGTCCACGACGAAGTTCGAAGGAGAGAAGTGGGACAAATTTACCAAATCCGGATATATCAAAGCTACCGCTGACAGTTGCCAAACACTCCCACACCGGGCGATCTAGTTGGTCACAGATTACTAGGTAGTCCTCTGTTGGGGTGGACGTTCCACCCACAGATTAGGCTACCACCCACGCAGGTGCTACCAAAGCTTGCTCCACTACAAGAATGGGAATATCATCTCTGCTTTCATATAAACCGAGGTCTGTATCGTCGCGGCGCCATGTCAGCAGTACTGACATCTGAATGTAGAATACGAAGTCGAAATTTTCGAGGCCACGTACGTTTCTCTCGTTGTGTTTGTAGAAGCTGTTGGTCTTAATGTAGTGTAGATTTACATATGAAAAATAACGGAGTCTTCGTCTCGGACTGTGAGAAGTGGTGTGAGATATTTGAAAGGACTTGGTATCTATGATTTGGCCTTCGCAGGTACTGTTAAAAGTTTCGGTCTGGGCAGTATCGGTACCAGAATTGTCACTATAGAATAGTTCTTTACTATTCAACAACGCTGTGTAGTACTGCATTATGGATTCACCGGATGATAAATATCAATGTAAGGAATGTGGGAAAGAGTTTACTAGGAAACGTAACCTAAGAGATCATGAAGCTACACATACTGGAGAAAAAAGACATGTTTGCAGCGTGTGTAATAAGAGCTTCACACAAAGTCGTAATTTAAAACACCATTTGAGCACCCATACAGGAGTTAAAGCTTATGTTTGTACTGTGTGTAACAAAGGCTTCACACAAAGAAGAAACTTGAATGATCACTATGCTACACATTCTGGGGAAAGAAGGCATGTTTGTTCTGTATGCGATAAGAACTTCACACAGAGACGTAATCTGAAAGATCATGAGGTAACTCATAGTGGGGTTAAGCAGTATGTTTGCAAAGAATGTGGTAAAGGATTTACCCAAAAACGAAACTTGAAAAAACACATCGTTACAGAGCACACAGAAGTAAAACCCGACAAGCACAATGAGGATGGAGATAAATGACTCCAAATGTTATATCAGAACAACAACGAAATTTGCCAAACATAGTGGAAGATAAGTTCAAAGCAAAGGAACCCACAACATGGTAAAAATACAAAAAAACACATGTATATAAATAAAATAAAAGTTTGAATTATTGTAAAACAGAATTAATAGATATAAATTGGGAACAGTGTTTATTAGAGGAATTTTCTCCCACCGTTTCGCCAGCACAGTGCCAGGAATACAGTTCCATTTCAGATGGTTTCCTGTGTGATTATGCCACTTAGTAACTGATACAGGATGTGGAATGTAGCACTTTCCCAATAGTGCTGATGGGGGAATGGTGAGACGAAGCTGTGTTCACTTCATTATTAACAGAATAGTGGATTGAGAATGGCTGCAAGGAAGTTTCTTGTGTATAGTTGTGCTCACTGTGATAAATTTTTGTTTCCTGCTTGTGAAAATGCCATGGGAGGATGATGCCTTGAATGAAGGGCTGGTGACTCATGCCCCATTCTATGAAACTGTCCGTGGTGGGTGGGTGGAAGAATACAAAATATGCACCTTGCAGTGGTATGCTGACAACCACAACAGATGAGAGATGTGTAGCATGTTTGTGCTGTGCTCAAAGAAGACTGCATCCCTATGTGCATAGCAGTTGCAACAGAAATTGGAATATCTGTAGGAAGTGTGTTTGCTTGCTCACTGAACAGCTAGAAGGCCTGTGGAGAGTGGATTCCATTCATGCTGAATGAAAATTAGTGTGCCACATCTGAGCTGTTGACATCTGCACATTTTCTCTGATGGAGGGGGCAAGGAGAAGGATTTCTGTTGTCACATTTTGACAGTAGCAGAGTTGTGGATGTACTCGTCTGATCCAGAACTGAAGTGTCAAAGTGCAGAATGGTATTCCCTAACATTGATATGGAAGAAGTTGCAAGAAAGTATCCAGGCATTCTGAAAGTGATGCATGTCATGTTTTTCTGCCATGTAGGACTTGTGATGGACCATTTAATTCCACCTTGGACTTTGGTGAGTGGTGTATACTATGCAAATTGTTACCTGATAATGCTTTCGGGTGTCAGTTATCCACTGAAGTGACACAAATTTGAATTCTTAGACACCAGCAACAATGCTGCCTGGGCATCCTTGTGGCATTTTAACAGGAGTGACTATAGCACTGAAGGTAACGAGCAGCCATATCAAAGGGGAAGTGCAAAGAACTTGTATAGAGGACATGTGGCATTGCTTTCTTTTGTATAGTGCATATTGATGAAATAAATTTGTGGAACATTCTAATCCCATACAGAAAACTTTTGATATCAGGTATGTACTCCAGATTGTAATCTACTGGGCTGTGATACCAATCTTGGAGATGATGATTACACTTTAGAAGAAGAAAACCGTGTATTCCTCTGAATATTTGGTATCATCCTCCAAGACTGCATGGTGTCACAGCCTAGAAAACCACAGTATGGAGATTCACTTCCCTGGAAGTCTGAAAACTTACCAGGTTAGTTAAAAACCAGAAAATTTATCTGATATTTAAATGCAAGGTACTCACTAAGTACAGTAACACATTCATGAGCGACACACATACTGTCAATGTATGAGTGTTGCTAATCATTCTATAACACTCACCAGTCTTCTGAAATTAAAATAATCATTGTAATGCCATGTAATTAGAACACTGTTGAGCAAATTAGCAATTGTGAACCAACTACTACAGCAGCATTGCATTGCCCATGGAGAATGTATCTTGAAATGGATGTGCACAAAATGTTTGCCTTTACATATTTTTCAGCACTTTGTTGAAATTGTGTGTGCCCTTAAGATGAAACACTTCTGTACAAAATGATATATTAACAGTCTCAATTTGTGATAACAGATGTAAGCCTCATTGGTTTATAAAACAGAACAAATTTTATTTTATGTTAATGCTGTCATCCAGCTGTGTATTCTTAAAGCAGCTGGTAACAAAACAAAAAAAAAAAAAAGGGTTTTCTGTACAGGAATTGATGGGGACTTTTGCTGACATAATTCATGACTGACCTTTTATTGAATCATGACGAAGTAGATGCGGGACTTTTAATGAGGTTCTTGAAGGTCTTCAGAACCCTAAAAGTGACATTACTTTTTTTAAATATTTGCTAATTGAAACTTCACATTGCAGCTGAATGTCACAATCATATGATGAGCAGTTGTGCTTGTATTTAGAGTCCATCCAAGCAGATTCTGTTGGATACTACTTCAGACTAAGGAAATTCAATATTCATTAATCATACCATTCCAAAATTTAGGGTCTACACCACTGAGAACATTAGAAAACCAGGCCCATACCATTGCTGAGGCAGTTAGTTGCAGCCCAGGTTCAATCCCATGCATTAAGAGTCTACACCACTGAGAACATCATTAAAAACCAGGCCATGCCATTGCTCAGGCAGTTAGTTGCAGCCCAGGTTCAATCCTGTGCAAGTCCATTCTGGGTTTCTGCTGGATGAAGTGATACCTGTACAGGATTGCTAGTCACTACTTCAGTTTTTTACTGTCTGTTCTGCCAATGCTGCATTCTGATTTGTTAATCTGTCACCAGTGTTGTATAATCTCAGCAAGTGACAGCATTAAGTAATATGCATAAAAGAATTTAAATCCATTAAGTGAAAAGTTAAAAATAAACCTAGGCTCCATGTTGTGTTTCCCATTAACTGAGTTTATTGGGCTCATGGATTTCTAATTTGAGGAAAGTGATGTAACCAGTATCATAATGGCTTTGTGTAGGAAAAGTATCTTTGTAATGAATGTTATGTGGCTTATAACCTTTTAATATTGTTTTGGTGGAAAGTGTGGTTCATTTTCTGTGATTGTGACTGAAAGTCAAGGAATCTTCTGTTCAGTGAAAACTGGAGTAATCGTTTATTTGCCATTAATAATGCAAGATTGCACTGTTGGAACTTCACATTTTTAAGCATTTTATTTTGGAAGGTTCTTTTTGCATACATATACTGAAGCATGTAACTTGTTTTGAACAGTCTTACTGCAGGCAAATCAGACTGCATGAGAAGTGTATAGTTAACTATTGCAACCACAGTGGTTCCTGTTTGCACTACATGATTTAACATTCAGAATACCGCAGTTTGCCCGCACCATGTGCATTGGGTTTTTAACTGATTGTCACAGTAAGCATCAGTTATATGCCTGAACAGCATCAACTGACTCATCTTCACAATCAAGGTGCAGTTGAGTTACATGAGGTAGAAATCAGATTTTTAAATTTTTGTTGGGTGAAATTCTAGTTTCAGAGTTTTCAAGCATGGAAGTGTGTAGGTATTGTCATATTGTTCACCTGTTAGGATGCTTCAAGGATCTTCAGAAATTCATACACAAAAATCTTAATAAAACAAATCAGGAAGTGACACACAATCCAGCTCCTCAAGCATCCAGATAAATAGGTGCTATGTATGTACATACCAAGAAGTATCATGGTGTGTTGAATGTGATGTGTGTGTAAAAGATGTCTATACATGTCAGCTGATGCAGGCTGAAAATAAAATAAAACTTCCCTTCCTTTAAGTATAAACTCATGTTGTCTCAAACCATGCTGTATTAGTTTGAATAAAAGGGTATGATTTCATTTAAAAGAATGGATGATTTGAATGTGTTTAATGGTCATGTTTCTTGGTAGAAAGTTTAATTCTGACACATACGTTAAGAGAAGGGTTCCATTGCCATTGCGATGAAGAGTTTAAACTGCAGAGGTTCTCACAATATTGTTGCTAAAGATACAGGTCTTCTGGGATGTGATACTATGTTCCTGGGCAAGTAGTTCTGATGTTTCAGAGGATCATCCTGCCTTCATATTCAGGATTGAGTAGTGCAAGAAGTACAACCACGTGGAACAAATAATGTGTGTTATACCAAAGTGCTTTTCACGCTTTTTTTATTGCGTACCACTGTTACAACACAAAATATGTACACCTACCACTATTACAATACAAAATATGTATGTGTACCAATAGGTACTGCAAATATTAATGCCTACTTTTGAGGTACTGATATTCTGGGATGTTTTGCTGTGGAAACCTCAAATTTTATACTTGCTGCTTCTCTGTTTTACCGTGATTAGACAGAATAGAGGCTGTATTTATAACTGAACAATGAAATTGTCACTTGGTTTACATCTTATAGATTTTTTTCACTGCATTTCAACACAATTTTAATAGTGCAAGTAATGTTGCTAAATTCAATTACTGGGAAAAATAATTCTTAAATTTCTTCGCCTACCACCATGCCATCCCCATACCGCTGTTGGACACTGTAGTGTGGGTTGGTTGATGCAGGTAGAAAATGGTCAAAAAGGGTTCCAAGCCATTGGGTGTGGTTATGGAAAAATCTTCGTGTTCTGGCTAGGAAGTTGGGCATCAAGGCTAACTGTACAATTTGGAAAGAGTGTAGGAAACAGAAAAAGAAGGGTAAGCAGAAAGATAAATAATTAATTAGAATGTTAAGAGTAATGTAATAACACAGAAAACATAGGTAGACCCATAAAAGGGGAGTTGTTGCATACTTGTTTGGAGGAGCTGAGGTTACTGATTTGCCTAGGATTCATCAACAGCCATTAGCCACTATCGTAGGTAGAGAATCAGATGCAGTTCAGGCAGAATTGTCTAAAGTAGTGGTAATGTAACAAGCAGTAGGAATATGTAATAATTTAAATAACTGAAAAGATGTCACACTTTAAAGTTGTCATAGCTAGATACTGGTGTGGGGAACATGACAAGGGAGACAGTGGCCAAGTTGTCAGCACTGTGAAGTATGTACCAGGTTAACACTCTTCTCACAGTATATATTCTCTTTATTATTGTGTGTTGTTAATAATAGGTATTACTTTGTTTCAAATAGTGTATATCATAACATTAATACCAGATGAAAAAAAGATTTACACTTGCCTCAGCTATCTCTGGCTATGTATCAGAGGGGAGTTTGTTATTCAGGCATCAAAATTTTTAACAGTCTTCCCAAGGCAATTAAGGACATCTCCAGCAAGCCTAAAATGTTTAAAATTGCTCTAAAGCACTATCTGCTAACACATTCATTTTACAGTTTAGATGAATTTTTTATCAAATAGTAATATTTAACTCTTACTGTGTTTATTTATACTATATTCTTACATTGCACAGTTATATTAAATGTCTCTGCACTTGTTCGATATCCGTTGTCCCTTCTTTAATTTATAAACGTTTATATCGCAGTTTGTATTTTAGTTAGCTTATACATGTGTATATTATATTTTAATTTATTTTGAAGTTGTATTTGTAATTATTTGTGTTTACTTATTTAATTTGAAATTTTGTTCTAAACTTGTACCATTATATTAATTATTCTACTCTGCC
>Ga0123355_10011625_pt1:5000-13580 | contig 13580 bp, 11 predicted proteins | sample TergutEmb28metaG_3_FD_89872 | JGI IMG/M metagenome (GOLD analysis project Ga0123355, IMG submission 89872) | Embiratermes neotenicus P1 segment gut microbial communities from Petit-Saut dam, French Guiana - Emb289 P1 | ecosystem: Host-associated > Arthropoda: Insects > Digestive...
AAAACTGACAGTCGATTTTATTGCGCTGTAGGCCATGAAATAAATAATAACGAATTTCAATGCATCACATTTCTCTAAGCAACCGAGCTTGCTTTCAATGTGTTTGGTTGAATCACCCAGAAGAAAGTACTGTGTTTGACCGGAACACATTCTTGCGCGGCCTCTCTTTTAGGCTCATTCGCAAAATTGTGGAAAGCGGCTATTAGCTTCGTCACATCTGCCTGTCCATCTATCTGTCTGTCCGTCCGCATGGAACAACTCTTCTCCCACTAGAGGGATTTTCACGAAATTTGATATTTAAGAATTTTTCGAAAATCTGTCTAGAAAATTCAAGTTTCATTAAATTTGAGAATAAACTCGGGGTACTTTACGTGAAGACTACTGTACGTTTGTGATAACAACTCGCTTAATTGTTCTTAAAATGAGAAATGTTTCAGGTAAAAATTGTAGAGAAAATCAAAACACACATTTTATGTTCAATAACGTTTTCTCTCCAATCGTGCCATATATGAGATGTTGTGGGAAAATATGATAGACCTAGACAGGCTGCAGATCACAATGTAATACGTCTCATGAGCTTCGCGTGTTGCATAATTAAGGCTACAGGCACACACTCAGAATATGTAATACTTATTGCCCTCCCACAGCAAAAATCGTTACGCGAACGAGCCTCAATTTTACGTTTATAAGTGCATTGCCTCTCCTGTTTGTCATTTCACAGTCGCTTTCATCAACGCTAATTTTTCGATTTTTTCGAATTTTTTTGTCTGTCTACCCATGAAAATCGACACAAGTTACATTCGACGACCACCCTGAAAGCAAAGCATGAAAATACTTCTTCTTCACCTTGAGACTTGTAGCCCATTGTCGCCATAATGGGCTAACTTTGTGCTGTAAATTTCATACATTTTTACGCACTGTAACGACATAAACTGCAAAGCAAATCCCTGTAAGTCATGTAAAGTGGATCATATTTTTCTCAGTCACTGAAGAACAATGAAAATCTTGTGAGTGTAAACGTAAGAACTTTCATATTGCATTACACTCGCTACACTGTTTGGCTTTACTGACCTCACTTATCAAATGTTTAAAAACATTGTTTGAGTTCCCCAATATAAAGGAAGAGTTTCTTAATTTATTTTCACACTTTTTCAAGTAACATAACTACACCACGCAGTCTTGAAAAATTCGAGTTGAAACTAACTGTCCTTAATATCTTAAAAACAGGTTTATCTGAGCACTGACGATAATCTCTTTCCGGAAGGATCAAAGATTTTGGCCAAGAACTGGTGTAGGAACCCAGGCGGCCAGCTGAGTGAGCCGTGGTGTTATAGAAGGAAGAAGGAGCTTGTAGATGAATTCTGCGATGTGCCTCTCTGCATATATCATGGTAACCTGTTGCATTAAACTAAATGAAAGCAGGGGCTTTGAAATGTGTATTATTAACTAGAGGAATCATTAAATTTTTTACGCTTCTGAAGGTACTACATTAGTAGAAAGTAACTTATGGGCATTGTCCATCGTATAGTATTCCAGAAATATATATATATATATATATATATATATATATGGTTCGGAAAGTGTAACTGTTCCCGTCCTCCGGTAAGAATGTGAGGAGGTTGAACTATTCCTAACCTCCGATATTTGTTCTTAACTATTAACTACTAATGCTGTGTCTGTCTCGGTGAAACGTTTCAGTTTAGGTTGCTGATTAAAAAAAAAATTGGGTCATAGAATCATTCATGCGTTTTCCTTCGCATAGTAACCAACGGAATTAACGAATTTTCAGAAAACTTGATATAAGAACATTTTTGGGCTAGCCCATTTCCCACAATTAATAACACTAATGTGGCGGCCGTGCGACCTTCCGAAGTGGGAGCGATGTGGGGTCACTCGGAGGATGGCAGTTACGTAACATATTCTTTTTTTTATCTGTTAACCTTCATTAAGTCAGTATTAATATACGTAGTAATACGTATGTGCGCGTATGGACGTGGTAAGAGGCAAGTTAGTATTACGTCATCGCACAGTGCTTCGATTTTATTTCTAGACAGGTCACATTGAAAATTCCCCAGCTACTGGACACTGTGTAGTATTTGGCGACATGTGTCATACGTCAATGTCACATCTGAAAAGAGCACTAGAAAGAATTCTACTTATAGACTGAAGGTGGGAACAAAACTCAGGAAATAGGTCGACATTAATTAAGAGTTTTTTTTTAATGTTTTGCTGACCTTGCATCTCAGAATAATCTTAGTAATTAACCAACCTAATGCACAAATTCTTGTTTTATAATAAGTTTATTATATGCCTCTACATGTTTCGAGCACTATGTGTTCATCATCAGGAGGTCAAAATTGTAATATACAGCATCCGGTGTCATCACACCTATAGGTGGCCGTCTCGTGCACAGGTTGAGAGTGTCCTCTCTCAACCTGTGCACGGGACGGCCACCTACAAGTGTGATGATACCAGATGCTGTATAATACAATTTTGACCTCCTGATGATGAGCACATAGTGCTCGAAACATGTAGAGGCGTATAATAAACTTATAAAACAAGAATTTGTGCATTAAGTTGGTCAATTACTAAGATTAATTAAGAGTTCCAAACTTTGTGTCAATTTCTGTGAAGTTTGTTTTGTATGTAGGTCCCCATTCAAGCAGTTTCACAGTAGCGATTTCACAAGATGATGGCCAAACATTCCAACTCATAACACTACTGAATCACATTCAATTTTCCTCGCTCAATCCTCAAAAAGAAAATTGTTTTCTTATGAGATAATGTATGTGCAACATACAATATATCTCCTTATTTGAAATGGTTAAATTTGATATCAGTAAAAGAATTGGATACCCCCTAGACAACGGGCAGTTCCATGAGTTTGAGGCACATGAAGGTGGTAAGGTTGTCAGCCATAAGCGCTGGCCACACTTACCCCAGAAAATATGCCTGGTACCCAGGAGGCTGAATCGACCCCAGGGCCATATTGCGGCCGAAAGAATTAAGTGAATGAACAATTCCAAGACACCACCGGGAATCGAACCCGCCACCTTCTGGCTCATAGCGCAGCGCCTGAACAAACTGCGCCACAGCCTGCTCCCATGCCCCTAGTGGGAGTTGAAATGGACTTACCAGTGCATAAATACAATTCTTACAAGATTAAGTGCGGATGTCCCCTACCAAATACCAAATTTAATTCGGCTTGGTCAAGTTATATTTTGCGATCTGAAGGCGTAGACGGAAGAAACGGATAAATACAACCAGAAGATAACTAGGTAGCCAAGGAGATGGGGGCGGGGGATTGTTGAAGGCGCCTCGGGCCGCAGAGTCCAAGGAGCGGCAAGTGGGTGGCGAAAAAAAAAATATTTTAAGTAAATAAATTAATTTTCTGCTCCCAAAATTAACGAATTATAGAGCTAAGTCAATGCAGTCTCAGAAAAATACCTTAAATTTTTAAAGTTCGTAAATTCTATTAGAAGCAGCCGTTGTAATTTCCGGCCCCGGGGACAAAAATACAGGTAGATAGGCCACTGAATATAACCTTCATACATATTCTGTGGTTATTATAGAGGAAACCTACATATTTTTCAAAAACTTGCGTGTGGTTTTGTATTGTTGACCGACGTTCTGTCTCTTACGTACACAGCAAACGTTTGGGTCCAAAAGGGACAGAGCCAAGATGTGAATGTGTTAGATGAAACACGTAGGAAACTGTCCTAATAAAAATGCACAATTGGGTATGCAGTGTATTGCGTGACGATCGTTTTTCGGCGCCTTCGCAAAATTGCGAAAAGCGACTTTTAGCTTCGTCATGTATGTCTATCTGTCCGTCGGCATGTAACAAATCGGATCCCACTATTAGGACTTTCATTAGACTTGGTATTTAGGATTTTTCGAAAATCTGTCTAGAAAATTCAAGTTTCTTTAAAATTTGACAAGAATAACGGGTACTTTACGTAAATACCTTTGCACATTTGTGATAATATCCTCCTGAATTCTTCTTAGAATATATATATATATATATATATATATATAGTTCTTCGTGTAAAGCAGTCCTTATTCTTGCCAGATTTTAAGGAAAATTGAATTGTCTCGACAGAGTTTAAAAAAATACTCAAATATCAAATTTTACAAATCTCGGTTCAATTAGGACCGAATTGTTCCATGCGGACAGATGGACGGACGGACAGACGGAGAGACAGATATGACGAAGCTAAGAGTCGCTTTTCACAATTTTACGAACGCGCCTAAAAGAGATCCGTCATACAGTGTTCAAAATGAAATGCTGGAGAGTTGTGAAGGATGGGATTCAGTTGCATAAAAGCAATTTGCTTTACTACATGCTTCATGGCATCAAATGCACTTGTGGACAGTTGCCACGCTATTTTCAAAGATTGCATAGCTGAGGTACATGAGGTGGATTATGATCCAGATGGGTGAGCCGTGATATAGTCTGTACCTCTACCTTCTATGTACATCACTCCAGAGGAACACACTCCAGACAACAAGTTTTAACTTCTGATATTCCATACTCATTGCTGTTTTACCATTTAACCAGAATTATAACAAAACTACGTGACATTTGCCTGTGGAGTGATACTGACACCCTATAATCATATTCGTATTCTTGTTCTTATCACCCTGACGATGGCAACACGCGTGTCCGAAACACGTCAGTGGTCACTATGTAATAAAATTACATTCATATATCCAGGCGCATTTGTTTGCTTTTTCTGTAAATTTAATGCAACCTTGAACATCTCTCTGAAATGTACAGAAATTCTTGTTTGAAAGAAAGCAAATGGTTCCTTCCCCTACTACGACAGGAGTCGCTTGGCAATTAGAAAATCCATGGATTTGTGATCTACTTCGGGCCCCCATAGAATTATCTCGTAGTGTCCGTGATTCTGGTCTTGGCGATTTCGAGGATAATTTCTATTCAAACTGTTGGTTACAGAGTGCCGGCTGACCGGACCCGGTGTGGAGTATGCAGGGCAAGTGCAGCGATCAACCAGTGGGCGAGAATGTCGACCCTGGACCGACCGCCACAAGGAAGTGGGCGCAAACAAAACTGACCGTTTCCCCAACAGCGCATTTCCCGAAAGATGGCGCAGGATAGCCGAACGTCGATGTCGCAACCCAGACGGAGACCCTGGAGGACCATGGTGCTACGTGGAAGTTCCGGAAAATGATTATCGAGAAGAGCAGAAAAATGGTGACGAAAAACTTGACAAAGGTGCTAAGAAAATTGAAACTTTTGAAGAGGAAATGCAAGAAGAAGCAGATGAGGAGAGAGTTGAGAGGGAATACTGTGATGTGCCCTTCTGCGGTGAGAAAGGTAAACTGGCAGGCTTAATCGAAGGAAGCATAGAACTTGATTAAAGTATAGAACTTAGTTAAAGTAAAACTTAATTAAAGTATAGAATTAATTAAAGTACAGAACTTAATTAAAGTTCTGAGGTAAGCAGCTGGGCCTAAAACATAAGGCAAAAGGTAATGGACAAAGTTACTTTATGGGTTTTGGAATGACCCTGATGATCAAATGGAAACCGAGGTCCCACTGGAGAGTGGTATGATAACCAAAAAGAACTTCGGTTGGAAATCTATAGGGGTCTTCTCGTTGTGTAAAATTCGAAAATAAAATGATATTTCTGTGGACACGAATATAAGGATCAGTCCTGGAGTTGCGAGCGCAGGACTGTATGGGATGAAGATATTTAAATTGTCTCAAAGGCTTATGGCGTGCGATTGTGGCCTTCATGCAACTGATGCAGGATGCGGCCTGGCGGGGGATGTTTGGACACTGTAATGAGTCTACGATTTTCATTATGTGCAGGGAATTTCTTGACTCGCTGAGCGACTATTAGGTCCTCAAGAATGAATCTTTTCCGTGGAATTAGTTATGAAATATACGCCTGTATCAGTTCCAAATATACCTATATTCTCTTGTGCTGGGGTTTAAGGAGTTAGCTGCCTCCATATATACGGGCTAAGCAGGCATTGTCACATCAGAAGACGATACTATTTGTAGTTATAAGTCCGTAAAAATTATAAAATCCCACGGTTTACATGTCAGTAAGTACAAGCAAGGCGAAGGCACGAAGTTTCCGGATTACACCTAACAAGTCTGACGAAGTGTGTCCCACTGATATGCGTAGAAACGGACTATTCAGTAATAGGTCTACACTGTTAATAGTCCCCCTAAACTCGTTATCCAGACTTGAGAACGTCATTGGTGCATCCCAAACCTACTCGTTTCCTGACTAGAATTAATTATAACCGGAATTGCTACGAAGGAATCATCAACGTTCATGTCACCTGCCTAGCTAACAATAGACCTAAGTTGTAAATCTACGAAGGTTGACGTTTCCTGGGATGTTATGCCGTGGGTACTGATAGATATTTACCGACGATTGGGACGAACTTACTGCTTCTATCTTCAAGGCCAAACACTCCAAGAGAATACTTCTCTCTGAAGATGAAGCTACAAGGATTCCTCAAAACTTCGGTAACTGTTTACCAGTTTACACGGGGTAAAATCCCAGGCGGCTTGAGTCTTCACCACTGCCATCGAAAGGACGTCTAGCCTTGCACTGCAAATATATGTAGTAAAATATTTAGTCAGCTGTACACGGCTGTGGCGATGATGTACGTCTTAAGGAAGTGATCTTCCTTGTTCGAATTTTAATTTCGTCAAATCTTTAATGGAGTACTTCGCTTCGGAAACCGTGCTTCTTTCTTCAGGTAAAGGAAAGCACCTAATCTAGTGGACCCGTCAGGCGGAGCTATTCTCGGTCACTGGGCTAACGACGATGGTATGGATCCAAAGAGACAAGATTACTTCACATTAGAGGTTTTGTTATCATCATTTTACAGGCTCAGGTGATGATAAAGACAAATAACGATCAGCTCGTGTTTCAGACTGCATGGTGTACACGACCGGAAATGCTGGCCGGGTGGTGCATTCGCATTGGACCTTGCTCGACAACACGCAGCGCGACTACCGCAACATCAGCCTTGCCTTCAAGCTATGGCGTCCTGAGGAGTGGCATCGTGTCAGGCTCTACCTGGCACTCAGCGTGCTCTCCGTTCCGTCCTCTGGGTCGCAAATTCAGGAGTGGCAAGCAGGCGTCGAACTCACGTTATCTAACATGAAATCTGGCATCGTAGCGGGAGGAAAGGTGTGTCACCGCCAGCGTTGTCCTTTGAAACAAGCGAGGACGTTGTCCTCACCGCACCGACAGATCGACCGAACTACGACGACTCTTCCTCTGTCACTGTGAGGCCTACGAACTGTCATGCGTGCTGGGGTTCTGTGGTGACATTTCTACAGTTATGAAATATAGCGAAGAAATAAATCAGAAGGTCTAGCTTTAACCTCCCTCCTTGCCTCAGAATTTCAGACAGATATACTGTGTCAGCTGAGAGGATGTGGCACGTATGGGGATGGAGGGGTGCATACAGGATTTTGGTGGGGAGACCTGAAGGCAAAAACCACTTTGAAGACCTAGGCGTAGATGGGAGGATAATATTAAAATGGATCTCCAAGAAGTGGGATGGGGAGGCATGGACTGGATTGATCTGGTTCAGAATACGAACAGGTTGTTACTTCGGTAATGAATCTTCGGGTTCCGCAAAATGAGGGGAATTTCTCGACTAGCTGAGGACGTGGTTAGCTTCTCAGGAAGGACTCTGCTCCGTGGAGTTGGTTCGTTAGTTGTGCTGTGTCTACGGTCAAGCTTTTTAGGCCTCTGACTTTTTCAGTTCTGTGTCGAAAAACACGAATGGAAAGTTGGACATCACGACATTTATACACGCGCTCACTGTAGTCTTGCATACTTCACTGGTCTTAGTACGTATGTATTGCAGACACAAACTAAACTGTGGGTAAGCTGCACTACCTGCACCGTATTGCGCTGAGAGAGAGATTGCTGCTTCTCATATTCCGTTAAATCTGTCACATTGGAAAGCAGTGCAGTTATGAGCAACGTAGATAAAGGTGCCCGCACCTTGTGTAGTGCAACTTTTTGACATGTGTTGGTTTGGAGGAAACACCGAATTTCGATTTGAGCCTCGCGAGAAATAACACAGAAACCTGAATCAAAGTCGCCCTGAATAAGAATTATCAAAATTTGTTCAGTGGTTTCTGGAATATAACAAGCGAACAGACGGACGGATGGACTCAATCCATCCGCTGGTCGCAATCTCTAACCGACCGAACGAGGAATTTTGGTTTGTAGTCTTCGTATGGGCTTGTATTTACTCGTACAAAGGTCGTCTTTCTGCTTTTCGTGTCGTCTTGTTTCAATAAAAGGCTCGAAGCAGACCTGTGTGAAGTCTAACGCGTGCCTCACGACCTACGAACAAAAGCACTGGAGCACGTTTCTCTCCAATTACGCCTGGTTACAGCTTGCTGCTCCGTATGCAGGCTGCCATACAACGGGTAATTTCGTGTCTTTCCTCCGGGGGGGGGGGGGGGGGGGGCCCCCACCCAAACAAAAAAAGAAAAGCCCCCCTCTCCTCTTTTTGGTGAGAGTTTTTTAAACAATCGAGGTTTTTCTCCTCTCTCTCCTCCTC
>Ga0123355_10011626_pt1 | contig 13580 bp, 13 predicted proteins | sample TergutEmb28metaG_3_FD_89872 | JGI IMG/M metagenome (GOLD analysis project Ga0123355, IMG submission 89872) | Embiratermes neotenicus P1 segment gut microbial communities from Petit-Saut dam, French Guiana - Emb289 P1 | ecosystem: Host-associated > Arthropoda: Insects > Digestive system > Gut ...
GATATGCAAGCTCTTATTAGAACGGCTGACGGAGGTCTTGAAGGTATTGGCGATAATCTACAACGTATTCGCGAATTAAGTATTCAAGCAGAAAATGGCACTTTAAACCAAAGCCAACGTAGCATGATTCAAGAAGAAATTGGTCAATTAGCTCGTGAAATTGGCTCACAACTTAATCGTGTTGAGTTTAATGGTCAAACTTTGTTAAACAACCCAGTAAACAATTTACACACCGCTTCTTCACCAAACGGCAGCGGTATGACTGTTAATATCAACGATATGACTGATATGGCACAAGCAGTTGCAGATTTTAATGTAGCTGGTACAGCTAATCTTCCAGCTCCGGGTACAACTGGTTTTGACCAACCTGATATCAACTTTACAACTCAAGATGTTGATAGACTTTTACAAGAAGTGAACTCTCAACGTGCTAACTTGGGAGCTATGGAAAACCGTTTAGACCACACTATGCAATCTAATATGGTTAGTAGTGAAAATCTATCCGATGCTAGAAGCAGAGTTCGTGATGCTGACATGGCATTGGAAATGATGGCTGTAAATCAAGAACGTGTTATTAATGAAGTGCAAGTTCTTTTACAAGCTCAACAACAAAACAATCTTCAAGAGCAAGGGCGTAGAATGGTTAGCGCTGTTGCTGGTGCATAAATAAATTTGAATTTAAAAAGCTATTGCAGACTAATATGGTTTGCAATAGCTTTTTTTCATCATTTAGGATTTATTTGTACACTATTATTATCTACCCTAATGCTTAGTTAATTTAATACAACAACATCGCCTTTTACAAATACGCCCATGCGCTGTCCTCCTCTGGAGTATCCCAACTTTCTACTAAAGACTTTTCTGAGAGAAGCATAGTATCAGGAATATCATTTAGTTGCTTAAACTTAAGATATCCAATAAATCCCAATATTTCTGAATAAAACTCTGTGGGTAGAGATTCGATTTCTCGTATAACCTGTTCTTTTACCATAGTCAACCTCGTTTTTTATTTTTGTTTTTTCCAGTTTGGTTTTTGCACTTGTTGGCAACGTGCGATACCCAAAGCCCCTTCTTCAATATCTTTTGTAATGGTTGAACCTGCGGCAATAAATGCCTCTTCACCAATAGTTACAGGGGCTACTAAATTGGAGTTGCAACCAATAAACGCACCATCACCAATGATAGTCCTGTGTTTTTTCTCACCATCATAGTTTGCTGTAATTGCACCACAACTGTAATTTACACCACTTCCAACATCCGCATCACCAATATATGCCAAATGCGCCATTGCTGTTTTGTCTCCAATTTTGGAATTTTTTACTTCCACAAAATTGCCAATGCGACAATCTGCACCAATCACTGTACCTGGGCGTAAATAGGCAAATGGTCCTACATTTGTATTTGCGCCAACTTCTGCATTATCCAAAACACTATGCTTTATATGGGCATTTTCTTTAATTATGGAATCCTTAACTTGCGAATTTGCGCCAATTATAGCACCTGTGCCAATTTTACATGCCCCTTCCAAAATAACATTAGGATATATTACAACGTCTTGTGCTATTTCAACGGAATCATCTATATAAACGGTGGAGGGGTCTATCATTCGCACGCCTTTAAGCATGTGATTTTTATTTATTCTGTCACGCATAAATCCAACGGCTTCTGCAAGTTGTGCCTGCGTGTTAATTCCTATAAACATGGCGGGGTCTGTGTTAGATTGTAAAACACGTACTGTTTTTCCCACATCTAGTAGGATTTTGGGAACATCCGTTAAATAATACTCGTTTTGGCTGTTATTATTATCCATTTTATCCAACCCAAAACGTAAAGCAGAGCCTTTAAACAGATATACTCCTGTATTTGCCCAGTTTGTTGGTGGGTGTGAGGGTGTTATATCCCTAGCTTCTACTATTTCTTTAAATACTCCGTTATCATCTGCAAAAACACGCCCAAAATCTCTCATATCTTCCAAATAAACTGCTGTAACCACTGCTTCTGCTTGTTTTTTGTCGCGGAATTCTACCAATTGTTTTATAAAATCGCCTGTTACCAGTGGCATATCTCCACACAAAATCACTACATCATCAGTATCGTTTATGTTTCCCATGCCTGATTTAACCGCATGACCTGTACCCAATGGTGATTCTTGTATGGCAAAACTTAAATCTTCCCATTTGCTAGTAAGTTCCTTTTTTATATCATCACTGTTTGGGCTTATCACCACTGTAATATTTTTGGGCTGTATGTTTGCAGAAATTGCCGCTTCCACCACATATTGAAGTATCGTTTTGCCCAAAATGGGATGCAAAACCTTTGGTAATGTGGAAAACATTCGTTTCCCTTGTCCGGCGGCTAGTATTATTGCTTTCATTTTATTGCTCCGTTCTTTTCTTAATAAGTTGCTTATAGTATATCATTTTGCGCGTGTATAAGTAAAATGTAGTAAAAAAAAAGCGGCATAGCCGCTTTTTTTTAATCCATTAATAACCGTGGATAACGTGTTACCATTCTTTCAATAAAAATACTGAGGGTTGTTCTTTTGCCTCTGTCTAAATCCAAAAATTTAATACCATAAAGGGGTTCGCCTTCTGGAGTTGTTCCACAAAACATAACTTTTACATTACAAGAAATATCTGCAAAGTGTGCAAAATCTGACACACTACCTTTTAAATATAGTTGCGCGCCTGTTGGAAAATTTTCTTCAGCAGTAAAAGCTAATCCACCATCAGAAATATCTTTGGCAATAATTTGAATCCACTCTTCACCATCTAAGCTAACTTGGGCTTCAAGCCCTAATAAATCGGTACGCACCGAAATACGTTTCTCTTGCATATTAATATCCCCTAATAAGCACTTACATTTCTATACCTGTATTATTACAGAAAATAAAGTGCAAAGTTTAGGGTGTGTTCCCACTAAACTGATGGCGCAGATTCGCCAGACGATTTTTCGCTGTTTCAAGGAAACGACGACGACGTTTGCCCAAAGGCAAACGAGGAGAAGTTGACGAAGAAAAGCGGAAAATTCGGCGGCGAAGATGCGTTATTAGTAGTGGGAACACGCCCTAATTCGTTCCCAAATTGTTTAATTTTTTTTGAATACTTTCAAGGAAACCACATACCCAACGGTTAATAGCCGGGTTGATGGTGGTTTCGTCGCGATTTACTGCAAAAGTAGTACTAATATCTGTCATGTCGTAGAAGTATAACATATCCACCAAACGTAAAACATTCATTAAAAATGATGTAAATACTATTTCGGAATGGTGGTTACCATCTAATGTAATAATGTCAAACAAATCTGGACGAGTGCGCAATTCTTCCATTACAGAAGGATGCAGATTTTTATGGTCTGTGTGACGTTTGTAAACTATTGTTAGGTTATCGTCCGAACGTTGACGCGCTAAAAGGCGCTGGATAATTCTTTCAATATTACAATGTAAATCTACTACTAAAACGCGCCAATTGTTTTCTTTAACAAAACGGATTAAATCAATTGCTTGTTCACGATTGCGCGGAAACCCGTCAATTAATCCTGGTGTGTGCTCTAGTGCAAATTCGCGAAAAACTTGACAAGATATACTATTGTCGATAAGTATACCTTTTTCTGTAAAATCTTTAATGACAGGGTCTTCTGCTGCTTTTTTACGAAAGATATCCCCCATACTTGCCGAATATAAATCTGGCAACCAATACCGTTTGATATTTTGTACAAGAGTTCCTTTCCCGCCACCAGATTCACCCAGTAAAACTATAAAATCCCATTTTTCCAGCAAGAGCGGTTTTCTATTCATTTTTACCTCCAATGCGCTACGGAATGTATTAACAATAATTTCGCTCGCGCTTCATTTTGATTATTTTACGCTCTTTTGCCTTACTATTCAATAGCTATTTTTTAAATTGGGTGATGCCCCTGTTACACGGGATTCGTAGGGGACGCGCCCCTGCGCGTCCCGCCCAATATTGTATCCCCACGGGTAACAACAACTGTAGGGGATATTTTTAAACGGGACGCGCGGGGGCGCGTCCCCTACGTATCATTTTCAGAATTAAATGGAATATGTCACAAATATTTTGTTTTTCACTTTCCCAAGTTGTTTATATATGTTATGCTGTATTGGATAAAAGGTATTGAAAACTCATAGGAGATGATGTTCTTGATTACAACTGATATGTATGAACTTATGCAAATCTTAGAGGGCGAACATGCCGACCCCCATCACGTTTTGGGAATGCATGATATTTCTTGGGAAAAAGAGGACTTTACAATTATCCGTGTATTTAACCCGGACGCTGCTTCTGTTATAGTTGTTGCTGAAAAACCCGCACTTAACAAAGAAATGGACAAGGAACATCATATGGGGTTTTATACATTGTTGTTGCCTCGTCAAAGTCATTTTAAATACAAACTAAAATTTACTGGGCATGATGGTAGCACATGGGAAGCATGGGATGGTTATGCTTTTGCGCCCCTACTCTCTGAATTAGACCTACACCTCTTTGGGCAAAGTACACATTATGAAATTTACAATAAACTTGGCGCAACTGTTACTACAGTTAAGGGCGTTAAAGGTGTATTATTTGGTGTTTGGGCACCAAATGCAAAACGTATAAGCGTGGTTGGTGACTTTAATGGTTGGAATGGTTTAAGAAACCCAATGCGTTCTATGGGTTCTTCTGGGGTTTGGGAATTATTTATCCCTGGGCTTTCCAATTATGATAGATACAAATTTGAAATTAAATCGCACACAGGTACATTTTTCCAAAAATCTGACCCATATGCATTTTTTGCAGAGCATCGCCCAAATACAGCCTCCATGGTTTTTGACATTGAAGGATATGAGTGGGGTGATAGCGAATGGATTAACAAACGCGACACAGTTGACCCACTAGATGGACCAATTAACATCTATGAAGTACATGTTGGCAGTTGGCAAAAAGTGGCTAAGGATGATTGGCGTTTTATGAGTTGGCCAGAAATGATTGAAAACTTAATCCCTTATGTAAAAGATATGGGTTACACTCACATTGAACTTATGCCTGTTATGGAATACCCATTTGATGGTTCTTGGGGATATCAAGTAACGGGGTATTATGCGGCAACTAGTCGCTATGGAAACCCTCATCAATTGATGGAGTTTATAGATGCATGTCATCAAAATAATATTGGTGTTTTAATGGACTGGGTACCCGCCCACTTCCCAAAAGACGCGCATGGGCTTGCTTCTTTTGATGGAACACGCCTTTACGAACATGATGACCCACGTATGGGCGAGCATCCAGACTGGGGAACACTAATATTTAATTACGGACGCAATGAAGTGCGAAATTTCCTGATTGCAAATGCATTATTTTGGATAAACAAATATCATATCGACGGGCTACGAGTTGATGCAGTTGCCTCCATGCTTTACCTAGATTATGGCAAAAATGATGGTCAATGGGTAGCTAACAAATATGGCGGAAAAGAAAATATCGAAGCTGTAGAGTTTATGAAACACATGAATTCTGTGTTACGTGGCGCACATCCTAATGTGTTAATGGTTGCAGAAGAATCAACCGCGTGGGCTGGTGTTACTGCTCCGGCGCAATATGACGGTTTAGGTTTTAGTCTAAAATGGAATATGGGTTGGATGAATGACTTCCTTACATACATGTGTAAGGATAGCGTGTATAGGAAACATCATCATCATAACCTAACTTTTAGTATGGTTTATGCTTATTCAGAAAAATATATTCTTGTACTATCCCATGACGAGGTAGTACATGGTAAAGGTTCTTTGGTAAACAAAATGCCCGGCGATTGTTGGCAAAAGATGGCTAACTTGCGCTCTGCATATGGTTTTATGATGGGACATCCTGGTAAAAAGCTCCTCTTTATGGGTGGAGAACTTGCACAGTTTGAAGAGTGGAGCGAAGCACGTACCCTAGACTGGTTCTTACTTGATGTATTTGACCATCATCGTAAAATGAAAGAATATGTAAAAGACCTAAACCACCTATACCTAAAAGAAGCCGCATTATGGCAAAAAGATTTTACTGGTGATGGTTTTGAGTGGATTAGTTGCCAAGATGCAGACCGTAGTGTTTTATCGTTTTTCCGTGTTGCGGAAGTTCCAAACAAAAACGGCAACGGCACTCATTGGGAATACCTTGTAATTGCCTGTAACTTTACACCATGCCCACATTTGGATTATCGTGTTGGTGTGCCTGTAGCTGGTGAATATATAGAAATTCTCAACAGTGATGAAGAAAAATATTACGGCAGTGGGATTACAAATCCTGGTCCTCTCTACGCTGAAGAACATCTTTGTGATGGGCGGCAACACAGCGTGCCCATAAAATTACCACCTTTGGGCACTGTTATTCTTAAATGTGTGGTTGGGTAGTTAATTATACCTGTGGGGTTTCACCCCACGCCCCATAAGGGGGACGCGTCCCCCTTAACCCCCTTTCCTAAAAAACGCATACGCGTTTTTCGTTTTATCTTCTGAAATAAGGAGTTAAAAAATGATATCAAATCAAATATTACAAACAACAGTGGATGGCTTAAAGAATATCGCAAGGAAAGATATAACCGTAATCGACCGTGAAGGAAAGTTGGCGGCAAGTACAGAACCTGACGCAAATCAAGCACCGATGTCATTTATTGACAGCGTGATGCAGTCCCCAGCAGAAAACCAGTTAATCCAAGGCAACCAGTATTTTAAAGTTATGGATAATGGAATAACGGAGTATGTTCTTGTTGTGTGTGGTGACGACGAGGACGCGTTTAGGCTGGGCAAATTAGCCGCCTTTCATATACAAGCGTTAATGATGGCATACAAAGAACGCTTTGACCGTGATAATTTTATTAAGAATTTATTGTTGGATAATTTATTGTTAGTAGACATTTACAGCCGCGCCAAAAAACTACGCATTGAAAACGGTGTGCGTCGTGTGGTTTACTTAATTGAAACTAGTGTTGACACGGATATGAGTGCAGTTGAAATTCTACGCGGGATTTTTCCAGACCGTCAAAAGGATTTTGTTACAGCAGTTGACGAAAGCAGTATTATTTTAGTTAAAGAACTCAACGAGCGCGATAGCACAGACGAAATTGAGCAAATTGCAAGCACTATTGTAGATACTCTTTCTAGTGAGGCTATGAGTCGTGTTTATGTGGCTATTGGTGCGGTTGTTAGTGACTTAAAAAATGTTTCGTCTTCGTTTAAAGAGGCACGTCTTGCACAAGAAGTTGGTAAAATTTTTGAGGCGGACAAGCAAATTGTAAATTATGAACGTCTTGGTATTGGGCGTTTAATCTACCAGTTGCCATTGCCATTGTGCCGCATTTTTATTAATGAAATGCTACAGGGCTTTAGCATTGAAGATATTGATGAAGAAATGTTTACTACGGTGTCCAAATTCTTTGAAAATGACTTAAATGTATCTGAAACTTCCAGAGAGTTATTTATTCACCGTAACACGCTTGTTTATAGGCTAGATAAGTTGCAGAAAATGACCCGCTTAGACCTTCGTAAATTTACAGATGCAATCACTTTTAAAATAACCCTGATGGTAAATCGTTATATGCAATATCGCGAAAAACAGCAGTTTTAAAACAGGTGATTCTCATGTCAAGAACTATATTCTTTGAAGTAAAATTTTCCTCAAATGAAGAAATATATTCAGGTATGTTATTAGAAACTTTGTTTAACTCTGGCTGGAGTCCAATAATAAATGGAAAAATTAATCATTTACCAATTGATGACAATGAAATGTATAATTGGACAGAAAAAAAAATTACTATTTCTGAGTTATATGAAATAATCCAAATAAAAGAACAAGCTCATGAAGTAATAGGGGTTAGTTTGTATTGGAATAACACAAATTTGGGGTACTGTGGCAGGTAATGAAGGAGGTTTCTGTTAGATTGATTCAGATAAGTAATGTAAAAAAAATCTATGAAAACGGCGCAACGGGGCTTAATGGCGTAGATTTGCATATACAGCAAGGCGAATTTGTGTTTATTGTAGGCTCTAGTGGTTCGGGAAAAAGTAGTTTAATCAGGCTACTTTTAAAGGAAACAGAACCTACAGCGGGGCGAATTCTTGTAAATGACTATGATTTATCAAAGCTAAAACGTAGACATTTGCCCGCTTTTCGCCGTAGTATGGGTGTTGTGTTTCAAGATTTTAGGTTATTAAAAGATAAAACTGTATTTGAAAATGTAGCTTTTGCAATGCAAATTGTAGAAGCCTCCAGCAGAGAAATTCGTAGAGCAGTGCCTCAGGTACTTGCTCTTGTTGGGCTTGCAAGAAAAGCACGAGCGTACCCCAACCAGCTTTCTGGTGGGGAGCAACAACGCACGGCTTTGGCGCGTGCAATTGTAAATAAACCACCACTACTTATAGCAGACGAGCCTACAGGTAATCTTGACCCTCACACAGCATGGGAGATAATGACACTTTTAGAGGATATTAACGACCGTGGCACTACCGTTGTTATAGCCACACACGCGCATGATATTGTAGACGAAATGCAAAAAAGAGTAGTTGCAATCAAAAGTGGGGTTATTGTTCGTGATGTAAAAAAAGGCGGATATGTAGAGCGTAATTCAGAAAATAAAGAGGATGATGATTATGATGACGAATATGAAAGTGACGATTATTAGATGAAACCGCGTACAATTCGTTACTACTTTGGTGCCGCATTTCGTAGCTTAATCAGAAACCGCCTTATGACAATTGCTTCCATTTTTACGGTTGCTTCATGTATTCTGATTGTATCTGTGTTTTATATTGTTTCTGCAAATCTGGATTTTCTTGTAAGACAATTAGAGGCTACCCTTGGAATTGTTGTATTTATTGATGAATATTTACCAGATGATGGTATATTCCGGTTAGAAGGTTTGATTCGTAATATCCCACAAATTGAGGATATAGATTTTATTTCCCGTGAAGAAGCATTACAAAGTATGTCCGAAATGTTTAACCCTAGGCTTATGGCAGGTTTTGAACTCCGCAATCCATTACGCGACTCATTTGCCATAACTCTTGTAGATTTGGCTTATCAAGATGATGCTGTGCGTTTGTTACAAGAATTAGAGCCGTACGGGGTTTCTAATATTAGGGCGGATGAAAGAGGCGCGGGATACCTAAGACAGCTAACTTTTGTTGTACAAGTAGTTTCTGGTACTCTAATTCTTATGCTGGGAATTGTTTCAACTATCATCATCACAAACACGATTCGTATTACTGTAAATGCACGTCGCACAGAAATTAATATCATGAAATATGTAGGCGCAACCGATTGGTTTATACGCTGGCCTTTTATCATTGAGGGGATACTCATTGGGATTATCGGTGGGCTTATTCCAGCGGCGGCTTGCTGGTTTAGTTATCCATATATTGTAGATTTGCTACAGGAATTTTTTGGTGATATGATTCTACTACCCAGCGAATCAATATTTTCCTATTTATTCCCATTTGCTATGATTATGGGTACTCTTATTGGTATTATTGGCTCTGGGGTTTCACTAAGACGACATTTAAATGTTTAAAGACCGCGGGACTCCGTCCCACACCCTGCAAACTTTTTGAAAAAAGTTTGACAAAAACTTTAACAAAAAACCAAAAAACGCGAATGCGTTTTTCAGGATAGGGGTTAAGGGGACGTGTCCCCTTATGGGGGTGTTGGGGGTGAAACCCCCAAGGTCTTAAAAAAGGAGATATTTGGTTATGAGGAACAAACTAACAGCCTTTGTGCTGTCACTTATTATGTTGCTGTCAATGTCCCATGCAGTAAATGTGGGTGCAACGGAAGCAACACGCGAACGCCTTGCCGAGCTGGAGTTACAGGACAGAATTGCAAGGCAAGATTTACGCGATTCGGAGCATTTATTGGACGCTACACGTGAAGAAATGTCACATTTATTTGATGTGATGTTGGAATATGACCAAAAAATGGTAGATGCCGCAGATAGATTAAACACAACTGAACTTAGTTTATTAGCTACAGAAGTGCGTATTTATGATGCCGAAGTTGAACTTGAACACGTGCGCCAAGAGCGTGATTTACACTATGAAATATTACGCGAACGTTTGCGCGTAATGCATGAATATGGGCAAGCTGGTTTGTTGGAAGTTTTTATACAATCTAACAGTTTTGCAGAATTTTTGTCACATTGGGAACATGTAAGAGCTATTGCACAATTTGACCAAGAATTATTAGACGATATCGAAACTCTTGAAGCACAATATATGGAAATTGTAGACACATTAGTACGTGAGCGTAACCTTATAGCAGATTTATATTTCCAGCAAGCTAGGGCTTTGCGTGATTTGGAAGATATACAAGAAGCTCATGCGACGTTGATGCTTTCATTGGCAGACGACGAGGCGTTTCAAGAGGAGTTATATCAGTTATTATTGGCAGAGCAAGAAGCAATTTACTTAGAGCTTCAAGGTATTCGAGTTGTTTACCGTCGTGAAGTAGAAGCCGCCGAACGTGAAGCACGTCGCCTTGAACAACAACGACTTGAACAACAACGCTTGGCACATTTGGCGCAATTGGGTGCTTTCGATGGTATATTTGATTGGCCCAGCAGTACACATGTAAGAATTTCAAGCGGTTTTGGCAGTCGTGTAAATCCTATAACAAGGCGACAAGAACATCATACTGGTATTGACATTCCTATGCCAACAGGCACAAGGATTAATGCCGCCGCGGGTGGTGTTGTGCGCACTTCTGATTTTAGCAGAGGATTTGGCAACTTTATTATAATTGACCATAATGATGGATATAGTACACTATATGCCCACAATTCCCGCAATCTTGTGCAAGTGGGTGATGTTGTAACGCGTGGTCAACATATTGCAAACGCTGGCTCTACTGGTATGTCAACTGGTCCTCATCTACATTTTGAAATTCGCTTTAACAATTCGGCTCGTAATCCACTCGACTATTTCCCAGGTTTTTGATGATTCGTAAGGGATACCGTGAATTAAATAATCGTAGGGGACGCGCCCCTGCGCGTCCCGCCCATATTAACATGCATTCCGTCGTTTTGCGGGACGCGCGGGGGCGCGTCCCCTACGAAGGATTGTCAATATGAAATATTAATTAACAGGAGGCGTTGTTATGGTATGCCCAAAATGCAGTAATGAACATGTTATAAAAAACGGAAAACAAGGTGATTACCAAAATTATCTATGCAAAGGTTGCAAACACCAATGGCAACCAGACAAACCACCACTTGTATATGAATATAAAAAAAGCAATGCCGCAAGGTTAAAATACAACGAAAAAACCTATAAGGAAGTCTATTTAAAAATCCGTAAAGATACCTTTGGGGATTTGGTAGAAAGAATGGAAGAATATAGCGAAGCCTATGAAGGAAAAGGTGAATTGCAGAAAAAAATATATGCTATTTTAGACAAGCACTTCCCAAAGTTGTAGATTATGTAAACATTTAGAAAGAGGTATTTATATGCAAAATTTTCAAATTTGCACTCCTACAAACCTAGTTTTTGGTAAGGACACACAACATCAAATCGGCAAATTAATTAAGCCATATGCAAAAAAAGTATTGTTACACTATGGCGGCGGAACAGTCAAAAAAATTGGATTATATGACGATGTTGTTAAATCATTAACCAATGAAGGAATTGAATATGTAGAACTGGGTGGCGTTGTGCCTAACCCACGTTTAAGCCTTGTTTATGAAGGAATAGCCCTGTGCAAAAAGGAAAATGTTGATTTTATATTGGCAATTGGTGGTGGTAGTGCAATCGACTCTTCTAAGGCAATTGCAGTTGGTGTGTGTTTTGATGGTGATATATGGGATAAATTCGAGAGTAAATCACCTGTAGAAAAGGCTTTGCCTGTGGCAACCATTTTAACAATTCCAGCGGCTGGTAGTGAAATGAGTTCCAGTGCGGTTGTCTCCAATGAAGAAAAGGGACGCAAACACGGCATTAACAGCGATTTAATTCGTCCTGTGGTTAGCATTGTAAACCCAGAGTACTTTATGACTTTGCCAAATAATCAAATTGGTAATGGTGTGGCAGATATTCTCAGTCATATCCTTGAAAGATATTTTACACGCACAATAAACTGTGATATCACAGACGGAATGTGTGAGAGTATTCTAAAAACCGTAATGAAAAACGCCCTTTTGGTAATAGAAAACCCCAAAAATTATGAAGCGTGGGCAGAAGTTGGACTTGGTGGAATTTTAGCTCATAACAACTGGCTGGGTATTGGACGCGCGCAAGATTGGGCTACTCATAATATGGAGCATGAGTTAAGTGCCTACAATGATGTGGCACATGGCGCAGGGCTTGCCGTATTAACCCCCGCTTGGATGAAATACGTATATAAGGATAATAAAGAAAATCTGCCTATGTTTGTGCAATTTGCTGTAAATGTAATGGGTGTTGAAGGTAGTTATCGCCAACCAGAGGATATCATTGAAGAAGGTATCAAACGCCTTGAGGAGTTCTTTAGAAAAATGGGGCTTCCTTTAACTCTTAAAGAAATAGGCATAAATGAAGATGCTTTTGAAGGTATGGCTAAAAAAGCAACTGGGGCTTACTTTGGTGATGAAAAAGGTATCGGTAACTTTAAGCGACTTATGTGGCAAGATGTTGTAAATATTTTCAATTTATGTAAATAATACACGTTATACTCGTGAAACGATACATTTTCCGTAGGGGACGCGCCCCTGCGCGTCCTGCCCACTCCGCCATTTTGCGGGACGCGCGGGGGCGCGTCCCCTACGAATTCCCATAAATTCATTTTGGGGTGTATCTCAAATATGTGAAATTAGGTATCCATACAACCAGAATATTATCAAAAAATTACATAATCCATTATTCGTTAGAATGTAGGGGTGATATTGTGTTTAATAGTTTAAAAAGCAAAATCATTTTTCCAGTGGTTATAGTGCTGGTATTAGTTGTTGGTAGCACGTTTTTGTTTGTGTCTAGGACAATGGAAAACCTTGTTGTTTCGCTTGCCGAGGAGCGTATACTTGGAATGTCTCAAGCGGCAGAGGTATATCTAAATAGGCGCGCTGATGAACAAGGTTTACTTGCACGTACATTTGCGGGCAGTCCATTTCTTACCACATCTGTGCGCAACTGGAACATGGGAGCAAACCAAACCCTAGTAAGATACGATTTAATGAGATATCTCACTTATAGGAAAACAGAGTTTAGAATAGATTCCATTGTACTAACAGATATAGACGATAACGTGATTTTACGCACACACGCTTTTGACCTTTATGGAGACACAGGGCGGGTATCTCCGGCAATAGTAGCCGCTTCGGATTATGGTTATGTAACTACAGTTTATTCGTCTACAGCCCAATTAAGCCTGGGGGTTTCTGCTGCTGCTCCTGTGTGGGATGGAATTGGTAACATAATTGGTACAGTTTCGATTACAACAAGTGTTGACACCTACGAGTTTGCAGACGATATTGCAAACACCTTTAGCGCAGAGGTAACTATATTTTTGGGAAATGAACGTGTTGCAACCACAATTAGGGATGAGTTTGGCGAACGAATTATTGGCACTCTTGCGGATGAC
>Ga0123355_10011627_pt1 | contig 13579 bp, 5 predicted proteins | sample TergutEmb28metaG_3_FD_89872 | JGI IMG/M metagenome (GOLD analysis project Ga0123355, IMG submission 89872) | Embiratermes neotenicus P1 segment gut microbial communities from Petit-Saut dam, French Guiana - Emb289 P1 | ecosystem: Host-associated > Arthropoda: Insects > Digestive system > Gut ...
CAACAAATAAGTCGCAAGCTCCTGAGGATGGATGTATTAACACCCGAAACATGTTGAGCATTAAATAAAGAAATAATAAAGCAAGTGACATCAAGTTGGTCTCTCTTTACTCAACAATACAAAACTGTATTTTAACCTGTTGCTATATGCGGACATGTAACTCCTTCTCTCTAAAACTTTAGGCAATCTTACTGAAACGATTTCAATTCAGGTGAACAGATTCCGACTCACCATGATAGAAGAAAGCCAGACCAATTTGTTTCGCGTAATATTTCTTTATGCTTTTGTCATGTTGTATGAATAAAATCGATTAGATTGAAGATGAGGGTCTGTGTTTGTGGTATCCCAGGCCGTCAGCCTCGATTCTGTCCAACTGAACTCGATTCGGTTCGTGAGTCCAAAATGTGAGGGAATAAAGCACGATGATTTTGCTTGGGAACCGGATGGAAAGGAAAACATTTGGACGTAGGGGAAAGTAATCTTAAGTCGGGAATAAGTTTTATTTTGAATCTGTGTGGAAGTAGGACTTTAAGGACGCACAGATAGTTTGGAAATCGCAAGAGTGAAAAGACAATATATAATATGTGCGTAGTGACTTCGAAGCATTCCTGGAATTCGCTGGTATAATTTACAAAAACTGTTACTCTGAATAAAGAAATATACATGGACATCCTTCGTAGCCTTAGTGATGTGGTCAGAAGAAAAGTCTCCGAAAATGGAGAACCAATAGCTGGTTTCTCCTTCACGACCATGCTACAGCATACCGGTCGGTTGTGGTCAAGGATTTCTTAGCAAGGAATAATGTGACAAGACTGGCCCATCCCCCATAATCTCTTGGCCTCTGACCTCTAAATGTTACCTCGACTGCATCCCGCAATGAAGGGAAGCAGCTTTTGTGATTCTACTGACATCATTAAGAATGCGTCGAAAAGCTGAAAAGGCTTTTACAAAATGTCTTCCAGGAATGTTTCCAACACATTTACAGTCGCTGACAGAAGTGCATACTTCCACAAAGGGCAGTTTTGAAGGAAATGTAGCTTAAATTATGGAACTGTTTTGTATTTCTCAGAAATAAAGTCATTCCGGGAACATTTTGAAGCTACCGCCTACATTTATATCGGCACTCATAACAATGGAAATTACTTCTGCTTCTTATTATGGAGTCCTAGTGCACAAATTTTCGTCCCGATTCCTGCTACGCTGTGTTATATTTCTCTTGGTTTTTCCCAGTCCCTCTCAGGATTTACTATATAATATTTTTTCAACGTCCTACCTGATTGGCTTTAAGTTAATCGTCTATCATTCAATGGACTATGATATGAATCACGGAAATAATCTTTAAATGGAACACGAACAAGTTTAAACATAATATACTCATTTTCCTGGAAGAAGAAGTTATCATGTGCGATTTATCGTTTCGCAATAGGTCCATTTGTTCTTGGAACTGTGGGAGATATACCGCGATTTTGAAGCTGGCTGTATGAGATCTGTAGGATTCTTACGACTGCATAGCACGTTACAATCAATTAACTCTGTAAATGTCATCAGTTTTTCCCATGTTTAAAAAAAAATTAAAACACAACTGTTTTGGACAGGATCGACCCCCTGCAGCAGCTACAGACAACATATGCCCAAAAGTTTAAAATTCCTCTGCTTCTCGGTTCTGACTGGTTCCCTTACTCTTGTACCTGATGACAGGGGCTGTCCCCGTCTCCGAAACACTTTGTGCAAAAAGTGAATGACTCCAAATCCGATTTTAGAGTGTTTGACGCTCCTGCTCCCAACCCACTGTATACTGACGGAGTGGTTAGTTTGTTCACCTATTAACTAGCTGCTGAAACATGCATGAATGAATTCGTAGTCTGTTGACTGGGTGGCTGACAGCACAGTGGTTAAGGCTCTGTGCTACAAATCGGAAGGTCGTTGGTTCGATCCCAGCTGGTGTCAGTGGATTTTTCATTGACATAAAATCCTTCCGATCGCACTATCGCCCTGGGGTCGACTCAGCCTCTAACAGAAATGAGTACCAGGAGTATATCCTGGGGGTAAAGGAGGCCGGTGTTTAAGGCTGACAACCTACCACCATTCTGTGCCTTTATCACGAAATCTGGGAACCCTAACTTCCTAAGAATCCTCTGGGCCTGTTCAGGCCTGTAATGGGACTGCTTTACCTTTACTTGAGTGTCCAGTTAAGTTGAACGCTGAACACAAGGAACTGTATATTCACTTTATTGATATATATTCCAGTCAACACAACTATATAATAAAAACAAGGAACTGATTTACGCGGTGATATTCTTTCTTTCGTAGCCTGACCTCCTGCAACTACTCACTGTAGTAGGTGTAGGGAGTTATTGTTGCACCTAATCACACTCGGTAACACATATATATTCGGTCGGAGTCCTCTGGACGAGGGATCGGCCCGTCGCAGAGACCTCTACATGATAACACACAACTTTCACATGAGAAGGACATCCTTGCATTGGCGGTATTCGAACCCGTAGTCCCAGCAAGCGAGCGGCCGAAGACAAGCTTTAGACCACGAGACCACTGACATCGGCACAGTTATATTTCATTAATTTATTTGTGATATATTTAGTGATAATACCTAATATTATGTGAATATTTAATGACCATGAATCGAAAAATGATGTAAAGGAAAGAGCTTCGGTCTAATTCTTAGTACTAAAGCAGCATTTGTCTCAAAATAATGCAGCTAAACTTTGTCCATTTATGTTGCTTAGAAAGTGTCCATTGATTTCATTTTGGTATTACTCCAAATGTGGTTATGTGCATTTGTCGATTCAAGTGTATTTAACTGACTGATTTGCATCAGAATCTAAAGACTTGAAAGTATCAGTACCAAACTCCGCGATTCGTCACGATAGTGAGCCATTTCCATCCGGTTGTCTTCTATTTCCAAAAATCAATCTTCATCTAGGAGACAAAATATACGTATAACATAATATTTTGGTGATTTTGCTTAAGAATTTTTGCCGCGGTAAAATAATATTTGTAACATATTCTGAGTGTGTGTTTGTAGCTTTAGTTATCCAGCATGCAAAGCGCATGCGCCATATTGTATTGTCATCTGTGGCCGTCTGGCTGTGCCATATTTTTGTAAGTTATCTCATAAAGGACACGATTTTCGGTAAAATGCTATTCTAAATAAAATATGTGTTTTGAACTCTTGTACAATTTTTGTCTTAAAATTACTCATTCTGTGAGGAATTCAATGAGAAATTATCATAAATCCAAGTAGGTATTCACATAAAGTACCCGTTATTCTCGTCATATTTTAATGAAACTTGAATTTTCTAAATTCTTTAAATTTCATGAAAATCTGTGCATTGCAAGGCCAGTTGCTCCACGCGGGCAGACAGACAGACAAGACGAAACTAATAGTCATTTTTCGTAATTTTGCGAAGGAACTTATTAATCCACTCATCTCCTCCGCAGTTTCGAATTTTCCACTTCCCAAGAAGTTTTCCTACCAAAATTCTGCAAGCCTTCCTTGCCTATTCTTTCTCTGCATATGTGTAGCCCTGATGAGACGAATGTTTAGTTGAGAAAAGTGAAGAATTAGGTGAGTGTGGAATTTTGGTTTAACGGAACGTACAGTTTCGTACAATATATAGATCACTTAGTGAAAGACTAGCAGCTTCCCTAAAGGATTCTGGTCCATACATTTGTTAAGTTAAAATCCGTTTTCGGTTTTCCTAATAATTATTACTAATTTCCGTGAATTCTTCAAAGAAGCTACGTGGTAAAGTTGCTAGAAGTTGAGGACGAACATTTGACATGAATTCTGGTCCCGTTGCCTAGCTTGAAGCTTCGTAATCCGTAAAGATGATTCATCATCGTGCAGTACGTATGACCAAACGACTGAGGAAATACAAAATGCGACTTGTGACAATGGGCTGTGGAATGTTAGTCCTATATCATCGTATTCTATGTAATGACAAAGACTGGTATGTGGGTATTGGGAGAACAGCGAACCTCCAACTCTATGGTAGATGGACAGAGCAGACCTATGTACTTTCGAGATGTCAGCACACACCTACCAGACTACGTACAAGCTGCCACGACCCAGAAATCTATAATGTGACATCGTAAACTTATTGTGTGCTGTAAGCAATAAAGCTAACAGCACATATTTATTGATTATTTTTGTTTGGGTTATTAATAGAAGTAAGAAGAATATCATCGTTTTTAACAAGCATTCTTTATTCCTGTGGCGCTGCGGCCCGACGCGGGTCATGGCCTCCTCATTCATGAGGTTTCTAGATCACACACAATGAAGCACCACATTCGGTATGACTCCTCTAGAAGAGTGATCAGCTCGTCGCCGAGACCTCTATCTGGCAATACACAACACTCACAGCAGACAAATATCCATGCGTCCGGTGGGATTCTAACTGACGGTCTCAGCATGCGACCGGCCGCAGACCTGTATCTTAGACCGCGCGTCCACTGGGAACGGATTTTAAAAAGTATACAACATGTAAATTGTACTTTATGTCCTGATGTCCAAAATTTTGTTTCTAATTCAGTGAAACTTTGCTGCAAGTTTCATATAAATCCGTATATAATTAGCCTGATTTCTTACCTTCCGAAATATCGTCTGTTTCTGGAATTCCCCACTGCAGCATAGACATGCAGGTCTTTTTACTCTGTGGTTCCGCGGCCTTCTGAATGCCATTCAAATTGCGTAATACGGCTTCTCTGGAAATACCTCCTCCTTTTGTGACACGCCCACTTGCTGCGCTATATAGAAATTGTACTTTAGCACTTCCGATGAGAGAGGCAAAACTCTGTTGAGTGAGATTTCTCTTCGTTGCTTGTTTTGTTACTCCTGCAGCAGACGTGCTTGCGGCTAGTTGTGTCCTTTTGCTACTGTCCAGAGCTGACTGTTTTGATTTGATTCCCGGCGCAACGCATCGACGGAGTCGCTGATTCGAAGCTAACATTCTTCATGTTTAATGGATGGCGTAGCAGATGTTGTTTGGGAAGATTCGTCGAAAGGGAAAACGTAGTAGATTGAGGCGTAAATGGGAAAGAAATACTAAAACGCATATTAAATTAAGGTATTTGGGTCTGTTGCATGAATTGAACTGTTTCGTGACTTGGCGAATAGCAGAAACTGTGTCGATCATTCGGTTTTTTTAAGTGAATGGTAAATGCGCTCTGTGGATCTGACCATCATTTCGCGAGATGCAGGCGAACGTCACACGTTCTGGATATATCCATGCTGGATGGAAATGTGACCGAAATAGGCAGATATTTTAATATGTTAACTGCTGCCACGATTGCCTTTACAGATAAAATATTTTAAGTTCAAATACATGGAATTATTAAGGACATTTGACCGGAGGGAAGGAGACCACTGGGTAGATCTAGGCTTAGATGGGTGGATAATATTAGGATGGATCTCCAGGAGGTGGGATGTGGGTTTATGGACTGGATTGGGCTGGCCCAGGATAGGAACGGGTGGCGGATGCTTGTGAGTGCGGTAATGAACCTTCGAGTTCCGTGAAGTGCGGGGAATTTCTTGACTAGCTGCAAACCAGTTAGCTTCTCAAGAAGGACTCTGCACCATGGAGTGAGTAAGTAAGAACATTTGAGTTTCTTATTTTATATTAATAACAAAATAGATGAAACTTTAAGGAGTAATTGCAATGGCAATGAAATTAGAGTAATTGTATATATACGGCGCCTGAGAGTTTAGTCTGGATTGCATTGGCGCGGGCTACGTTTTCATTTGTGGGGTTTGTTAAACAGGATAATGAAACTTAGAAGGGCAACACAGCCTGAAATCTTCTCGACCTGCTGGCTGTTTGTCGCCTTCACAAGATAAATGCCGTATATGCCGCATCACGATGTTCTAAACTGACTTGACATTTATACTTGTTATGTTTTGGGCTTTTCATTTAATGTTACTCTAATGGTCACACAGCGACATACGAGTATATTATCTTTTTCAGGATGTTGTTCCGAGACTCTGCAGTGATGCAAGAGACACTGAAAGTTTTTCAAATCTTAGGCCCCTATTGTTGGTGAACATTGCATTAGGCCTCTATAGAAGTAGAGGAAATTCGGTACCTTTCAGTTTATAATCACTGTCCATCACCTCCTCTTAGGTGTAGTAATAATTTATGAAACCTTACGTTCTGAGGACGGAATGGTTTAAATATGTTCCAATTAATGTATGAGTCTGATGATGGTCTCTGCGTAGACCGAATTTAGTAACGTTGGGAATCGCTGTGTTGTTCATGGCGGTTTATTGAGTATATATATATATATATATATATAACGGAAATGTGTCACTTAAATTCTACTCCAGAAATTTAGAAGGATTTTAATGAGTGGGCCTACTTTATAGGTTTCAACCATATTTATAGCCTAAATACTGCATTTGCTCTCCGAAATATTTTTGTATAATAATAATAATTATTATTATTATCACTATTGATATCAAGACACGATAGAGGAATCCCATAAAGTAAATTATTTAAAAATTGTTATAAAATTGTCAGAATGTTACAGAATCTGAATATGTGGATACAGTGTGTGATAACCTGGGAATGGGAGGAGCTCAACTCCGCGTTCCGCTTCGAAGTTTCTGGAAGGGTGTATAAGGAAGGATTGCTGTACCAGCTTTCTTACTTTTGATTGCGAAATGAATGTTCATAGTGTATCGCAGTTTTATCCTGCAGCAGATTAGGGCAAGGATATTCACTAAACAAGACAGACAATATATATTTAACATAATATTGGGGCGCTTTGGCACAACCATTTTTTCGGCAAAAAAAATAATTACTACTTATTCTGAGTGTGCGTCTGTAGACTTAGGTATCCAACACTCAATCCCCATACACCATAATGTCATCTGCGGCCTATCCAGCCGCTGTACAATAATTTCTGTGAACATAAAATCTATTTTTTGATATCTTCTACAAATTTGAAATATTTTTCATTCGAAGAAAAATTGAGCGAAATAGATGGTAAATATGTATTGGTCTTTATGTAAAGTACTCGTTATTCTTGTCAGATTTTAATTAAACATGAATTTTCTTGACATGTTTTCGAAAAATACTGTAGTATCGAATGCCATGAAAATCCTTGTAGTGTAAGCCGAATTGTTCTAAGCGGAAGGAAGGACGGACGGACAGACATAAAGAAAACAGACACGATGAAGCTAATAGACCCTTTCCGCAATTTTGCGAACTCGCCTAAAAGCGAATAAGAACTTAACATTTTTATGCTAGGCCGCCAAGGTGTCATACATATATGTCAGTGTGAAAATAATATTTAAATGTTCTTTACAATAAGGACATCTGCCGAAATTTTATTATCCCTTGTCAGAATTCACGATATTCTTTGGAGGGTATGCACGGTACATACTGCCTAAACTTGCTGTCAAGTTTTGCATTTGTAATGAAAATCCTGAAGCTGCAGTGCACAAAATTTCAGCCAAATAATCATCTGCTGCCCATGCCTTGAAAATTTATTGGACGAACTTAATTAAATGAAACGTATGTTCACTTTTGTATATACCGTGTTACTCCAACTTTCAGAGGCACTTTTTAAATTTTGCCAAACTAAAAATCTTTGTGGTTCTTAAATTTGAGGTTTTTTTTTTCACTCCTCGAAAATAAAAATTGGTCTTTTTCAAGGTTAGTAAATTTTAAGGAGACCGAAATATACTTGCTTGCAAAAATTATCCGTACTTTTAATTCTTTAATAAACCTATTGAAACCCTATTTACTCCTCTTAATTATCATCCTTTTTTTTCCTGAAAATCCCTTTTCATAAGTGGAGCATGTCTGAAATTAGAGGGCTTCGTAAAGTGGAAGAAACTTGGCGTATGAATGCAAGAATTGATAGCCGCTACCTTCAGAGATCCTTGAAGTGTCCGTAGGGAAGCACATAAATATAAAAAATATCTGTAAAGCTCACAGAATCGAACTATATGTTTATACCTCTCTACTGTAGAGATTATCCGTGCCTGCTGAAGTTTGCTTGGAGTCTTCTCAGCGTGAAACTCTAAAGGACAAATCACTAGTTGCATTTTATTTCCTAACTTACTTTCCTGCAATATTTATATCTTCTACATAACTATCGATATGTTTTGCTGACTGTGTTCTTATAGAGTAGAGAAAAAGGTGTAAAATTGCTTTCCACAACCGATTTTTAAAAAAACCTTAGGTTTTAAATCCTATATCTCTCTATATAGCTGTGAAGAGGAAGGTCGTTTTTCTTAATAAAAATCTTTAATCTGTCGATATTTCAAAACGTAGCCAAACCAACAGTCAGTTTTCCGATATTTGCGTTTTAGTTTTTTTCTGTAAATTATTACCTCTCACATCAGTGTACATCACCTCTTCTTGTAAACCTCATAATGTCTGGAGGACCTCACCAGCATTTTTCCCAAACAAAGGTTTATTCAACATTAGTTTATTTATAATCCAAAATTGGTAGCAGGGGCATGAAATTTACGTGATTCGAACATCTTACTCAAAAGAAATTAACATCTTTCTCACCTGTCTTTGTTGCAGTGTTTGTATTTAAAACGGTTCTTTACGTCACTCTGAATAAAACAGTAAAAAGACATTTCCCTGTAGGGATACGTTCAAGTGACAGCATCTTATGTCCCTTCCAGACGGCTTAGAAGTTACATGTCAAATTCTGTGACCCAGCTGTGCTTAAGATATTAACTTGTTCCACGGTAGCTTTTGCGATAAAGCGATGTTACATTTGTTCATATGAGTGTTCACAAGTCGTTCTGCCTGTCACAAATACCGTGGAGAGTAATTCAACGATGACACGGAAGTTGTCCATTCCCCTCATATTACATATATGCACGTATATGCACATATATACATATATACACATATATACATATACCATACACATCTTTAAAAAAGTTTAACATTTTTCAATGCAAAGGAAAAAGCTTTTAGCAAATAATTTTGATGATAATTATGAAATTGAAGAATATGATTATTTAGATAAACCTTATTAGATATTATTGATGTGTATATATATACATACAGGGGTGCTGATAAGTCCTTAGCCCGACCCTGGAAGGAAACAAGCTACAGCGACCAAAACTTACTGACACTATACCAAGACTTATGACCTACAAACAACAGGAATATATTCGTGTTGTTTGTACGCTATAAGTCTTGGTGTAGTGTTTGTAAGTCTTGGTCGCTGTAGCTTGTTTCCTTCCAGGGTCAGGCTAAGGACATCAGTACTCCGGTGTGTATATATATATATATATATATATATATATATGTAGCATTTGTATTTCCACCCAACTCTGTGGAAGTCTGCACGACAATTAGAAATGAAGCTTTCAACTCTGTGAGCAAATCACAATTTATGTCTTGGCGCGACGCACTTTTTTTTATGAATCCATACTTTTAAAAATGACGTGCTTCATTGCGTACGACATTCGTATTATCATAAATTCGCTGTCTAAAAACAGAGTTGATTATATTTATTTAAGTTATTGCCACTGGGAGACTTCCCTTAGTGTTTCTGACATCTATATGCAAAGCACTTTTTATATCAATTCAACGCAAACGGTTTGCCTTGGCTCATTCCAGCATGCGAAGAAAGAATGGCACAATGTTCTTCATGTTTCGAAATAAAACGGATCAACATTTAAAACCTTGAATATGGAGACTGTGGCACTCTAAAATACGAACACGGTAGTAGAGGGACATCTCTGAAGGAATATTTTTCTTCCCATTATTTATTAAAATACGCTGTATTTGCATTCCATAATATGGCGCATTCTTGCTCTCAATTTAAGTAGCCGCATTCATTATAAATTATAATATTTACAATGCTTCAGTGTGTTAATAAATGCCGATTCCAAAACACTGTTTCCCGGCACCGTCTACCAACAGCTGCGAATCGAGCTGAATCTAGCTTTTGCCTTCAAGAAAGGCGCCACTCTAATTATGTGTATCTGTTTTTATTCCCACATTGTTAAACGTCGTATACGACTTTTCGTAACAGAATTGAGTATAAATGTGCTTGAGTTGCAGCTCTATAACCTTACGTATATTTCACCGCGCACAGCGATTCGTGAATTTGGACTTCGACATTGTTGTAGGTCACCTAAACGTTGCCAGATCTACTCTTCAGTCGCTTTTAAGTTTATACATACCATACGTCGTTTAAATTAACCACTAAACATTGCAATTTAGCCTATTGAGTCACTGCAAAATAAATGTCTCAAATTAGCAGCTAGGACCGGAGATAAAGCTAGTGAGAGCCGGATCCGGTCCGCATGTCATATTTTGCTATCCGTGTCAAAATACGCGCGGCAGCAGGTCTGGTCAAGAAGTGCTGAGTAGGGACTGTTTGGCTATGGCGTTTCCCAAGTACATCCACATGAAATCGAGTCGATAAATTTGATTACGGGTAAGCAGAGGGGGCGTTGTTACCCTCATCGCTACATAGACGGTGTTACTTGGCAGCGTGCTCCAGATATTCGGTAACACACGCACTGGACTTTCTAGCTCAATAATTAGCATGGTCAGTGTGTTTTTGTTCTGAAATAGCGTATTTTGAACGTCAGTTCCTTGATACTTTAAAGTAAAAGTGAGAAAGGAAGGAAAGGGGTACACGAATAACGATAGGAAAACGAGCAAAAGGGATGGGAAGTGAATTCTGTGGAACGGAGGAAAGGAGACAGAGGCACGAAATGGATAGCGGAAAAGAGTGAGGTTTTAAAGCAAAAAATTAATTATTTTCTTCGACAAACTAGCCTGCCCTTTCGTTGAGTAAAGACCAAATAAGCATATTGTTTATGCAACGAAATAAAAGAACCATGAACACCTCCAGTACATCTATATGATGCTGTAACTTGCTCTTCCACAGTTCCGTTCACCACATAATCAGTCTACACGGAAGAATCCCACCATTTCTTCCACATATGCAACAGATCAAAATATTGTTTAGTAAGTGCTTTATACAGGTATTCTCTGATGATGGACCAGTACAGTCCGAAACATGTAGGAGTTTCTTCTAAAAATATTATTGTGAATTAAAAGACATTTCTGTGCATCTGTTGGTTAAAATTGTGGGGGGAAGAATATATATTTTATTTCTGGAAATTTTTATTTGATTTCTTCACATAAAAATTTCCAGCACTTCCCGCTCACAGAATGTAAGCCACAGTTTAATATTTTGACCACTCGAAGAGTTTACAAATTCTCAATGACGTACATGTTTTTACGTAAATGAAACTCTACTTTTTCACAGCCTGAAGCAGTCTGTCTCTGTACTAACAATAGCCTATGTAAATTGATTAGGTTAACACTGAAATTTCTATAGGGATCAGCACAAGTCAGACGTCTGAATACTCGCCTTTATTTTCTGTGACGCAACAACCAAACTTGGGTCTAGGCCGCCTCATTAAAGAGGTTCCTAGCTCACACGAAATTAGACACTCACAGCCAGTAGGAATCCTCTAAACGAGTGATCAACTAGTCGCATAGGCCGCTACTACGTCACACACAACAAACACAAGATACGAAAGTACCTGCCCTAAGCGGTATACGAACACGTGATCCCGGTAATCGAGCCACTGCAGAACTATGTCTTAATCCCACAGCCATCGGGGTCGGCGATTTCTCGCCTTTGTTGGTATAAATTAAACGCAAGGGTGTAGTGTGGATTTGACTCAAAGATTTGCCAGTGGCGGGATCTGGTGACAATGAAGTGAACTTTTGTTTCTAATGAGAGTCAGGAATTTCTTTACCAGACCACTAACTTCTCAGAAAGGGCTTTTATACGTGCACCAAGCGATGTTCGAATTGTGAGAGATAAGCGAAGAGTTACATAAAAGCAACTGAGGAAGAGTGCATTGGCATTTCACGGCATTTCACATGGATGACGCAGTGTTCTGTCGTGCGGCGGGTACATGGATCAATACGAGGACCCTAGCTCCTGGTCGTACCTGCCTTTCGCATCTGACCTACACGTGCACCGCCCACCAGCCCTTAATCCCAAGTTAACGTGCAGTTCGCGTACACATGTACATGTCTGTGAATCAACTACTGAATTCCAAAATTTCTGTTTAGTCTCTTGCCTAGTTAGTTGTTTGTTTATTGAGTAAAAAAAAAGTCCTATTTATAAGAATCCAGATGTAGACGCCAATAATCGTTAATCTAAATACATGGTTTTCCATCCCGTTGTGCCAATGTAACAATTTTATTATTTAGTGTCCGTCGTACACACGATATAAAATAGTGCAACAATTAATAAAGCTACCTATTTCGACCCCATGGGGTCATCTTCAGGCTTATAAAATATGGTATCTTACAAGGTACATCTGTTGTTGCTACCTACGGGATCCCATGGTTTACAGTACGCTAGTGTTAAAATGTGGTACATTAAAATATTATAACAATAGAGGTAAAGTTCATATGATCGTGTTGAGTGTGTGGATCGATATCTACAGGCATGTGAGAGGTATCTGTATATGATACCATATTTTATAAGCACACAGATACCTCTCACATGCATGTAGATATCGATCCACACACTCAACACGATCATATGAACTTTACCTCTATTGTTATAATATTTTAATGTACTACATTTTAAAACTAGCGTACTGTAAACCACGGGATCCCGTACGTAGTAACAACAGATGTACCTTGTATGATACCATATTTTATAAGCCTGAAGATGACCCCATGGGGTCGAAATAGGTAGCTTTATTAATTGTTGCACTATTTTAAATTTGCACCACTGTGTTGTGTACGACGGACAATAAATAATAAAATTGTTAATCTAGTCAATAATTCAGATCTTGATGCTTCTGCTTATTTTTAGTTTATTTAAGGACGTTGTCGTCAACTTTTATAATATCGATTGACCTATTGTTAGTGAGTAGTGAACTGAAACAAATGTGGAAGGGAATGGTCATGGCCCAATTTAAGGTAGTATGCCATCATGTACTTGAAGCGATTGAGGAAAATTATTAAAGAAATAAGAATGATCTTAGTTCGAGCTGAGATTTGAACCGACAACCTCCCTAATATAAGACAGAGACGTTATGGGTTAAAACAAATTGCTCGGCCCCACGTTTCAAAGCATGACGTTTATCCATGCGTTCGTAATAACTGAACGCTACACACGATCCTCTGCCAGATTCCTCCAGCTCTCCCCGTCAAAATCCGTCTCCCTTGGTTTCAGTCGGTATGTTATCCTACCAACACCTTATGTACCACACAAATATTCATACTTCAAGACGCTTTCCCATCAGAATTCTGCGTGCCTTCTTTGCTCCGTTATTCCTCAATTCAAGGGACGTATTCAGCCCAACGTAGCGTCCTCGATGTCGCTAACATAACAGTACCACGTGGCCTGTATAATTCATGATGTTTTGGTTTTACAGTACCCTAAATTGCTGCCTTCGTCTCTTCGCCCTTCTCACATACACTTACTTATTTTGTCTATGTACTTGGTCATTGCAATCCCCACCCCCCCCCCCCCCCCCCCCATATTCACTTCTTCCCCCCCTCCCGCAAAAACGGCGGGATTGGGGAGA
>Ga0123355_10011628_pt1 | contig 13579 bp, 7 predicted proteins | sample TergutEmb28metaG_3_FD_89872 | JGI IMG/M metagenome (GOLD analysis project Ga0123355, IMG submission 89872) | Embiratermes neotenicus P1 segment gut microbial communities from Petit-Saut dam, French Guiana - Emb289 P1 | ecosystem: Host-associated > Arthropoda: Insects > Digestive system > Gut ...
AAAAAAAAAAACCCCTGAATGCAGTGGTGCACACTATATGGCAGAGGAAAAGCATTCTGTTTTGGAAAAAATGACAGTATGGTACCAAAACCCAACTTTGAACTCAAAATCTGCAACAGGACACGATCTGGAAACAGTACCTACACCTCTCATTCTCACAATCCACCTTACTGAGAGCCAGCTTAATATTGTTCTCCAGTCTCGCTACTTAAGTGACAGTTACTCAAAAATGTGTACGAATTGCCTAACATTCCATTTACATGTCCACCTCATCCTAGCCCCCCATTGTCTCAAGAACACCATGTGACCTACACAAATCACGCTCTGCAGTAACGACAGATTCACGAAGCTGTAAGCCTTGTTTGCACTGTACTTGACTCCCATTCGCCCCCTCCCCCTTCCCCCTCCCCCTCCCCCTCCCCCCGATAGTCACATCAGCAGAGAACAAAGAACTGGAACTGAACCGAGGTTATTCAAAGTTGGACTTTCTTAGGTGGAAATCACAAAGGTCGATTAACTTGACCACACGTACAGAAGTACATGTCTTTTATTCGAAAAGGAACAAAATTTCCAGAAAATGGATGTGTGTTCCGGCCTCAGGTGGGAGGGTGCGAAGGTGGAGGTTGCATACACAGAATTCTGACTTGTTTAGTAAGAATAAAACACGATAAAGAAAACTTGTCATTATGCTGGAATTGTTACACACACTGGTAAATTGCGATATTGGTATATTAAAAACTCGTGTACAAATTACAAGATATTTCTACTTCAGCTTGCTTGTAGAAATGTAAATTCTGTGGCACAAACAGTACTTTTCATTCAAGCAGCCTTCAAAATTACTCAGACGCCGTGTTTATAGGTGTTAACAGTTGCTTAATGGTCTCCCTTTTCTACCTGCAAGCACCACGTTTGTAACGTAATGCATTATAATCAAAACAACAGAATCCTGTGGATTTTCGAATCACACATGCAGAAAATAGGCCTACTTGCGGTTTGTGTCAGTAACACACATCCTCGTCGTCATCATTATTCACGGACCCAAGACAACAGCCCAGACAGCTTAGGATTTACTCGCTGGCTGGACGTAACTCAGTCGGTGCTTCCTTACTTCCTATGATTCACGTTTCTAAACTTTGTGTTCTATTCAGAATTCTAAGCAATGGGCAACGCTGACGCACCAAGCTATCTTCAGTGTCATTCACCACCAGCAGAAACGTAAAGACGTGTACAGTTTAAGTATAAGAACGTCAAACAGAAAGTGGCGGCTCCGAGAAACATTACGACGTTGCGATGCCCATTACAATACGTGGTGCCGTTGGGGAGGGGGGGGAGGGGGGGGGAATTGACACACACACACACACACACACACACACACACACATTTAACATCATTGAGCTGCATGACGTAGGCAGTGACTCATCGCCAGGAATTGCGTATTTGCGTTACGTCACAAATTTATCCCAACCCTGGAGCTGCAGTGGAATGCAACTTGTACGGTTTTTTCCTACACAGAGCGAGTTTCGTTGGCGCGGTGTGAAACTTTTTTTTACAGTGAAGGTAAAACAGAGGCTAAGGGCATCTAAGAACAGGGTGTTGAGGGAGCATATTTGGACTAAAGACAAAGAAAGTCGAAGGAGGATGGAGAAAGTTTACGTGAGAAATTTCCTAACTTGTAATCTTCGCAGAATATTATTACGGTGATGAAATGGTGAGATGGTGGGAGCATGTAACACGCATTGGAGGTATTAAAATGGGTATAAAATTTTCGTCTGAGAATATTTTGAAGATGTAGGCTTATGTTATGAGATATAAGAATGGATTTAAAGAAGCAGGACGTGAATTAGCAATTCCTCGTCCTAGTGGTTGGGTCTTATGAATTTCCGGACTGTTACAAGGTGGTTAATATCTTGGGCTGAACGACAGGCACGTTATTAAGAACGCACTGCTCCATTCAATCAGCGATAATAAGATGTCACGCTGACGCGTTCTGTCCACGCGCACTCTTCACTATTCCATTACGACTAAAGAAGCTGCTTATTAGGTAGACTGCATGCCATAAAATGAGGGATTGATCATCGTTCTGCCCATGTATATGGTCTTCAATTAACTGTTCGAAACACAGTATTCTACCTTTCCAAGTTCTTCCCTATCCTGCCTTCAAGATGGGGACACCAAATTCTTCTGAAATGTCGGTAAATATCCACCTAACACGCGGCGTCACTTCGGAGAAAATCTCGAACACCTTATTCCGCCGTTAGCACTTCGTATTTTGCCCGCAGTGTTTCTACCAGTATGTGTTTCGTGAGGCGAGAAGAATGAGATGGGCTGGGTATGTGGCGCGTATGGGTGAGGAGAGGGGGGTGTATAGGGTCTTGCTGGGGAAACCGGAGGGAAGGAGACCACTAGGGAGACCTAGGCGTAGATGGGTGGATAATAATAGGGTGGATCTCCAGGAGGTGGGATGTGGGTATATGGACTGGATTGGGCTGGCCCAGGATAGAAACAGGTGGCGGACGTTTGTGAGTGCGGTAATGAACCTTCGGGTTCCGTGAAATGCGGGTAATTTCTTGACTAGCTGCAAACCAGTTAGCTTCTCAAGAAGGACTCTGCACCATGGAGTAAGTAAGTACGTATATGTTTCGTGAGGTTTTTGTGGCTTACAGTCGCGCTGAGGGTTGGTTTTAGTAATGAAGACGCAGCATATTTCCTGTGAGGTAGGAACTAATTTTTATATATTGTTTAGTTTCATTTTTTATCTTAAAGAGTTAGTAGAGTGAATTCCTTCTCAGACTTACATCGCTGCCCAAATTCAGGAGGCACGGCTCAAACACATTCTGTAGTGTTATATTCGTCTAAAAAGTCTTCGTTGCCCAGCAATACCGAGTCAGATAGCAGCAACCTATAGGTAACGTTTAGATGGATTACATCTCTTCTGGCAGGCTAAGTGATTCATCTTTGAATCTTATCTATCATCCGAGTAGAGGTTCGCAACATGTTTTCTAAGCTAAATTCTGTATGCATAAATTGTATCCCCTGTTCTAAACGTAGACTCACATATCTCACCGTCTGTCAGGCACAACATTTTACTGAGCCTTTGTTTCCAAACACTTGCTGTACCTTCCTCCTACAACTAAACATTTTACTAAGCCTTTGTTCCTATACACTTTCTGTATCTACCTACCTGCAATTAAACATTTTCCCGTCCCTTTTCTTTCTATTCACATGTGCCTCCATACAATTAAACACAGCGTGTCAGAGCTCTAAAAATAATTATCAACGTTTGTTTTGTAATTATGATGATCTTATTGTAACAATTTCCGAATTGAGTACTAAGCCATTTCCAAATTAGTCTTCCAGTTTCATCGTGAAGGGACTGGAATAGCCCAGTCAGTAGAGTGACCAATCTGCGGACTGGACGACCAGCAAATCGGAGTGTATTCCTGGTACGGTCAGAGATCTCTATCTTCACCAACGCCACCAGATCGACTCTGGGAAAGAATCACGCACTTAACCTTTTGGCGTCGGAATTATTATTTTTTTTTTAATTTTAGCACATTCTGTATATAAAATGTGAATAAAACAGGAACCAAATAGGTTAGAATTATGAAACAAACTGCATTTTGAAGAGAGAAAAAAACGGAGAGTATACACCATGTTTAAAATATTCAGTACCTATATTTGTTGAATAAATATATAAAATGCAACGTTTAGAGGTTAGCGGTGCGGTACTACCACTATAGTTGTCGTTAGGCGTCAAAGGGTTAATCAGGTGTACAAGGATTGTTTGCCCCACGGGAAAGCGGTCAGGACGGGAAAGCGACCACTCACTTCCATCTTTGACCATGCCGAGATTAAGAATGCGTGGAGCTATACCTCTGCTCCCACACGCATCCTTATGGCGTGGTGCGTCATTCAGCACAGAGACATTGTTCCAACATATTTTAAGATTCTGAAATTGGCTATAACATACGAGTGTATTTTCACCATGCTGGGTTCACATCATTTTCACGACACGCTTGCGGGTAACTCTCTTGTGACGTCAGATGATCTATTCCTATGACGAAGTTCTTTTTATGTATTATGATACTATTAAGAGAGGGGAGCCCAAATCCCGGACGGTACAAAATTTATTCGCTCGGGCGACCGGACGCCCGGTCGCCCGAGCGAATAAATTTTGTACCGTGGCGGGTGGTCAGTGAGGAACTTTCTTTGCCACCCTTTTGGAGCCTAGAATTTTGAGGTGACTCCTAGACTTTAGGAAAATTTGTGTACCCCTGAATTAAGGTGACTCGGGGTCGTGTCCAAAGACCGAGGTTCATTGGACTTCTGCAGTTCTGTTAGCCTGCCTTCTGCTGTACAAGTAACCCGTGTCTGGTGCCAAGCAAAAACAAAGCATACTAACCATTAACATCTGACAGTAGCAACGCATATAATTTCACTGAGGTTTAAATAATAAACACAGGGAAGAATTGTGATTATGACTGCAGACACACATGGCTTGCGGCACACTTTTATTCTGTACACACTGTAAGCGACTACACATTCCGTACGCACTGCTCCGGACTGTTGGTATAACGTGAAATTAAAAAAAAAAAACCTCCGTCTGGACCGAATATACTCGATCGCGGGATGTAGAGGGTAGCTACGAGCTTACCGTACAAGGAGTCAGGAGGTAGTGCTCCCGTATGGGGGTTGGAATATCACCATGTAAAGCTATCTTGTTATGAAATGTCACGAAGGACATCGACTGCTTTTCTTTGGCGAGGCAGCAGGACAAGAGAGACTGGGGCCGCGGCATGGATTGGAGATTTACATTAATGATTAGTCGCAAACAGTAGCAAAGCTTAAATGGAGAAGTGTGAACTGGATTCGACGATCTGAGGATAGGGACACATGTACATGGCAGTGATGAGTCTTCGAGTTCCATACAAGACAGAGACTACCCTGAGAAGTTGAGGGACTACTAGCTACTCAACGTACAAGCAACGAGTTTTGCTCAGGACAGGCAACAGTTTACCGCAAAACAGATAAAGCTAATAGAGCTGTGTTACGTGGAGAGATCGTACTGATTCATAAGCCCACGTTAGTACAAAAATGGTAACAGAAAGCAAATGACGAATTCTCTTGCACCATGATACAGTCTACAAGTGGGATGGACGAAAGTGGGCGCTGTTCAAATTTTCATACCAAAAACAACATTGTTGCACGGTCAGCCGTCAGGTTGTTTCATTCTTCCATTTGTGGAGCTGGCGGTGATATCGATTGCTGGGCGCCGCCACGTCACGATACGCGTGTCTCGGCAGCAGCTGCTCGCAGCCATTTAAATACCAGACAGCAGACAGCGAAGTTGGTCATAGAGATCTGGCCAAGCGGCGCGCGGAGTTGTGTTTGTACCGTTGTGCACAAAACTCGCTGTTCAGAGGCATTCCTAGTCCGTGATAAAACGCGTTCACGAAAAAGGTAAACGTACCGGCGTGTGACACACCTACATCACAAAGTGGGTTAACTTGTTCTACCAGTAAGTAAGCGAAATGGCTGAGAGTGGAATAAAACGTAATATACCCATCAAGTTGGGAGACTTCAGCGTCATCGATACGGAGTTTAGCAACATCCGAGAACGGTTCGATGCTGAGATGAGGAAGATGGAGGAGGAAATGGCTCGATTCCGGTCCGAACTCATGACCAGAGAATCAAATTTTTTCACAAAGAGCACAACCAGGTAAGGATGCAGTAGTTGTGGTTCACAAAACTAGTTTTGAAACTCTATTAAAGCTGATAACACTTTTATGAGCTTGACTGATTATTAACAATTTAACCTTTGGCGTAAACTATCTCTTGTTTTGTAATGTGTCAGAACTACGCAATAATGGCTTGTCAGTCAGAACTGCATTAATATTCGCACACAGTCCATCACGTGTTTTCGGAAAGTTTTCTCATTACTTCTACTGTGCCCAGAAATACTGGTTTGTGAACATAAATGATAATTCTTTGTCAGTGTTTTTAAATTGACGTAAGAAAACGAAAAACAGTAACGGTTCTACCAACACCCCTTTCACGTTCGATCTTTTATCTCGGGGGCTATCACACACTTTCGCTGGCCTGCCAGTGCCACTAAATGAAATTTAACAGTTTCAGTTACCACCATTATTTCTTACTGCTATTTAAAATTAAAAAAAAAATTAGAAATACGGCTGACATGAGTTATATAATATTGCTAGAAATGCTGCGTATTAGCAGATATATGTGGCCTAGGTTTTTTTATTACTTTTGAAAATTTGCCCTTCTGTGTGTTCTGTCGTATTACGACCGCATACCAATGAACGGTGGTTGGCGCACCCGTAGTGGGATGTATACTACAGTTTGAATGGGTAGGTTTTCACCATTTTTATAGGCCACGAAGGCCCTTAGGGTGAGTATAGATATAGCTCTACTCTTTCTAGGACCTCGGCACACTAGATGGGGGTGGGGGGTCAGCCCCACGCCCCGGCCGCCTCTACCCCCGGGAAAGACCCGGTACCCATTGTACAGGAGGCGGGGTGGGCCCCAGGGCCGGTCTGGACGGATGGAAAATCACGTTTCCACCGGGATTCGATCCCGGACCGTCCAGCCCGTAGTCAGTCGCATTACCGACTGAGCTACCCGGCCCACACCACAGTTTGAATAACCGTGAGTTATATGATTATCTTGTTAGTGCACAGTAAGGTCACGTGTGATAGAAGAGTGTGAAGAAGGTAGTGTGCGGTTGGTGTACGACAAATTGAGGAATAAGAAGAGGGGGAAATGCTGGGGCGCTTGGCGTAGTTTATTTATCGCACCTTTCAGTAGCCGAGAGTTATAGGTAGAATGATGAGTGAATAATGAATTGAAAAGGATGTAAGAGGAACTGACTGCTGACTTGCGTGTGAGAAGACCGTCGAAAAATTATAAAACTTCTGTTACAACTAGTCGGTCTTGGGGATCGAGATTTGAATCAGGGACCTCCGGAATACGGGGCAGGAGTGTAAAACAGTCGATTACATTGTTGGATGATTCGTTACGAACTAATTCAGCTGTCTCACCTAGCTGAAGGGGACGGAGAAAACAACACAGACGAGGGCATTTTACTTTTGTTCGCACTTTTGTGCAGATTAAGTGAATATTTGAAGAAAAAAAATCGTTGGAGAGAAATCTGCTGGATGTAGATATGAAAAAACGGTGTTTGAATAGTTACATATTATTTCACACTATAAGTTTCGAATATTGAAATATGTAACAGTGAACTGACACACCGAAAGCAGTTTGTGTGGCCTCACATTTCGCCAACTTGGGCAAGCTCGTACCAAATCTTTAACATAACACCACGCTCTGTCCATATTGGCCAGGCCGGGCCATTACGTGACGTTGTGTGTCTCAGTTGAAAGAGCAGGGACAATATCCTGTACAGAAAAACCCCGCTGGCGTTCTTTGCAGTTTATTAAGCCTGCTTGCTGGAAGTTTATGCATTTACTTCCCCATATTAAGTGGACTTCATTTTACTTCAAAACCTGAAAACTTTTAACGAAATTCAGTGAAATTTTCTCCGACATACAGCCGCGTCAGGATATTAAGGTTTGCCGACTTTCGGGAGCTAACTCCGCCCCCATCTTCAGGGTGTGTTAATGGGTCGCATTACACCCCGCGCCCAGCCGAACGGAGATATATATAGCCCAGGGTAAGAAACCTAGTCATCAGTTTTGGTTCTACAAAACCACCAGCACACCCTGAAGATGGGGATGGAGTTACTTTCCGAAACGTCGGCAGACCTTCACATCTTCCGGAGAAAATTTCATTGACTTCTGTCGCCGCGAAATCTTAAAGACTTTTAGCGAAAATATCCCGATCGAATTAAAAGAAATTAAGGTACTGGCGCTGATACGAAGTAACACACAGACGGACAGACATGGCCTCCAAGTGTGACTTCTAATACAAATAACTCATGGTAACAAGAAAAAGTAACCAGGACGTTACGATTCTCCAGCATGCTTGTTGCCCAACACTGCAAACAGCTGTTGCATTTGGTGTTCGTACACAAGAATGAATGCTTACCGCAGCGTAAAAGACAAATTATACATGTATAATAGTAAGCTGTTATATTAACATTTATGTTTGTTCTTCACTAGTGCCATCACCACCGCCACCCATGACCATGTTCCTTCCCTCTTCCTGCCTTACGTCCCACGTAGCGTCTGTTTATATTGATACAGCAACGTGGGGTTCGGTGTTTACGTGTTGTTCCGAACAGATGGGCTAGCCATTGCTCTCGCCATTTTCATATTCCTGCACTGATATCCGATGTTCCCAGCCCACCAATATTTTATTCGCGTGTACGTTCCGTTATTCGGTACCCGATCGCTTCGTATTCGGGGCGATGGCGCATTGCACCGAACGGAACGGAACGGAACACGAATCGAATTTTCGGTTGCTGGGACATTCCCAAAAGATCAAGTGCCCAGGTAGTTTTATGACTGAAGCAGGTGATCCAAGCGTTCTCCGAACGGACCGTTTTTACTTTACGACGAAAAATCAAATCGTAAAAATGCCAGCGCTTTTACACTCTTGGCGCGTATGAGCTACGAGTATGTATTGATGAAAAATCTTGGAATTCTAGAATATTCTGTGAACCGTTCGATCAGTTGGTGACAAAAAAGGTTGATTCTGTGTTAATAGTCCTTTTGGTATAAGTACAGTCAGTGTTGAAGTTTTATACATTTCCTTTTACAATATTAGCAGTTTTAATAACGTGGCAGTATCCTCCACGCCAACCACTACACCCCTTCCCCCCTCCCCCCGCAGCGCACCAGACTTCCGCTGCATTTAAAGTCGGATATATCTTTCCCTTTTTTAAAACGAATCATTAAATATATATTTTTTTCACGTGAATAGTACCAATTAACGATTAATTAGTATTTCTCAATGGCAGCCGGGACAGCGTAGTCTGTGTAGTGACTAGGCCACGGAACGGAGATCCGGGGCTCAATTCCCGGCGGTAACAAGCGATTTTTCTTTCCTTGGAAGCTTCCACCGCCCCTGGGGCCCGTCTGGCCTCCTATTAAATGGGCATCGGGTGAGCTTTCCTGGGTGCACAGCGGGAGGGCATGAACCAGCTCACTCACGTGTGTGCGCTTATTGGGTGTACAGGAAAAAATTTCAGTTTACCGTCTTAATATCTGTTGAACATTGCATTATACGTGTACTTTACGTGGTATTCCCAATTTTTATCACTCCTTTCATGCGTTACCTATTATTATTTGATTTATTAATCGGGTCTGTACACCGTGTTCGGCTTTGGCCGAACACAACCGAAGTACATCCCTACTGTAGTCTCAACCTACGCCGCAGATACCAACTTAACGGTTAACACCGCATCCTACTCACCCCCCACCCCCACCCCCCCAAAAAAGCGGCAAAAATTTGCTGGAGTTTCAGTGAGTTTCGCGACAGTGTAGGGTACGTCGACAGAAGAATCCCGACAGTTGCGAACGTTTAAGTAATGTCCTTTAGGTTTTAAATCCTTTTGGAGGGCACCGAATACCTTATATTACAATACTTCACCGAATTGAATCGGGCATTTTGTTACGAAGCAACTGAGAACACGGTTTGAATGGTATTTTGCACCTTCGTTTCGTTTCTTGGAGCTCCCGCTTCAACGCCTGATTCTTCTATTTCCACGAGTTTTCCCCCCTCTATATAACACTTCTCTGCAGCTTGATGTGCTGCAGGATTTTATCCGTAGACTTCAAGTCAAAGAATCAGGGCTAGATACCTTTGAAGTGAGTCCTCACGAAGAGCAGCGACTTACATATGTCCTGCAGCCAGTTTCTTATGGTAGTCCACAAGGAATATATCATTGAGAAAGATCAGTCTACATGCATTCAGTCGCCACACAGTAGGTGCAGCAGTATTGTCGAATTTGCACTGTACACGCGCCAGAACGTTTCCAAGGCTGAGCGGATTAATTTTGTTTCAAATTGTTTAAGAAGTGTATTACTGTTACTTAATACAAATCGAAACATTCTAGCTTCCCGGTTAAATTTGGCATGACGCCGGAAGTAGCTACAGAAAACAGGGACGAATGGGAGCCCTAGTCATTGTACATCCCGCGACCGCTTTATGCTACAGTTCTGATACGGGTTATTCGTAGATCTACTTTAATATCTACTGCAAACAAAGCCAGACCGCTGCAGTGCAAGGGCACCTCACGGCGAAGAAAAGCATCTTTCACATCCTGGAATAAGGCTATTAAAATTTACACGTAATTGACAATTAAGCATGCGATCCGGTAGTTATAATTCCCCCAGCGCAGCCCTCGTGCCAACGATTCCGGCGAACCTGGTGCCTCCTCCTTCAGGAAAGACGAGTAGGAGTAAGGGGAGGAAGGTACGTGGTAGACTACGAGTAGTTGAGGTCAGGAACCGGGGCTGAGAAGTAAAGCAGTGCCAGTCAGTGCTCTTAGTGCAGCTTCTGATGCCCACCGTGTTATGAATCAACCAGTCCTGGAACACGATGAACCTGCATTTGGTAAACGTTTCTGCACGACAGATAAAGCGAGAAGATGAGCTGCGCTGAGAATAATTTTCTTCTGTGGGCTGTCAGTGGGCTCCTATAGAGTGGTCCTGGGAATGAAGCGGCTGAAGCGTGGAACTGACCACTGTCCTCCATCGAGGACCCAAATTAAGAACTGGAGGAACTATACCAGTCCCTCCTATGCCTTCATGGTGTGCAAAGGGACAGCCTTATTTTCCTTACCTTGCGCAAACTTGTGGGCGATGTTTGAAGACAAGACCACTACAGTCTTCAGTACAGCAGAATTATCGAGTCCAGAAATTCTAAGAAATGTGTAAACGTATACGAGTACAGAGAGTTCCGAGCGCGCATTCAGCCCAGTACAGAGGGACATTTCATTTCGGCCATCAGTTATCTAGAGTGTCGACCCTTTTGGAACCGTTCCATAAAGCTATTTTTATGGAAACAGTTCCTCTGTGTCATCGTGTTCTGCCTCATTGGATCAGATTGCTTGAAACGGTTTCGCGGGACAAAAAGAATTAAACTTACCCAGCGGGAACATCATCACCAAGCCCGTAACACATGAAACACGGTAGTTACCTACGTCCCACCCTCTTTAACAGTTGATGTGCACGGTTTATTGGTGTTTCACATACTTCTCGCAACAAATAACGATTATTTCCGTAGCCAGCACTAACCGGTTGATTTTTATAAAAGACGCACCGTGCATCGATCGTTGCACGGCGTTATATCCCAGAAGAGTTGAGTATTCGAGAAGCAGTGTGTATATTGCAAGGTCGGAACTGAATTTTGATGTGCCGGGTGTTTCAGGAGTAATCTGCCATACACAGGGAGAACGTTCCTTGAGTTAAATTACACCTTTATAACCGAAAGTACCTATATCTGAAGTTGAGATAATGGCGAGATGAATTTTTAAGGAATGAGAACCTCAAATGATTACCAAATACATGTTAAAACTAGGAGGAATTTGTTGACAGATGTGTTTAACATGTAATTAACACGTGGCTGGTATAAAGGCGTTAAGTAAGAAAGCCTCGCACTAATTTCATGAAAGTAGTCTTGCAGTTCCAGGTACATAACGTAGCATACTCGGGTCCGTATGGCTTGACTTGCCTTTTGGCTGGAAGGGGCACTTGGGCAGTGTACGGATAAAACATCTTCAATAGGTACAGTACGTGGAAGCACAAGGAGACCACATTTTTCTCTCATCAGCATGTCCGTAACAGTTCAACTTCGAATATAGGTATGTTTGGTTATATCGATGAAAACATTCCTAAGAAACGTTCTCCCAAAGTATCTCAAATTCCTCCTGAAACACTCTGTGTTTGTTACATTGAATTCATGCTTCAAAAACTTTGCCATGTCTCTGGAGGTTAGTCGTCGCCCTGTCATCGCCGATACATGGACTCGATCCCGGTTGATGCGAGGTTTGTTGTAGACAAAGTGCCACTGGGACGGGCGTTTTCTCCGAACGCTGTGGTTCTCACCTTTGACAGTCATTCCACCAATGCCCCGAATTGATCTTCATTTTGGTAATCTTCTTATCAGGAGGAAAGCGAGTGAAGGCTGGTGATCTTCAAACGGAGTGCTGCGGGGAGCATTGTACAAATACAGACAAGATAGATTGAGGATTTTGATACCAGGGCAATGAGGAGAAGATATTTCGACCTGAGAGAAAGCAAGTAACGGGGGGTCTGGAGAGGCCAGAGAAAATTACAAGAAAATGAACATAATAATCATTAGACGAAGCAGTGTGAAATGGGTGGGACGGGTAGCACACATTGAGTTAAGGAAATAACATACAAAATTTTGGTCGGAGAAGTGAAGCGAAAAAAAAAAAAAAACTATTTGCTGAAGTCTAGGTACAGATGCGAGGATAACGCGAGTATTACAGAAATATTTTAAAATGTGGTGTTAGGGTATTAACCGGAATTGTGTGGCGGGCTATTATGAACGCCGTAATGATGCTCCAAGTTCCATGAAAGACGGTGAATTTCACCAGGCGAAGGGCCAAGCACGCCCACTTATCTCGCCCACCCGTGGACTGTTATTACGTCACTCGAAACTCACGAGACCTTCCCCATTTTTTTTTTTTTGGTCTGAATTTCCCTAGGCCAGAACGGAACAGTGTCAGTACAGTAACTGGCAACAGCGAGACTCCTTTGTGGCCAGTGGATGTTACATGTTCAGTATGCGGACTACAGACTGACCACAACCTAAGTTGTATTAAAACGCGTTGCTGTACTCGAAGTCCCGTTCTTCCCTAACCACTTTAGACGGCAATACATTTTACTATTTTATTTTCAATCAAGATTTGTGGTCCTCGAGGTGGTATTTTGATTACGGTGGTCTGGGATGCGACGCCGTGTTGTTTGGTTAGGAGGAACCAGTCGCTTCCATCTTCGGAGGAAATACAGTAATGGAGGCAACCACATACACAGGCAGTAGCATCCCATAATGTACTCTTAAGTTGTACAGTTCATAGCAATCCAAGCGCAGCAGTCGGCACTCAACTGCTATTTGTGGATGACTGCATCGCTATTTATGTGAGTGACCTTCATGAACCAGTGTGACGGCACGATTTTTCTTTGCTGTCAAAGTGTACAAGTGTTCTGTTACATCACGCATCTAGCTGCCTTGCATTAATTCGTGTCTGAATGACGAACACATTTCCAGATGAAACCGTTTGTTTCCTGTGTTCTTTAGCACGCGTGTGTAACTGCGTCTCTTACCGTAAAATAAGTGAGCGTGAAAACAAGGCGCTGAGGATAATACGTGGACTTATGGGGGAGCAAATGGCAAGGATGGAATTGTGTTAACCAACAAAATGCGCTTACCAAATTAATGTTTTAATTCAATTCGTTTTGTCTTCTACATGTTCCGAACATATTATGTTCATCATCAGGAAAACTATATTGTACACTCAGTCCAACAAAAATCCATCGCCGTGATATTTCGTACGTCCCGCTCAGGCAGTGACGTGCGGTACAGTTGCCATCATAATTTGAGTCGTTTTTCATTTCCCATATTTGCGCAT
>Ga0123355_10011629_pt1 | contig 13579 bp, 12 predicted proteins | sample TergutEmb28metaG_3_FD_89872 | JGI IMG/M metagenome (GOLD analysis project Ga0123355, IMG submission 89872) | Embiratermes neotenicus P1 segment gut microbial communities from Petit-Saut dam, French Guiana - Emb289 P1 | ecosystem: Host-associated > Arthropoda: Insects > Digestive system > Gut ...
GCCACTATAATTACGACGATGGGGCTAACCAAGCCCGCTTCAACGGCGGCCTGCCCAATAATCAAGCCACCGACAATGCCAATTGTCCCACCGGAAGCACTGCGCAGCCGTATTCCCGCTTCGCGCAGCATTTCAAAAGCGGCATCTAATAGGAAAATTTCCAGCACGGCAGGGAAGGGGACTGCCTGGCTGGCCTCCGCAAGCCGCGAAAGCATCATCAGCGGTATCATACCGGGGTGATACAACGCAATGGCGATATAAAACGCAGGCAATGCAATGGCGATAAACGCCCCCACAAACCGCAAAAAGCGCGTAATAGACATCACTTGCCAGCGGCTGTAATAATCCTCCGCCGATTGAAAAAGCGCATTAAGCGTCACCGGCACAAGAATAACAAACGGCGAATTATCAACGATAATTGCAATGCGCCCTTCCAAAATGGAAGCTGCTGCTTTATCCGGCCGTTCTGTCAATTGCATTTGTGGAAATGGGCTTAGCCAATTCTCTTCTATCAGTTGCTCTACGCACCCACTGTCAGAAATACCATCTATTTGGATTTTTTCTAAGCGTTTTTCTACTTCCTGTAAAATTTCCGGCCTTACGATGTCTTCCATGTACATAAGTGCTATATCTGTAAGGCTTCTGCGCCCTAATTTTGACTGTTTTACCTTCAAATTGCAGTCGCGGATGCGCCGTCTAATGAGTGCCGTATTAAAACGCATCACTTCGCTAAAGGCTTCCCGGGGGCCTTGTACGACCACTTCGGTTTCTGTCGCCTGTATGCCGCGGTTGGGGAAGCCGCGGGTTGCAATGACAATGACCTTTGTGAAGCCTTCCACAAAAACCGCCGTATCCCCAGCGTGGATAAAGTAAAGTATATCGTCCCAATATTCCGCCTCGGAAAGGTCTGCGGTGGCTATACCCCTGTCGCGCAGGGCGGTGTACAGGTCCATTTCCTTCCCGTCATGGCTCAGTTTTGCCCAGTCCATATCAAAAAGCCGCCGGATTACGGTAAGGTCTGTCAGTTCGCGGTCGGTCATTGCGTCTATATAGGCCGTGTATATCCACGGCGCACCTTCGCCGCCTGGGGAGAACTTTCGCCCAATAAAATCTTGACAGCCGGTAAACAAGTTTTCCAAGATTTTGATGTTTTCGCCCAAAATAGACGACGGCACACGTTTCGTTTTTGTAGTATCCATGCATATACTATGCTTCAAACGCCGAAAAACTATTCATTGTCAAAATTCACAGAAAATATCTTGTAATTTTGTAAATTCAGCCAATGACAAGGAATGTAACAATAGTGTAATATAACTTTTGTAGCACGGCTTATATGTGCTAAAAATAAGGAGGCAAGCCAATGGCTGGATTAGAGCTTAAAAACATCGTAAAGAAGTATCCGAACGGGTTTGTAGCTGTACATGATTTTAATATGAAAGTAGCGGACAAAGAGTTTATTATTTTCGTAGGTCCTTCTGGTTGCGGTAAAACAACCACACTGCGCATGATTGCAGGCTTAGAAGAAATTACAGAAGGTGAGCTGTACATAGGCGACAGGCTTATGAACGACGTAGCTCCAAAAGACCGCGACATAGCAATGGTATTCCAAAACTATGCGCTGTATCCGCACATGAGCGTGTACGACAACATGGCATTTGGCCTTAAATTGCGCAAAACCCCTAAAGCGGAAATTGAAAAGCGTGTACACGAAGCCGCACGCATTCTTGATATCGAACATCTACTGGACCGTAAACCAAAAGCGCTATCCGGCGGTCAGCGCCAGCGTGTAGCGATGGGCCGCGCTATTGTTCGTGAGCCAAAAGTTTTCCTCATGGACGAACCGCTGTCAAACCTTGATGCAAAGCTTCGCGTACAAATGCGTACCGAAATTACAAAGTTGCACCAAAAACTACAAACCACTTTCGTATATGTAACACATGACCAAACAGAGGCGATGACACTGGGTACCCGTATCGTCGTTATGAAAGACGGCTTGATTCAACAAGTAGACAGCCCTGTAAACCTATACAACAAGCCGCAAAACTTGTTTGTTGCCGGTTTCATTGGTTCTCCGCAAATGAACCTGGTAGAAGTTGCTGTTGAAAAACGCGGCTCTGATATCTTCCTTCTTTTTGGCGAACATGCCATTAAATTGCCGGAAGCCAAAGCACGCGCGGTTGAAGAAGGCGGCTATGTTGGCAAAACGGTTGTTATGGGTATCCGCCCGGAAGACCTCAAGGATGAAGAAATGTTCTTAAGTGCCGCAACGGACGCAACCATTACTTGTGAAGTTGAAGTAACAGAGCTTTTGGGCGCAGAGGTTTACTTGTATCTAACCTGTGCAGACCAGCCATTAACTGCCCGCGTAAACCCAAGAAGCACAACAAAAACTGGTGATACCATTAAAATTGGTTTAGATGTGCAGCGCATTCATGTGTTTGATAAAGAGACAGAGCAGGTCATTACAAACTAAAATAATTTGTGTAATAAAAAACCCACGGGCATATGTACATTGTCCGTGGGTTTTTATCTATTTCAACAGCTCCTGTAGCCTATCCTCAAAAGCCTGATTCTGTTCTTGTGTCCGCTTTGCAGGCCCTTTGAGCCGCCCGCTTGCCATGCGGATTTTTTTAGCAGCATAGCGTTGCATGAGCAGTATGTCGATATTGCTGTCGTTGTAGACCATGCCGTTTTGGTTGATGGGAACGGCACCACGGGCAAGGCACATGGCGGCAAGGCCGTAGTCTTGCGTCACGGCAATATCGCCTTTGGCAATCATGTTCACTAGTGTGAAATCTACGCTGTCATTGCCTTTGGATACGGTTATTGTTTTTGCGCCCGGTTTTTCAAATATATGCGCGGTGTCGCAGATAATTACACATTCTATTTTGGCCTGGGCTGCAAGCCGTACAGCTATATCTACTACAGGACAACCGTCTGCGTCTATGAAGATAGTCATGCTTTAACATTTCCTTTCGGCGACAGTGGGAATTTCACGCTTCTACCTGTATCAGTTCGGCATCTGCATGAATTTCCATGAAGCGGATAATTTCTTCCAGCGAATTTTGCGCATGAGAAAACGTTCCTGATACTACGGCAATTCCGATTGTCAAGGTGTGGTGCATATCTTGCGTGTCCACTTCCGCAATGGACGCATTGAATTTTTGCCGAGATTTATCAATCACGCTGCGGCAAATTTGCCGCTTATCTTTCAGAGAAGTTGCGTGGGGGATATGGAATGTGAGTTTTGCCGATAGTGTATGCATGGCGTGATGTCTCCTTAAATGATAGGTTTGCCGATTTTCATTGCTTGCCGCCACTCCGGTGCAGTGTGGCACATACTGTAATAATCGTCCATGCGGTTGATTTTATCGCCGTCAAATTTTATGAATGACGTAACTAGATGCATTTCGCCATCTTCCGATGATATGCGATAGACAAGTGCTATGCCGCCGTCTATTTCGTTAATTCGTTCAATGTTGCATTTCCACACACCGGGATATTCGCAATTTGCCCGAATATATTCTGCTGCGGTAAATTGCTCGTTGCTGTCGTGCCAGCATATGACAGCGTCCGGTGTGAAATATTGTTGCAGTGCAGCCGCGTCTTGCGCCATCACATCTGAAAGGAATTTTTCCGCGGAAAATGCTTTAATTAATGTGTAGCCATCATTGTGTACTTCCAGTGCTTGGTTTTCTTGTAATGCGATATGCGGCAGGGGCAGGTCTGTACGGTTGGGTGTTCCGGGCGGGCAGTGTGCAGTGCCGTACGCATTGATTAGCCCCAGCCCTTCAAAGTTTGAGTTGTGTATATCATCAACATTGAAATGGGACATAAGCAGCATACTGCCTGCGCTCATGCCTACATATACCTTGTTGGCGTAAATCATTTTTTTGATGATTTTGTCAAAGTTGGCTTCTTTCACACGCTTTGCAAGATATGGTGTATTTCCGCCTGTGAAATAGATCACATCGAATTTCATGGCATCATCTTCTGTGAGAGAGCCGTCGATATCGTGTATTGTAATATTTCCCGGCAAAATTCCCATGCATAGCAATTCACTTTGCAGCCGTTTGGTGATGGCATCGGCCTTTACTTTATCTTGCATGGCGGCGGTTGGGATAAAAAGCACTTTTGCCTCAGAAAAAGGCTTGCCCAGCATTGCGCGGAACCGTGATATTAATAAGGTTAGGGGCTTGTCCAATTCATTATCGTAATAGAGCCCGGAGTCGGTCAGCAGAATATTTTGCCATGTTGGTTTTTCTTGGCTTGCCCATATGCGGCAAGTTTCGATGCGTTTTCCGTTGTCGCCTTCTTCTTCGGCATACGACATTTCGGTTAGTGTGCTGCATGGAAAGTCTGGGCATTGTCCGCAATAGTCATATTTTTTCGCTTCGCAGCAAGACTTTACATCGCAATCACCCCAGAAAGGCTTGTCTATTGCAATGCAGCCTTTGCAATTCATTTGCTCCTTGTACTTGCACGCGCTACACAATATACCGCACCTGGATTCGATCATAAAATCACTCCTGTTTTTGGTGGCATTATACCATGGCAAACACGACAACAATACGCCGTGTTTATTTATACACGATTGGCATAAGTAGTCGTCTTACATCAAATATCGTCTCGCCATATTCCACCAGAAATGGGTGGTCGAGCATTTGTGTAACACCGTTTATGCATACTTGCCCGTGTTTGTGCAGGCATCGCCCGTTTGCACAAACGATATTCATGGGGTCAAAGGTCAATATTTGCACATCATCTTCTATAGCGGTGAGCGGCTGGTTCATGAAATCGGAAATTTGCTGCGCTTTTTCCTGTTCAAATGTATCAAGTTGCAGGGCTGCATTTTGCAGCGTTTGCATAGGAATTTCTATTAAACCGGCGGAGGGCTCGTGTCTTTCTTTGAGCCAATCGAAAATAGTCAGTCCTGACTTTTCCCATTCCTGCTGCCAATGTGGGTAAAGTGCATCTGCGGCAAAACACATAATAGCGCCCACGGCATATAAGCGCTGGCGGTAATTTTGCAGCAAATTGTCGTCACAAAGTAATCCAGACAGCTCGGCTGCTAAAGTTTCTTGCATAGGCTTGTTTTGCAAAGTAGATAAGAATTGCATCTCTACATATGTTGCCGTGCCTTCGGTGGTTTCTTCTTGTTGGTCGAATTTAAGGAATTCTGCCGGTATTTCCGCTTTGCGCATATTTCGAATGGCTATTAATTGGGCGAAACCGCTGCTGGGGTTTGTTCGCATTTTCAAAAGCGCACCGTTTTCTTCCATTACCAATGCGACAGAGCGCGGCGTGTGCGGATATTGCGGGAATAGCAGTTCGTTTGCCCATTCTAGTGACATTGCCTGCTGCTGGTAGCAGTGGAACATTTCGTGGGCGATGCATGATGCAGCGCGTGCGCTGTCTATGGACGCATCCCATGTGCGCGTGTCCCATATTGCCACTAATTTATCGTGATACATGGTGGCCGTATTGCCCAATAGTGAAGGGTCTGTGCCTTCTGCCGCCCAAATGTTACCCTTAATTTTGGTGAATTTGCTAGGCCAGCTATCGCCCACTACAACTTGATTTTGAGCGTCGTACAAAATGAACGGAAATGGGGACATGCCTGGCCAAATATTATGTTGTGTAGTAAGTTTATGGATTTTTTCCGCCAGTTCAATTTTTTTATTTAGTGTCATTGTGCACTGCTCCTTTAGCGGGTGTTAACCCTGTAATTTGCTCCAGTCTTATCCCTGGCCATAAAGCCATATTGGATTAAATACCGGCGAACGGTAACAAAATCTTCGTAGTAACGCTGTAAGATTTCATTCACTTCCTGTTCGGAATAATTGCGGCTGGGCTGGAAATTTTCCACTAGCTTTTGCAGTATAATAATTTTCTTTTTCTCTTTTGCGGGGAAATTTTTGATGATTAGGTTGCCATTTCCATCAAAGTATCTGCTTAAAACGTCGTCCTTCTCTTTTTGAGTGATGGCAAAGCGTTCGTCTATACAAGTTGCGTTGGGATGGAAATCTACCAACTTTTCGTCGTTTTGTAGGGCAGATTTGCGTTCTTGTTTTAACTGTAGCATTTTTTCTTCCATTAATTCAACCAGTGTAACCAATATTTTGGCTTGCTTGTACTTTTCACGCATGGCAAAACGCTGGTTGCGTATGGTTGAGACGCTGTTTGCCCCTGTGATTTCCACAATTTCTTTGTCGGAATGCCCTTTGTAAAAAAGCTTTGCAAGTTCTGTATGGCCGTCTGATAGGCCTGTGTATACGCGCCCAAAGCCTAGATAAAATTCAAAAATATCGGGGTGAGCCGTTGCGATGTGGGTGATGATTGCCTTTTTTGCATCGTAAAGTGTGTTGTTGATGGTGTAAATTACGCCTTGGTGAAAGATTTCGCCGCATAGCAGGCAGGTGTATGTGTCTGCTTGGGTAGTGTAGCCCTGTTTTAGCTCGTCAATTGAGGTGTTCCAGAATATGTTTGTGTCCATTGATGTTCTCCTTTAGTGTGATTTGATGCGGATTAATTTTATTATATCCACGCATGCAGTAGATGTCAATCGATTTTGTTTGAATGAAATTTTCGCATTGATATTATGTTCCAAGCATAATACAATGGTCTCCAAAGGAGATGTATATACTATAGTGAAGGCAGGTTAATACTATGTCCATAATCAACTCCGTAAATAATTTTAGGGTTTTGCAATGGAGCAAGCTAAAAAATAAAGTGCACAGGGATAAGCAAAACCTCTTTATCGTGGAGGGGTACCACCTAGTTTTGGAAGCCCATAAAGCAAATTGCTTAAAGGAAGTAATTACCACCGAAAAAAATAATACTTTTGATGTTAAATCATATCAGGTGACATATGATGTTATGGAAAAATTATCTTCTATGGCGACGCCCACTAAAATTATAGGCATTTGTAATTTAAGAGAAGAACGTAATTACGGAAACAATATCTTACTGGTTGACCAGATTCATCACCCTGGTAACCTTGGTACTATTATTAGAAGCGCAGCTGCGTTTAATGTCGATACAATAGTGTTAAATAATAGTGTAGATGTGTATAATCAAAAAGTAGTTCAAGCAACGCAAGGTATGATTTTTCATATAAATATTATCAAGAGCCCTATAACAGATTTTATTTTGGCGTTGAAAAGTCAGGGCTATCAGATTATTGGTACAGATGTAAAAGAAGGGTTCGATTTGCATTCTGTTAAAGCAAATAAAAAGCGGGCTGTTTTAGTTGGTAATGAAAGCGACGGCGTGAGCAACGCGTTACTAGATATGTGCGATATGAAGGTAAATATTAAAATGAATGAGCAATGCGAATCATTAAATGTTGGCGTGGCGGCGAGTATCATTTTATTTGGCTTGTCGGTTTAATGCCGCACGTATTTATAGTAACATCGAAAAAGGCAGAGCCACTGGATATAAAGTATCTCTGCAGATACTAAGTCACTAACGCCTGCTATTTTACAGGCCCTGGACAATTGCCGCTTTGTGAGTACGCTTAATAATCCAGCCCTATTATTCTTTAATCCTATGGTGATAAAACTTTGATAATCGCGCCACTCTGCTGCCGGGATATCGCAGGTTGGCTTCTTTTTCAAATGCACCATTACAACATCTACTTTGGGCATAGGATGAAAATCTTCGCGGTTAAAAAAGTAAATAATACGCATATCATACATTGGCTTTATTGTTAAAGAGCGCAGGTTTTCGTTAGGTAAACCCATAAACCTTTTCGCCGCACCTTTTTCCATGATAATCCACGCTTCCTGCGGAGGGTTTTTACATTCAGTTAATTTCCGTAGTATATCGGTGGTGTGGCAAAAAGGGATATTTGAGAATATTTTATATTCACCATGGGCGGGCAAATTCCATTTCATAAAATCTTTGTGATAAAGGTTAAGGTTGCTGTATTGGCTGTATTTCGAAAGGAGCTTGTTATAAAGATTTAGGTCTAGTTCTATAGCTGATACCTTCTGACAGCATTGTAGTAATATGCTGGTTATATGGCCTTTGCCTGGGCCTATCTCAATGACGTGGTCATTTGTGCTAATGCTTGTTTTACATATTAACCTGCGGATTATTTTTTTGCTGGTTAAGAAATTCTGGGATACCCAAATTGGGGTTTTATCTATTTTGTTAATGCGTTTGGACATAAAAAAACACACCTCTTTCATTCGAATAAACGCGAAAAAGGCACACAAAAACAAGGTGGTTAAAACCATCTGTGCTTTAGTGTGCCTTAGTTGCGGATCCGAATGATGTTCATAGGTGTATTGATTACCTCCAGAATTATTATATTATTAAGCATACTACAATATCAGCGGAATGTAAACTTTGTTAAAAAAAGCCCCATTAGACCATGGCAAAATGCCATAAAAATCTAATGGTTTTTTTTGTCCGCATTTTGAGATGTAAAAAAAATCATGCAGAAAAGAAAAATTGGACAAACCCTCATAAATACTAGGCTTTGTCCAATTCCACAAAACATTATTTTGCACCTGACAGGACTTGAACCTGCAAGGTCGTTAAACCACTAGATCCTTAGTCTAGCGCGTATGCCAATTCCGCCACAGGTGCTTGGAAATGCCGTAAAAACGCCACCTCTATTATGTTAACCATTCAAGCAATATAAGATTTTTGATGTTTCCCATACTTGATTAAAATCTTGTATCCTCAACCAATCCAGTATACTAAATTACTAGTCAAGCTGTCAATCCGTTTTGCAAAATTTGTCTTGTAGTGTTTTGTAGGTATGTTGAAGATGTCAAACTATAATTGATTTTAATTTATTGTATTTTTCTGTAATTTATCTTGTCACTTTCCATACCCCAGGCTTCCAGTATATGCGCCCAACGCAAAATATACCTATCTGTGACTACATCACAAACAGGTATATTTTTCTTATGCTCGCAAGTTTTGTTTAGCAAGGTGGGTATGGAATACTATGGCTATTATGCTACACCCTCATTCTCTAGCTTCTCTAGCCTTGTAATCCTGTAAGCTAAATGCGGATGGGAAGCCTTTACCCTTTGTGACAGCTTTACTTTTGCTCCCATAGAAGCCTTTTGCAATAGATACATTCCGTCAATTAGTTCTTTGCCATATCCAATTTCATAAGCAAATGTATCTGCCTGTATTTCGTTTGCCCTACTGTTCATGGCTAAAATCATTTCACTGACGTTTACAAATAGGAAGTTTGCTACGTCAAGTAGCATTCGTATTAAAAAGATGATGATTCCAAAGAACATTCCTAATGCACTGAAATGTGAAACAATATTGCAGATAATTATTAAAACACTCAACAGTAGTTTCAGTACCCATACAATAACTGAAAAAAACAAATTTCCTATGAGTGATAATAGCAGTGCTTTTGTATGCCCATATGACATATGCCCTAACTCGTGGGCTATAATTCCCTTTAGTTCATCTGCTGTGAATGTTGCCATTGCTCCCCTTGTTACTGCTATTGTTTTCCGGCCTATGGCAAAAGCATTTACATACATTGCATCCATGACATATATTTTTATTTTTTTGTTTAGGCCGGGATTCATTTCTTTTGCATACTCATACACTTCTTCAAACAACGGCAGTAAATAATTTTTTTCTTGCTCGGTTGCCGGTTCTCTGCATTCCTCTAGTATCTGTAATATTATTTCACCCAATGGGCTTAATGCTATTGCTATAGATACTCCATATATTCCCCCGACAATAAGAAAGCCTCTTAGATTATCTCCTACTATCCACAATGCAAACGAAAAGTATACTCCAAACCAAACTATATATGAAAAATTTGAACCCAAAAACCGTATAAACCAATTTTGGCGTAGTCTTTCGAGTATTTGCCCCATTGACTGCATAAATGACATTTGTTTGTTCCCTCCGCTAAAATTCTTTATTTACGTTGATTCTACTATTGGCGTTTGTATCTCTTGATAAGAAAAAGCCTTTGCCTGTTTGCAGTGTTTTTATATCGTCTGGATGGTAAAGAAATTCCCTTACACGTCTTGCACTTCCAAACCCTGTTTCGGATGTTTCTAGTCCTCTTTGTTGTAACTGGTATGTAACTTCCATTGTAGCCCTTGTGCCTAGAATATTTGCCCATTTTTCGGCATTCACTCCACTGTTTTGCCTCATAACTATGTAATTGTTGCAGTTTTCTATGATTTGTTCTTTGTATGCTTCACCGCAAGCAAAGTCTAAGTCTGACAAACTCTGCGTTGCTAATACACATGTAACCCCTGCACTTCTGCTTTTGTTTACTAAATCGGTTAGGGCTGTTGTTGCATATACATTTATCTCGTCCATGATGAAAAAGGTTTTTTGTGGCTCAGCTTTTTCCTTATTTGCGTCAAATAGTTTGCCAATGGCTTTTTTTGAATTTATTAGCACAAGGCGGCCAAAGGCTGGTGACAGTTCGGGATAAGTAACTCTTTCCTAAAGTTGTAGATTTTCCTTAACTGCATGTTGCGCCTAATGATTAGTAGCACGCCTATACTTGCAATTAGTATCACCGTTAAAAGTATTATATTTCCAAATCTATCTGCCCCGGTTCCATAGGGTTTGTATTACATTGTATATTGTCTTCATTCTCCTTTGTTTCTTGTATTTGGCTTATCGCCATTATTTCAATGTTTGGGTACATTGTTCTACTATTTAGTAGCGTTTTTGCAATCTTGCATTCTAGGTCTGGTACTACCCATATTTGCCTGTCATAGTCCATAAAGTTATTGCTTATAATGTTCTCAAACCTATTTTTTGATTTTAGCGCAAGTTCTACTTCTACACATATCGTCTTGCCGTCTTTTTTGAACACAAAATCTGGTCTGTGTTTTCTGATTCCGAACCCGTCTATTCTATGTAATTCTAGTTCTGTTTTTATGTCTTTGTATTCTATTTCTTGTACCTTACCTATGTATATTGCCGTATCCAGTACCGCTATATCATGCCTTATCTGTTCTATTCTGATTTTACTTTTGCTATTTCCTAACCCTTCTAGCCTTGCCCCTCTACTCGTTACCCTGTATATTCCCGCCACTCCGTACAATATTTTCTCTCTACTTATATATCCAGCCTGTACCAATTTTCTTAACCTTCTATCACACGCCCTCTGCCCACTAAACCCTACCAACTCTCTTATATGTCTCCCCTGACACACTCTCCACCTATCAATCTCTCTTATTATTCTTCTATCTCTCTCCAACACCACCAACTTACTACCCTTCTCGTCCATCTCTTCACCTTCTTCTACTTCTTCTACTTCTCTTCTCACTTCACCACACCCAACTACTCTACCTCTCCACTTATCTACTACCCTATGCTCCCACATTTATTTATATGACTACTTCTTCCAGATGTAGTTACACGAAGATAGTCTGTGGTCTCGGGTTAAATTTCTAATTTTAGCCGAGACCACAGACTATCTTCGTTGCCCGCAGGGGATAAATAAATGTGGGAGCATAGGGCGATGGACAAATATTAGGTATTTTTCGTCTTATTTTTTTCAGTATTTTTTTAAGGTGTTCTTCTTAAATAGGAATACTGGGGTTACTTCTTGATTGAATAAAATTTACTTGTAATATTGCTTGGTCAAAAAGAAAATTAAAATATATAAGGCAACTAAAAAGGAAGCCCATAATTTCAGACTTCCGATTTTGATTTATTTGCTTATTCTATTACATCTAAAAATCTTGCAAACAATGCTGCCACTTCTGCCCTTGTAGCTGTTGCCTGCGGGTCAAATTCCCCGCCCGGCCTACCTTCTATGATTCCTGCTCTTTGTATTGCACTCACTCCGCTTACTGCCCAATGTGATATTGTATCTTGGTCTGCAAATACAACACCATCATTTTGCGGAAGTTCAATACCCATAATATTAGCGTAACGATAAAGCATAACAGCCATTTGTTCACGGGTTATTGGTGTACGTGGTTCAAAATTTCCATTTCCTACACCTTCTACAATACCCATTTGCGCCGCCCATTCAACTGCCCCAAAATACCAAGCATTTGCCCCCACATCATTAAAGCTTGAAGTTGTAAACCCAGCTGTATTTATTCCTTCATGATTTGCTAACATTCGTACAAACATTGCACGTGTCATGCTTTCTTGTGGGCTAAATCTATTTTGTGCTGTACCTTGGAATATGCCAAGCTCCCAAACTGTTCTAACATATGGGTAATACCATGCTGTTGTTGCTACATCTGTAAAAGGAAATTGTCTAGGCGAGGGAACAGGTGGAAATGGTAACAACTGTATTTCAGAAATATATGCGGTTGGTTCTTCGTTTGGTAGTTCGTAGTCTTGATACAGATTGTTCTCTGGTGCTTGTACTGTCGGTCGTACTACTGTCGGTAACAACTGTTGACCATCGGTATATTCATTTCCACCTACTATACTATCATCACCAGTATCGTTATTGTCGTTTCCACCTTGTGCTGTTGTTACTGTAATTGTAACCATTGCCGTATGATTTCCGTCTTCGGTTCTTACAGTTATAGTTGCAGTTCCAGCAGAAACTGCTGTAATTTGCCCAGTTGCAGAAACTCTTGCAACATTTGTATTGTTTGACAACCATGTTACATTTTGGTTTGTCGCGTTAGCTGGGGTTATTGTTGCTGTTAATTGGAGTAGCTGATTAACTGTTAGATTACGAGTAGCCGCTCCAGTAATAGATATACCTGTTACTGGAATTGTCGGCGATTCTATTGTTAACGGAGCAAACCTAGCTATTAATGTTCTATCACCAGATACCGTGAAAGTATAGCGTATATCTTGACTTACTCTGCTTCCATTTTCTTCATACCAACCTAAAAACACATATCCGCTATCTGGTCGTGCTGTGATAGTTGCGTCGCTTCCTGCGGTGTAAACACCACCACCCGAAGCAGTACCGCCAGCTTCCGAGAGAATTTGTATTAAGTGCCGGGGCAAATCAGTTCCGGGAATATTCCTGCTTTCAAGCGTATTGCCATTGCCATCTACTAACCACACTCTATTTGCATCTTGCCTTAAAGTTACATTGCTTGACATATCAACATTTGTGAAAGTAACGCGTCTGCCAAAAGAGCCATCTGCCGTTATATCAACAGTGTTTGCGTTCGTTGAAATAACTTGCTGTCTGTTTTGGTCTATATTTATACTCATAGACGTAACCCTACCATGAACTTCTGTGGTAGGCAATTCTCTAAGAGGCGCATTTAATACCAAACTTAATGAAACATCGCTTTCCCTTGCCATTTCTGCTCTTATACTGCCACCAGCACCGAAAATGAAATGTCCTTCTCCTGTTGCTCTAACTCTTGCACCAAAACCAGTATCGTGACAGCTATATGATAATCTTGCAAAAAACAACTCATCACCATTATGCGGGGTAATTAAGAATGTTTCGCCATGCATGCCGATGCCGCATATCGAAGATTACACAACATTAAGGAAAGTGAGATTTTTTATGAAGATGCAACCAAAATTGACACAGACACCCTGCCAGAGTTCGACCTTCTTGTCGCAGGTTTCCCTTGCCAGGCATTTTCTGTCGCTGGCAAACGCAAGCGGAGGCGCA
>Ga0123355_10011630_pt1 | contig 13578 bp, 5 predicted proteins | sample TergutEmb28metaG_3_FD_89872 | JGI IMG/M metagenome (GOLD analysis project Ga0123355, IMG submission 89872) | Embiratermes neotenicus P1 segment gut microbial communities from Petit-Saut dam, French Guiana - Emb289 P1 | ecosystem: Host-associated > Arthropoda: Insects > Digestive system > Gut ...
GGATGGATGTATTAACATCCGAAACATGTTGAGCATTAAATAAAGAAATAATAAAGCAAGTGACATCAAGTTGGTCTCTCTTTACTCAACTATGAAGATGATGCACGGTCCAATAAACATAAGATACACAACTATATGTTTATTTTATTATTATTCTATTATTGGCTACAAGTTTCGGCCTCAAAAGGCCATCATCAGGTCAATATTTACAAAAAAAAAAAACTACAAATGCCGGTGCATATATACAAAAAGTCAATTTTATGGGATTCCATTTACATTCATTAATATTCTTTACAGTTATTACCAGCCTTTCGATGTGCTATCTGTAGCAAGGTGAGATGAGATTTTGTATTGCGAGTGGATATATTTCATTTTTTTTTTATATATTTGTAAATATTGGCCTGATGTCGGCCTTACGAGAACGACACTGGTAGCAAATAATAGAATAATAATAAAATAAACATATAGTTGTGTCAGACGGAGTATATATTTTATTTTATATTATTTTTTTTCATGTATGTTTGATTATCCGAACAATTCAACTAACGTAACTTCCTAGGTCCCAATAAATTCGGGCAACTAATGCTCTACTGTAATCCTCTCTTCTCAACCCCGTACCGAGGCGATCGGCAGCCGAGACGAGAATCTGACCGCCTCCAGTTCATGGTAAGTAACGGGTCCGTATAGCTGTACCTCCACGTCCCCTACGTTTTCATGATGGGACGCTTGAACATAAGTCGTATCGTTATTCTCTCTAATTGTAATACAACTTACCCAAGCAACGAGTCAGTAAAATCCGGTTAACAGGATTCAGAATTTACATGTGGAAATTTGAATTTGAACTGACTTGCAATAAAACGAAGCACAGTTGAAACAGCATACGAACAAATCGTGATATGGCCCGTTGATTGATTATTTCATTACTGAACGGCCTTTGTATGACAGGGTGATAACGAATAACGAATTTCCTCTAAAGTAATGCGATATTTGACGTGCCATTTAATTAGACGGACAAACATGCTTACAGCTATTGCTTGTTAGGCGAGTGCCATCAATTTTTTTTTCTTTGCTGTTTTGTGTGAAACGGAACCGTACACTGCACACTTGTCGATGTGACCGCGTCTTTGACCGCAGAAGGCGTTGCACCATTTGAAATTCACCAACGTCTGCCAGTTAATTTACGGTGATCACGTTGAAAAGCAAATACACAGTATTTAAGGCCATACTCTAAGAATTACTTTTGCCTTTCATTTAGTAAAATATTCATATCCAGTCGGAAGTAGACGACATGGAGGCATTACTTTTCAATCAGCCTACGTAATATTGTACGTAAAATCGTATATCCATAAGAATAGGCATTTATGTCGCGTGTTTATGGTATCAGCAAACGCGCCGTCTGATGATGGCGTGCAGCCTAAACATGTGACCCTCTGTATAAGTACGTAAATACGTTTGTAAAGGTTGCACTTTGACTCTGAACACAACATATTCCACCCATATAAGGCGCTACTGCCCCTTCCGGGCCTTGGCCTCCGTCATAAAACACCTCAATCCCTATTTTCAGCTCTTCTCCTCCATCCTCTTATCCCCAGGAGTTGTAATGCATCCCTCTGGACCACATCCGCCCATCTGGTTCTTGGTCTTCCCACTGGTCTTGTGGTGTAGAAGTTTCCGTTTAAAACATTCTTTGGAATCCTTTCTTCTTCCATTCTTATTATGTGACCTGCCTATCCTAAACTTCTGATTTTGATGTCCTCCACGATGTTTGGCTCCTTGTATAAACTGTACAGTTCACTGTTCCATCTGGGACGACAGTGTCCCCCTTCTTGTGTTGGGCCATATATTCTTCGCAATATTTTCCTTTCAAACGTGCTTAGCATCTGCTCTGCTGTTTGTGTTACTGTCCAAGAATACAACATATTACTGACACATAAATTCTAACAACATAAGCACGAAGTTATGCTGCAAATGTAACAAAAATCCATCAAACTTTCAGTACGACCGAATCATGAAGCAAACGTGTATTGGGGGAATTTAATTAAAGACCGATTTCGTAGCAGCATGTGATTGTAAGGTTTTTCCATAGTGAGGGTGAAGACCAGACGAATCTGCATGTCAAAATGCGCCGTCTCTTTCCCGTCTCTCAGAATAACACTTATTACAGCAAACCTCAAGTCCAATGGCACGAAATCTTACATGTTTATTGTTCCGAAATGAAAAGGCGAAGTCTTCTCGAGAGTTGGCTTGGTTACCGAGCTTCGCAATCCCAAATATACAAATTCCTCTGCGAAAGGGTATTCTATTTATACACACTGCATTCAGTACAGTGACTAGACCACGGGCTGGACGATCCGGGGCTCGATTCCTGGCAAGGTCAATAGATTTTTCGCTTCTCCAACATATCCAGATTGGTTCTGGGTCCAATCTAGCCCCATTAACAACAAGTCCCATGGGCTCTTTCCCCGGGAGTAAAGCGGTTAATCACTCACCTCCATCTAATGCCGATGGTTAAGAATGAGCAGAGTTACAGTTCTAGTCCCTTTGTACGCCTTCAGGGTTTGCAGTGAAACAACAACGTTTTAGGCTTTTGTGACCATGCATCATGAACGTAAGGTAAAGAGAGAAACCAACAAGATGCAACTAATCTGACGTTTATTTCAGTTGTCTATCTCAACATGTTTCGGGCATCATTATGCCCATATTCAGGAGAACAAGACTGTGTATTACCGCATATGGTGTTCTGCACTAGTTGTGCTGACTGTGGTCGTGTGAAGATTGGGACGCAAGCTGTGTGCACTGTGTTGAGGTTGTTGCTCTACTTCAGTCGAACAACAACCAGCATAAGATGGGCATAATGACGCCCGAAACATGTTGAGATAGACAACTGAAATAAACTTCAGATTAGTTGCATCTTGTTCGTTTCTTTCTTTACCTCACCTTTAACGTTTTTATCACAGTAATGGGAAACATTTAGCTTCTCATGTTGAGACCCACGTCTATATGTTAAATACGCAATGGTTTCGGTTACAGAAGCCACTGCATAATAATAATAATAATAATAATAATAATAATAGCTAACAGCCTTCTTAATTATTCAATTACGGAATGGCAATTATTTCTCTTCAATTTCACCTTTTGAAGAATATGAGTATCAACACATCCGTGTCCCAAAACGTCCCCATGGCGTGATGCACAGAGAACCTTACTTTCATCTCTCCGAGTAGGAAAAAAATATATATTTAATTTTTCAGTGGCAGAAGACTATTCCCCAGCACGTTCGGCTCCGCTAGAGACGTAACTGACTCGTAGGTGGCCTGTTCGAATCGACTGGCGGTTGTATCAGTACGTTAAATGTCTTCGTGCCTTCTGTACTCATTCCTGGCAAACGTCCCAAAGGTACATTGAAACAGGCCATAACCACCCACTTTCCATTCTTTACACCCTAACGTATACGATCACAGCCAACATTTTATGCGGTGTAGTTACGTAACCTTCGAACCATCCGACCTGTGTCACTGTACTAAAGCAGCAAGGTAATACCACACGCGTTGTAAACAAGGGCGCTAATTTTCCATCTACCACCCTATTGGCCCCATGGAAGAAAGTCCTTTTTGAGAAGCTCAAAGGTCCTCAGCTAACCATTCTTCCCTATCCCGTGCCAAATAAAACCAGTCCACACTATCCAGTCCTACTTCTTTATGATATCCTCCGAGAAATGCCGCCGTTTTCAAAGTTGTGGAAATTCTTGTGTTTTAACCGAAAATTTTAATGCATGTGCAAGTGTATGGTTATGTTGCCCACTTTGCAACGGACCATTCTGACGTCGCTACGTTAGCAACTGTGAGGATTCCCTGATGATGGTACATATGGCAAGTCGAAACATGTAGGAGATTTACTAACGTCTGATGTGTATATATTTGATATGTAAGGCTGGTTATATAAATTAACCCTTCCCTTAGGGCTTCCAACCAAAATCCTGCATGCACGTGTTCTCCACCCCACCTCCCCACCCATACATGCCACGTGCCACGGCTCACCTCATGTCCCTTGATCGTACCATCCCTGTAATATTTAGGAAGAGTTTCTCATTATGAAATCTTCCCCACTCTGTCACTTCTTCATTCTTAGGCCCAAACATCTTTTCTCACCGTTATGTCCTCGTACAGCCCCAGCCAATGTTCTCAACTTAATGTCAGAGACCAAGTGTTACACCCACATACAGGCAAAGTTGTATTCTTACACCTACTAGTCCAAATAACCAATTCAGTGAAATGCACTCGTTCTTTTAAAAAAATCCTAGCTCTCGCTCAGCTGATTAAGGATATCCCAACCATTTTTGGAAACCAAAGATTCAACTCTTCCTTCCGAATTCCTCGACTAAAATTAGGTCTGTATTTAATTCCACGTGAGCTCTATGTGTTCCAGCCACCTCATCCTCATCAGCTCTCAGTTACCTAACGAGCGATCCACCGACAGCCACCCGCCTCCGTAACGACAGTCGGGGAAAACAAACCACCGTTACAGACCGTGAATTTAAAAATAATGCACTTTGTACCCAGGCCAGGTTTTAAAGCTCAGCGTCTACCAACCCTTCAATCATGAACCCACGGAGGTCGACAGCTTCTGAGCAAAGACTTCCACTGCACACGTGTTACCGACTAGAAACGAAAAACAACGAGTTTAAATTTGAACGATCCTGCATTCTTACATTTAAGACATCCCAGACAGAAGAATGCAATGGGCTCTCCACGTGTCTATAATGAGTTTAATATCCGAGACGACAGCTGACAGCGATGGTTCAACACGATCAGACGTTCCGTAAATAAATTTAATATTTTTCGCTCCCCGTGCATCGTGACTACAATCATTCATATACACCAACTGATGCACACAATTTATATAAAATCACAAATCATCCAAGTACATGAACTCTCCTATGAGTTTCAGCAATAAATCGCTATTCTCAGAGAGACAGTCAGCAAATATTTTCGTTTATTTTTTTTTTCTTCGCCACTCCATACACATCGGTTCTGAGTTACACGCATCTCCCTGTCTAACAGTTATGGAAGATTCGTTTCCGACAGGAAAACGGTACAGGCTTCAAACACAATTATATGACCACAAAACAAACTGATATAATGAACGTAAAGAAGTAAATTTACGTCAGACGCAAGCCTTAACCCTTACCCTGCTAACGTGGAGAATATTGTGAGCTCGTAACACTACCAGCAGATGGCAGATGGGATTTAACTCGGCGTTTATAGGGTTAATATTCTTTTAAACACTACACGATCGATTGATCAGAAACTGAACATCCTGCACGTGTAACACCTTGTTTTTAAGACTTTTGTACTGAATACCTGAAGACGATAGCTTCTTATCGGATCGTGTAGTGTTTGAAAGAAAAATACATGAGTTGTGTCTGACGTAAATATTGATTGTTTACGTTGATTACTGTATATATATATATATATATATATACACACACAACAGCATGGCTAACATAAAACTGATAAAACAAGTGAAGTAAACAGTAAACCTGACTTAAAACAATACAACTGTTCGCACGACCTCAGTTCAGAAAAAGGCGTCGACTTCATCTCATGTGAAATGAAATTAAGATTTCTGAATTACTCTTTCCATTCAGAACCACAAGATCAGTCACCTCAGATCCAGAAAATCATCATTTTTCTTCTCGTCACAGCGAGAGGAGGGGACCACATCAGAGTTCGTCCCTCCTTCTGGTATCTAACCCAGTTACGTCTGGAAGGGTTTGGGAATAAAACGAGGAACCTATATTCCAGTGTTCTGGAATGTAACACTGAGAATCACAAATATCGCAACGCGAGCTTTGAGACAATACAACGCACTTAAAATGCAAGGAGACAGGGGTACAGTTGGACAAAAAACACTGGTATGAACATGTGCCAAAATCGGTAGAAACAAGTCAAGAAGGCAAGGTAACCATATTGTGGAATCAACAAGTACAAACTGACAGAACTGTCCCCAACAACAAACCAGACATCATAATCCGTGATAATGAAAAGGGAACATGTACGTTAATAGACGTTGCAATCTCAGGAGACAGAAATGTGATTAAATAGGAAGCCGAGAAGATTCTAAAATATCAAAAGAAATACATCGCATGTGGAATGTAAAAACACAGGTGATACCAGTAATAATAGGGGCGACTGGGACTATTTCAAAGTCATTCAGAAAATACGTGAGCAACATACCAGGAAAACATGAAGTCAAGTTACCCCAGAAAACAGCCATATTGGGCACTGCACACATACTTCGGAAAGTACTAATGTAAAAGTGCAATAGATTCAACACTGAAACTAACGATATAAGCACCATGAATAGTAACAACAGAATAGTTACAACACTGTATTCCCTAGGGACACAGTTTATCTCAGGAATATAAGTATATATACCCTACATAAAGGAGATGATGATGATGATGATTATAGATTTTGCAATGACTTTTACATGTCGTTTTGCTTCAAATTTCGGAGCCAAAAAGAAATGAATTATGAAACGTAACGAATATTAATTGTGCAGTTGTACTGCAGAAGAGTACATACAGCATCGAGTCTTCTATTACCAAGCTTATTTATTTCTTATTAGAGAAATAAAGGGACGATATTGTATCTAACCAAAATCATTTGTTACTTCCTGTCGGCTCTCTTATCGTATAAACAGCCGCCACTCAACAGTCCGCTCACAGGCGCATACGAATTATATCAGGAAGTGACAAAACGAAATCTGGTCAGATTACAGAAAAGTTGTGGTCAAAAACTGCAACATCTAACAGTTTTTCCTGTCACTTAGGCGAACAAACGTGCAGCTCAATAACAAGTACGCAAGTAGACATACATTATATATACCAACTTAAGCCTTTCATTCACCAGCGTCACGATATGATTGTAATAGGTGTAATAAATTTAATACATTACATTACACTTATCGCAATCATGTGCCAATTCAATGCATAAAAGCACCTTGCTTCGTAACAAAGGCAACTGGAAGACATGCAGGGAAAATAACCAACTGTGTTCAAAATCTAAACGAAAATGGCATTATGGTTGATGTCTATAAGAATGCGATGCCTGCATACGAAGTAAGGAATTCAAGGAATAAACCACAAACACCAGCACGAATTCCACATAACTCAAACCCCGGTAAGAGATAACAAACGGCATACAGTACAAATACTGGTGAGCGCACATGCAGATAAAATGCGGCCGGCTTGAATGCTAATTCACTCTTAGCAGAGGGAATGTGTACAGGTTGCGGTAAACCTTACTGAAATTCAGTTGAAGTACTACCAATGGCGTCGTTATGTCTTATTTAGGTAGGTTTTCACATTTTTTATAGGCCACGAAGGCCCTTAGGGTGGGTAGAGGTATAGCTCTACTCTTTCTAGGACCTCGGCACTAGATGGGGATGGGGGGTCAGCCCCACGCCCCGGTCGCCTCTACCCCCGAGAAAGAACCGGTACCCGTTGTACAGGAAGCTGGGTGGGCCCCAGGACCGGTCTGGACGGGCGGAAAGTCTCGTCCTCACCGTGATTCGATCCCGGACTGTCCATTTGTTAACTGATCCTTCTAGAAACACAGCTGGATGACCTTGATAGAAATAAACTTTAAAAAAAATCGTTACGTACTTCTGTCCACTCAGTATAAGTTTCACATAAATTTACTTCATGTCGCAAAACTGTATTTCAGAACAAAACAACGGCTAGAATGAGTGTTATTTACACGTAATTAATGGTGTTAGGACATGTGGGCCACGGTAGCTCAGTCGCTATAGCGACTGAGCTACCGTGGCCCACCCAAGAAAGACAGTATTGATGTGATTTGCGGTAAAAGGGTGGATTCATTCAGTTCTTTCAGCGGTTCGCAGCTGACAAGCACAATGTAATGAACACTGTTGACAACGCAGCCTACTTGAAACCTATTACAAAAGAAAAAAAACTAAATATCCCATTACTTTCATTCCATCGCGGTTTCCTCCCTCAGCAAAACAAATACCAAAAAGCGATGAATCGAGATAGCCATGTGTTGTAGCACAGACAGCATAACAAAAAAGACCTCGACAGTATCATCCCAATATGCGGGTTTGGGAGGGGGGGAGTGGGTGGGGAAGAAGTAAAATGAGAGACAGAAACAAGACAAAACCATGGCGTCAGCCATTACATACAGCGTCAGCGAAAAACTGAACTAACTCAATGTGTCAGAGCTAAAACGAGAATGAAAGAGCACATGATGTTCAAGAAGGAAACTTAACAACAGCAAAACACGAGCCAAACACCTACTAAATTCGTACATTCAGCATTCGTGTTTTTATGTGGACGTTAGTTCATGTTGCTAAATATCACAACAAGCGGCTAAGGAATGTGCTTACGGACGTAATGCGAATGAAACAAATGAACAATTTAGGTCATTATATGACGAGGAATGTCGCGTCCTAATTTTTGGGCGCAGGCATGCACTGGACGAAGACTGACCTTAAAGTAGACAGATTATGATGATGGGAGACTGATGGAACTGGCTCAGAATCGCGTCAAATGGTGAAATTTGGTATCTTTGGATGGTTAGGCCACCAGAGAGTTCAGTAATACGCAGCGTGTGGTCTACGCACTGTGACATCAACAGATAACGAGTCTGAAATAACTTTCCGCAGGCTCCTCTTCTGAGTCAAAGGCAAGTTCTCAGCTCTCTTTCCAAAGACCTGTAAAAATGCGCCAGGTTCTGTATGCTCGGCCTATCCCACTGGGCGGCAGGTCTGCGGCCGCTCGCTTGCTGGGACTGCAGGCTCGAATCCCTGCAGGGACATGGATGTCTGTCTCTTGTACTTATTGTGTGTTTTCAAGTAGGGGTCTCTGCGACGGGCCGATTCGTCGCCCTGAGGAAACCTACCGAGCTTGTGTGCCCATACGTGTAATCCGTTGCAACAATAACCTTCTACACCTACAGTGAGTAAGTACAGAAGGGCAGTCTAAGAAAGAAGTCATGCTCCAACAATGACTCACTGGTTAAAAAATCATTACGCATTAATATACATACTGTTTTAATATTTTTATCATTCTGCTCAGGGGTACGCGCTGGCGCAGTTGGTTGAGGCACTGCGCCACAAGTCGGAAGGTCGCGGGTTTGATCCCCGATGGTGTCATTGGAATTTTCCATTAACATAATCCTTCCGGCCGCACTAAGGCCCTGGGGTTGACTCAGCCTCTAACACAAATGAGTACCAGGAAAATCTCCTGGGGGGTGAAGGCGGCCGGTGCGTAGGGCTGACAATCTTACCACCTTCATGTGCAGATTATCTTCAAATCTGGGAGCCTTAACCTCCTGGAACCCTCAGGGCCTGTCCAAGCCTGTAATGGGATTGCTTTACCTTTTATCATTCGACTTAGAATTCGTTATCGTGTCCGATTTGGCTACCAAATACTGTTTGATCTTAAAGGATTTGAAATTCCTTTATGCATCTCGTACTCTAAAAGGCACAACTTGTCGCCCTCACCGAGTCCCTGTGATAATGTTACTAACACGTAAACTTTATAGACACTGATTCTCTGCGTATAGAGATACTACATCGTACAAAGGGAGTTGTAAGTCACTCTTCTTCCAAACGCCGTACGTTACAACACTCAGCAGGGGAATACAGGGGAAGTGATGAAGAGGAGTGTTTAAAAGCCACTGGCATGTAGCAATTCCAAAAATATCTCCGAAACCCCACAAACGTGAGAGGGGACATTTTTAACCCTCCGTAACGTACGAAGTCAGAGTACTTGAGAGCGATGTCAAAAAGCTAGCTGTCTTGTATCGTACACCACGTGTCATCTTCTTTTGTTAAATTTAACATCACTGAATACAATATGAGGGGGAGAACTCCAGCTACTGGAACACGTGACACATCTACACGTGGGTACTGTAACTGCACGGGCTAAAGAACTGAAGCGTCTGTTACATATCTTGGGAGATAGTTGTAGCAAAATGTAAGTGGTTAAATAGTGTAAAATACATTTAAATGAAATATGTAAATTAATAGAGACGGGACTACCACCATGATAACTTGGGGTTAATAAACGTAAAGGTAACGTGATCCCGTTACAGACCCGGTGTGGCCCAGAGGGTGGGTAGAGGTATAGCTCTACTCTTCCATGACCGCGGCACTAGAAAGGGGTGAGTGGTCAGCGGCACGTCCCGGCCGCACTTTACCCCCGGGAAAGATCCGGTACACATTTTACTGGAGGCTGGGTGGGCCCCAGGGCCGGTCTGGACAGGCGGAAAATCTCGTCCCCACCGGGATTCGATCCCGGACCGTCCAGTCCGTAGTCAGTCGCTATACGGACTGAGCCACCCGGACTTAGGGTTAATACTTTGTGTAATATAACAAGAAATGTACATAAAATCAGCCTAAATAAAACTTCATTTTTGTAGATATATCAGCTGCATGTTTCGGCTAATGACCGTAGCCATCATCAGGCTAATCACAAAAATATAAAATGGAACTATTTACAGCTGCGTTGGTGGCTAAAAATCTCCATACTTACAAACGTGGGGCCATAAATTATAGGCTACATAACAAGTATAACACTCAGTTTCAGGGACAACAACTTATGAAGGTTATAAAATCTGCACAATTTACAAAATTTAAATAATTGTAGATGTGTGACGAATATCTAATAACAATAAAAAGTAGTATTTAAAATTATTAAAATTGGGGTAGCGTAGGCGAATTTTTAGAGACGGCAGGTCTATATTTACCTCGTTTCAACTGATCGGTGGTAGAATTTTGCAACGTTGTTAAATCTGCTAGAGGTGTAAACTATCACTTAATGAACAGCTGTTTGTTATGTATATAAAACGCGCAGTTAAACCTCATGCAGGTTCATATAAGTCATAAAAATTATTTTCTTCTTTAATTAGTCTGTAGAACCAACTGTATATACACTAAATATATTATTCTTCACACGCTGTCAATTATCCGATACGTTTCGGCACACCGCAAGTACCATCATCAGGGAGTCTTTGTTGCTATTATCATAACTCTTTCGAATGGTCCGTTGTATGACAGCCGAATAAATTCATAGTTCTGCCTTCGCACACTTTCTAAAAATTCCAGTTGCAACACAACACACTTAAACGTCAGTTTTAAAACAAATAGAAAAAAAGGTATTTTATGCATAAGTTGCACTGTATGACGCCTCATTTTATGCATAAGTTGCACTGTATGACGCCTCATTTTATGCATAAGTTGCACTGTATGACACCTCATTTTATGCATAAGTTGCACTGTATGACACCTCATTTTAAAGTTTTTGTAACGGTGGCCTGATGATGGTTTTTGTAGACCGAAACATGTAGTCATTCCTGAATAAAAAACATGGTTGTGTTTGACGGAACGATAACGATTTGTTTTAAGTTCATGAACACAGAGGGATGTCCTCTGTAAAATTAAAGACAATATTATGCCACAATATCGACAGATCTGCAGCATTGGGCTATCAGCTAAGCTTGAAAAAATTCATGCCAGCTAAAACTAGTGTTATAGCCATACAATAATATAAACAGCCAACTAGATGCAACAATAATCATTTTATCAATAATTTCAATCAGCTCAACATGTTTCGGGCGATAATTTCTCCCATCCTCAGGAGCACTAGACTGTGTTTACAGCTTGTGGTATAATGCACCGACATGTTGCGCTAATTGACACTGTTAATCAAATTATTATTGTTCCATCCAGTTGGCTGTTTATATTATTGTATCAATGACGTACGGTTACACAAACATCAAAAGTGATATAACCGTCCATGACATTTGTTTTATACCTGTCTTTCTTACAGTGCGTGACGAGGACAGGACAATTATCCTTATCACAACAAACAAGCCTACTTCTGGAATGCAGTTAACTACCCCAATGCTTTCTCCTGCCCACCCTCCATCATGAAGGTCCTTCCTTTAAGTGTGTGTTTGGGAAGGGGCGAGTGGGTGAGGGGGTGGGGTCATCAGCTGGAACTAGACTTCCGGCTCCTTATGACCAGCCACTGATCTGACGACTACACGAAACCAACGACTTCGTCAACCAACACAAATTGGCGACGAGGTACGGTGCTCGAGCCTAAAGCTCCTCCAAGATTACAAGAGTGTAGTAATTACACATCATTACAAATAGGTTTAACTGACCTTGTTTTACACTTGGTTTCTTCATCGCTGTATTTCGTAGGCAAATCATTTCTTTGTCAACCATCACATGCATGTACAGTTTATTAATGTTATATCATAAGGGAAATTTTGTCAAGTCTCGAACCTAACTGGGTAAATCTCAGGGCTTCTAAAGTGCACAAGAAAATTCACTCATATAAATATTTAGGTTGAAACTTCCCAGTGAACGCGACGAAGGCACGTAAATGGCAATACACAGAGGTCAGAATCACGCCCCGGGAATACAGTAGGCGGCACCAACCGAATCGGAGTTTGGGTGGGCTTCAAAGCTGCTCTGGGCGCTTTGGAAAAAAAGTAAAATCTCTTGCCCATACCGAAAATCAAACCATGACTCTTCTGTACAAATTCAAATACTCAAACAAACTAAAATAAGCGATTCAGTTTTGTATGGATATGAACCTGGTCTTTTACTCAGTTCCAATAACATGGATTGGCAGTGTCTGAGCAAGCGGATGTTCAGAAATATACTGATACCTAAAAGAGAGAAAATAAGATGAAAGAAACACTGAATAACGTGGAGCTTCATAAACTATACTGTACCATTCCCTTCACTAAATATCACTGGTCGAACAAACGAGAATGGCAGCCAGTGTGGACTTTGTAGCAAACATAACAATTACAACTTGGCCTTCAGATCTGACATCGTGTAATTTGGTAGAAACTTACCAACGTTTCGGAGGAACCTTCCTCCATCTTCAGGGTACCCTCAGGAAGTCACATCCTGGAAGACAACCTGTTCAGAAAAAAATCCCTTTCCGGGAATCGAACACCAGTGGTCGAAGACACAGCCCGTCATTTTACAGACATTTTAACGTAACTCATTAATACCCGTAATTATTGTTAAGTAAGTTACGCCAGTAAAACAGGAGGAGCAGAGATATGCTTAGATCGACAGCCAGTTTATAGCCTCATAACCTGATCCATTTCCCTACGGACAAAAAGCTACGGTACTCACTGGACAGAAGGCTGGGTGGGTCTAGAATCCGTGGTGAAGATAAAATATTTTGCATCACGCTAAGAATCGAACCTCTGGTCTTGAGCGCCAGCGAAGTTTCAACGCCATAACGGACTATCAGTTGCAAAGCGACTTAGACTTGTAGGAACAGAACCCCGATTTTTTGGTCGTTGAGCGAGCAGCTTAGCCGATATACTAGCAGTAGTAATAACAGTAATTATAATTATTATCGTTATTAGCGTTATTATTATTATTATTATTATTATTATTATTATTATTATTATTATTATTATTATTATTAGCAGCAACGTTGAACAAAGGCATGTGTGATTTACCATGGAGACAACACAAAGTGGGGAAATCCTTAAAGACCATATCAAGGTTGAA
>Ga0123355_10011631_pt1 | contig 13577 bp, 5 predicted proteins | sample TergutEmb28metaG_3_FD_89872 | JGI IMG/M metagenome (GOLD analysis project Ga0123355, IMG submission 89872) | Embiratermes neotenicus P1 segment gut microbial communities from Petit-Saut dam, French Guiana - Emb289 P1 | ecosystem: Host-associated > Arthropoda: Insects > Digestive system > Gut ...
GTACTGATATTCTGGTACTGTAGTGTCTTGAGTGGTCTGATGGCAGTACTGATATTCTGGTACTGTAGTGTCTTGAGTGGTCTGATGGTAGTACTGATATTCTGGTATTGTAGTGTCGTGAGTGGTCTGATAGCAGTACTGATATTCTGGTACTGTAGTGTCTTGAGTGGTCTGATGGCAGTATTGATATTCTGGTATTGTAGTGTCTTGAGTGGTCTGATAGCAGTACTGATATTCTGGTATTGTAGTGTCGTGAGTGGTCTGATGGCAGTACTGATATTCTGATACTGTAGTGTCTTGAGTGGTCTGATAGCAATACTGATATTCTGGTATTGTAGTGTCTTGAGTGGTCTGATGGCAGTACTGATATTCTGGTACTGTAGTTTTTTGAGTGGTCTGATGGTAGTACTGATATTCTGGTACTGTAATGTCTGAAATTGCCTGATAACAGCACTCTTACGGGGCATTGTAATAGCTTAACTTCCTTATTCCTTTAAGTTAATTTGGGTGCATTTTTTTCGATGTAGTATAATCGTAATGCTTGTTAAAATATGCTGTTTCTCAGCTTTTTTTTCGCATCTCCAAACCGAAGTTACATGGGGCAAGTTTTAGTAACCTGACGTACTGTCATCTTTATTTATAAATCCTTAGGACAAAAGCTTACACGCATTTCTTGTGAGTCATCTTCGAATTTTGTTCGTTTAGGATCATGTAATGCCACGTCTATGTACGTTGTAGAACTAATGTAATGCACCTTAAGATTTCGTCTCATTCCTTTTGAGACCGTTGGTCTTTCATTCAGTAATAATGTACATACCAGGACCAAATAAATTTCACGTTAGTGGATCTCATTAAAACAATCTCAATTTTTTTTCCATTTTTTAAATACAAATTCTGAGCACCTGTACCTGTCCCTCGTACTTTTCTCCAGGAATAATTTCGAGTTAATTATCGTTTATGCATTCAGAAATATTAACGAAGCTGTTTGCTTGGTCTCTCGATATTTGAAACTCTGAAACACAAAGTTGCAAGCTACCACGTCGTGGGTGTGGCTCCCTACAGCTCACTCCTTCTTTTACGCCTTATTGAGCATCTCGATTGTACTACAGTCACTTCCGTCGGATATAGTGAACGACTACTTTCAGGTACAACGAACTAACTAATCCATGGAGCAGAGATATTCCTGAGAAGCTAACGGCTCCTCAGTTAGTCAAGAGATTCCCCACATTTTATGAAACCTGAACGTTCGTCGCCGCATTGACACAAACTTCCCACCTGCCCCTATAGTGATCCAGTCCCTGCCAGCATCCCACTTCTTGAAAATCCATTTTAATATTATCCTCCCATCTACGCGTAATTCCCTCAGATGTGTATTTTGGAAAATAAACAAAACATTTCGTGATAACGGTTTTATTTGGACCACCACATTAGCTAATTTGTTCGTTAGGTAATTAATTATCTAGTGGATTAGCGATGTACATAACGGTTTTACTATATACACGTTGCTGCGTAAGTGGCTATGCTGTTTTTGTACTGATTTGTTTCTCAGTAATACCTTGTAATCAGAGAGAGAGAGAGAGAGCAACTTATCAGTCCCCCTCGCCCCAGTAAGTCCCAGTGGAGTGGGGAGAAAAGTGCCACACACACAAATATCGGTAATAGTTACAAGAAATCGAACGAACTGACAATACAAGACGGTAGCTACAGGAAGGTGGCCCTTTGCTTTAGCATTGAGTAAATGGAGACCAATCGGATAAGAGAAGGAGGGGATTGTTCCAGTCCGAGGCTCTCCATAATGAGTCGTAACAGCAGAAGCTGCCGCTTGTTGGATCAAAGTCTTGTACCTCGCTTTTTCTTGAGGAGGGAAAGTTGATGAAGAAGGAGGCGATGCGGGGGTGGCTGTGACTTTTTTGTACAGGTGAGTAGCGAAAGGGGGGATTAGAATTGTTTTATGCAGGGGAAGGTGCAGGTGGGAGGGAGTCCTATTAGCTATTACCTGAGGCGGTGCTGTCTGCCGACCGGGACTCCGTGAAGCGTGTTGTGAGCACTCGAGAGACAGCTCGGCTCTTGCATGGTCGCTAACTTGCTCCTCGCCTCGCGCTTCCACAGTGTTGACCCCCCTCTGGACTCACGCTTCATCGATAGAGCAAACCCTCTCCGCGGGGAAGAAGTGTTGGTTCGTGTGCTGTTCTGGTCCATTTTGTTTCCGTCAACACGTGAAATTTCTTCTGGAGGCGATGAAGCATCACATGTGCATTGTGCTTTGTTGAGTGTCTTAGATTGTGCTCTGTGTTTGTTCCTCCGAAATGAGTTACCTTATATAGAATTGAACAGTGTGTGATGACTTGCATGGACGTTGAATCTGTTGTCTAATATTCGGATAAAGTTTCCTGTGACATCTCCCTCAGGAACGTAATTACACAGGAAAACCTTCGCCACTTGTGACGTACTGTCGTGTTACCTGCCTACAGGTAAGTTTGGGCCTGTCATATATCATGAGATGTAGTGATCTGTTATCTTCACTCGTCTCCCAGCATTCATGTTCCCTACAAGCAAACACTTCTCATTATTGCGCAGTTTTCTTTCACACTAGGCCCTTTAATTGAAAACTAGCGTATTTCAGGATTATAAAATTAGACCTTATCGTGCCTTTAAGTGCTTTAGAGGGTTTGGAAGAAAACGAGAATATTAGGAAATCCGCAAATAATTTGAGAGAATGTTTCGTATGAAGATAAACTTAAAGCGAACTCTCGTAATTTACGTTTCACTGAAAATATTAATTAGTTACATAATATTTTCACTCTTGCATTGGGAGGAGGCTGAGTCAGCTTCGTACTGAGGAATCAGTTGGGCCTGTACTGATTTGTAACAGTTCTAAATTATTTATTTACCTGGTACATTTGTTACCGTGTTTATTTTTTTAATGTTTTCTTTAAGGTATACATTTAAATGCAGGAAGTTTATTGTATGATTAGCAAAAACACACAGAACACTTCGTTGCGGCAATATATAACGTATCACTGGGTATAAATTGTAAAACTCTTCTGAAATATCCTATTGTAGGTGGAAAGTTAGAGTGCAGTTATAAAATCACCAAAATATGTAACTTTCATATTGTTACGTATATGTCACTCATTTTATTTGCAATCCCGAAGTAAAATTTTTGAGGAAGGGAAGTGAGCTTTACGTGAAAGTGATTTTGCGGAGATTCTCAATTGAGAACCGTTTGTGATTTGAAATAATTCACGTTTCAAAGAGCGTGATTCTTAGCACGAAGGAATTCGTGCCGTATTGCAAATGGACTCGGGGCGACATCCAATAAAATAAGTTGCTTGCTGTTGTTATCATCGCATCAGTGTGCTCACATCCGCCACGACTCGAAGCAACGAGAATTATACGTAAAGTATCCAGACTTCGGTGCCAGGCAGCACGTAAAACTAATTGGCTCTCATATTATAGAACTAAGCAGGAAGAGTGCGTAGAGTCATTATTATGCACGAAGTTAAGTAAATGTTCGTTCGTAAGTACTTCCAGTATTAGCATTGTTAAGAGAAATAACAAATAGTCTCGCAGTAGGCGTTTTTATTTTTTTGTAAATGTCATTCAAAAAACAAAACGGGCAAGAAGATTTCACAGTTAGATATGTATGTGTTGTGACGTAACTGAAGTCGAAAACAACGAACAAGTGCCTTTAGTCTAATAATGAAGAGACTCATTATCGGTAAGAGCGAAGACTTTTTGCAAAATTGATTTTGAAATGCTTGAAGAAACTTCATTAAACGCACATTTTAATTGCCTATTTTTTTGACATCAGACAGGAACGTAAAACTTTCTAGAATACGCATCAGTTACATGCTAACGTATTTCAAACTACGTGCGAACAGAAAGCGTGAAAATATATTTCTTAATATCACTTTCAACACGAATATATAAAATGTACAGCTCTTAAAATTGAATTGTTTATGATTCTCACGTGTAAATATTATATTTTATTGCTATACAGATGAAGGTGCGACTTCTTATAATCGATTAATAAATTTGTGCATGTTAAAGCCTACTTTGAAATTTACCTGCAGTCAGTTGAATAAAGTAAAGAAATATATATTTTATTTTTTGCTGATAGGCCAATATTTGGGATGGGCGTAACCAAGTGAGACCACAAGTTGCATCAGTTAGGAAGGAACCGATAATAAAGAAAGTGACTTAATTTTCTTATACAGATAGGTCGAATTCTAAACAAAACGATAAAACAGACTTTGTGATTATAAACGTCGTCATTGTATAGGACAAACTCATCATTCCGGTAATACGTTGTACTGAGGACTTGGCATTGAGATGTGTATAAATGTGAGCAGTTATTTCGGTAGGAACGCGGTGGTGTTGTTACGGCCTACAAGAGCTGGCTGCATGCAACAGGTGGTATTCGGGGATTTAAACGGTCGAACAGGAACGGCTCTGCTGGCTGCGCGCCTGTGTTCAGGTATTTGTACAGTTTCAGATACTCACCACTCTGCGCGGAAAGCAAATTTCTCTGTTTACAGTGATGATAGCGTAGTTTTGCTGCGTTCAATTTGCAGATTATCTATAACAGGTTTTCCCCCACGGACCTGTCAGACTACAAGTACAGCATAAGGCCTTGTAAGAATAGATTATGCCTACTTTTATCTAGTAAATGTGGAGTATTTTGAAACTACCTTGATTGCATAGCTGTTAGTCAATAAATAAGCAACTTTAATATTTACAAAGGAGAATTAAGATACTTCAATGACCAAGTTTTTATTGGAAGGAAGTTCACTTGGTTTTGAGGAAATTAATATCTATAATTTGATAACTTTTTAATTAGGAAAGTAAATTTTCGGTTAGTTAATTAGAGGATGAGGAGAAATATAAAGTTGTTTGGTTAACGTTAATTTGTCGAGAATTTGTTGCCAACTTCATAATAGGTCATATTTTAATAGACCAAAATTTCTTTTATCTTTCTGGCACTATTGTTTTCTATACAAAATTATTTTGGCACGTTATAAATCAAGAATACTTTTTATAAAAGTTAAACACAATTGATGGGTTGGAAGCTAAGAAAACCGTCTTTATCTGTATTACAGGTTTCTTCCGTGTATCTCAGATGTTCTGTTATCGTTTGACTCACTGTCTTGTTCAAGCTTACGTAACCAGACTGTCAGGCTTTATTAGAAGGAATTCTAATCCAAGAACCCAGCGATCTCCCAACTTACGTGTCCAAGTTCTTCATAGACCAAGTTGTACCGTTGTGTACCAACCACATTAATGTATAAGAACTAGAAATTTTTCTAACAGAATATTTTTGTTTGTGCTAAGTTGTCCCAAAAATTTTCACATTATGTAGGAAGTAGACTATTGTGTTCGAAGTAGGGACTGGAATTTTAAATATATAATTCGTATTACTGCGCTATAGTGTAGGTAAGTCACCGTTAAACAGCCAGCTCTTAAAAATCCTTGTGCAGTGTTTTGGTCATGTAAGATGGGATGTTTGTGGGCCGGGTCTGTATAGCGACTGACTACAGGCTGGACGGTCCGGGATCGAATCCCGATGGGGACGAGATTTTCCGCCCGTCCAGACCGGCCCTGGGGCCGACCCAGCCTCCTGTACAATGGGTACCGGGTCTTTCTCGGGGGTAGAGTCGGCCGGGGCGTGAGGGTGACTCCCATCCCATCTAGTGCCGTAGGTCCTAGAAAAGAGCACAGCTATACCTCTACTCACCCTAAGGGACTGCGTGGCCTATAAAAAGAGTAGATGGGATGTTTTCCTTTGAGGAACCGGTTAACAAATCAGCCATTGCGAATTTTTCGCACTGTATTGAAAGATGAAAGACAGTAAACGAAATTATTCTTGCCTTACGAAAAAGTGACAGTTCAAATTAAATTTCTTTTTAAGCACGGCAAATCGCAACAGGTTACGGTATATGAAACGCATAATTCGATAAAACGTAGAATAGTAAAGTTCAGTGCTTTATATTACACAAATCTAAAAGTTTATTTCAAAATGTTCGATCAAAATAAGGTATTCAATACTTATATTCACTCTTCCAAGTGCATACACTGTTCGTTTTTAATTGAAGAACACAAGGTTTCTGAATTATGAACTATTACCGTTATCTCTTCCCATCAGACGTATGTAAACATTTCAGTGATAATATCTAATTGTAACTTTTTATAGTGACAATTCATTAAAAACAATTTATTTGCTGGACTATTTAACTGACAAAGATATTATAGCGTGCATTATTGAAAGCATTTGCAACAGAAAACTTATATTGTAGCTAAGCTCTTCCGTAAACAACATTACATCATATGTTTATTGGACCGTCCATCGCTGTGATATTTGAATAAAGGACCAACTTGATGTCACTTGCTATTTTATTTCATTTCTCATGTGCTCAACATGTTTCGGACATTAATATATTCATCATCAGGAGCTTGCGACTATTCTGTTGAATTACCACATTGGTCGTATTGATCTTGGTTCGATGTGTGTTGGAGTTTCGGTGTGATTGGGTTGGAGTGGTATCCATGTTGCAAGCTTCAATAAATAATGCCCATTAGCCTTAGCTGTGTACACACTGGGATATACGTTTCTTAGTAATTAACCAACTTGATGCACAACATTTTTGTTTTACAATAAGTTTATTTCGTGCCTCTACATGTTTCGAGCACCATGTGCTCATCATCAGGAGGTCAAAATTGTATTATACAGCCTCTGGTATCATCACACCTATGTGCTCAACATGTTTCGAACATTAATATATCCATTATAAGGAGCTTGCGACTAATCTGTTAAATTACATTGGTCGTATTGTTCTTTGTTCGATGTGTGTTGGATTTTCGGTATGGTTGGGTTGGAGTGGTATCCGTGTTGCAGGCTTCAGTCTGCAATACGGATACCACTCCAACACAACCACACCGAAACTCCAACACACATCGAACCAAGAACAATACGACCAATGTAATTCAACAGATTAGTCGCAAGTTCCTGATGATGGCTATATTATTGTCCGAAACACGTTGAGCACATAAGAAATGAAATTAAATAGCAAGTGACATCAAGTTGGTCTTTTATTCTTCAATATTACATCAGTTGTAGAAACTGCAGAAGGAATGATGTTAACATTGTATGTTCTTTAGGAAATTTCTTTTAGAAACACCATATTATATTACAATGGCAAACAAGAAATCGTCACGAATGAAGGAGACAAGATAAATAAATATTACTTTAAAACAAAGCAAATAATGACGGTGGTGATAATGATAATGATAGGCTGACACAAACATTTTTCTTAAAAAAAGACAGCGGACGACTTGAACCATAAACATTCTAAGAAAGAAATGATGGTAAGGAAATAAATGAAAATTGTATGAAGGCACTTTCGAAAATTGCTCTTAACATTTCTATATTCCACTACAGTCTTCCCACAGATCTCCACAACAGTATCGTCTTTTAGACCTGCTACTTGACTGCTCATATCCAACACATAAATCCAGCCGTATAAAATGTTACGTGTGGATGTCTTACAACCAATTTTACTCAAATCGGACAATAAATGTGGACAGTACAGGAAAAACGTTTTACTCCCTTAAATAAAACGTGGCTTTCCGTGGGCCTATTTTTACGAAACTTGCAATTAATTAATAAATGTTTGTTAACGGCCTTACATCTCTTTTTACACAATCGAAAGGAAAACATAGACAATCGCGGCAAAATTTCTTTTACGCCCTAAGTGAACTGTGGTTTTTGCTGCACCAACTTAGATGAAACTCGTGATTTTTTTCAGCAATATTACTTGAAGAAGTTTTATAACGAAATACATGGTTATAGGTCAAGAAATGTGGCAATGCTGGTTCGAAATTCTTTTATGCTCTTACGTAAAGTATGTCTGTCACTGTGCAGATTTTAAAGATATTCACTCTTGCCCGAGAACTTTTTAAACAGATCTCCTTTTTCAAATTTCATAATAATTCGTCGGACGGTTTGGTCGCCGATAGCAGGTCGCGGAACGACAGATGAAAGTACGGACGGGCAGCAGGAAAAACTTACGGACATGTTCTCTACATAAGGCTTTCTTTTTTACTCCCTACAAAAGTTCTAATGGACATCCCATAACATAGTAACTGCAAGGACCTGAACACTTTGGGGTCCAACGCTATTTGAGAATTGCAGTGGAGCCTGCCTACTGGTAGATACGGAAGCTGACCACTTGCCTTCAGTGATGAGGTTAGGAACACGTACTGGGCTATCTTTATGGCCCTGCATTTCTTTGTGAGCCAAATTAGATACAGGAACAAATTTTTTATTAGACAGATAATTAATTTTATTTATTTATTTAGTAGTTGTGTATTTAGGAATGTTCGAAGTAAAATGGATATGATATGCAATGTATTTCACTTGTAATAATCAGCTTATACTGTGTGTTTGTGTGTGTGTGTGAGTGTGTGTGTGTGTGTGTGTGTGGTCTTTGCCAGCAGGTTTAATCATTCCTCTTAGATGAGCAAGTTAGATATTTCATGAAGACTAAAAACTTAACCTAGAAAGATTTTGTGACAACAGTGCTCTGACGGGTACTTTTCACTTGGGATGTAGCATATAACCTAGTATCAAAATTTCGCAAGCAGTTTCTGTGGTCACCTTCAGTACAGAAATACTTTCCTATGTACTTGTATACTAAGATACACAGCGTCGTGTGTCAGCAGAAAGCAATCTGTGTAAGACTGGCTGTGCGCATTAAGGTAGGGCTCCGTCTTCAACGGCTGACAGATTGACAGAAGCCGCTGGACACGAGATGACGAAATGCGTTACAACATGCAGCTTATACCTCGGTTCAATTGGTCAGCTACATTCTTCAAGTCTAGAAACTGACCTTTCGTGACTCTTATAACACTTGTTTAATTAAAGGCTTCTGCAATTCGACAGTAGGTTTTGATTAATGGATCAAGAACACAGCATCGTGTTCACCGAGAATAAAATTATATTTACAACACAGCATGAAAGAATTCAAATTCAAAATTTGCAATCAGACAATATCTCTATATGTTGATATATTTCTATAGGAATATTATGAATTTAAGTCTCTTTAAATATTACACGTAAAATATTTCAACACTTTGTGTCGTACTTGTCAGTGGAGAAGGAAAATATTATATTGCAGGTATTGTAGGATTTTAAATAACCCTCGTCATGAAATAAACTGGCACATTGGCAGCACCAATAAATTAATGTTATTTTTTTTGACTGGTTGTGGAAGGGTCTCGAAATATTATCCGCGGGCCCATTTAAAATACGTAGTTCAGAAAAAGCAAAGATGAGAGTAAATGTTTCCTGCACGGTTAGTGAATAATTATGAGAACAAAGCCTTCTCATATTATTAAGAAAATGACTGAAGCATCTTTCGATACAATTTTGTCGGTGGATTCCATACAACGAAAAGATCTGTATTTGACCGCTTCGGAACTGCGTACCTGCACACACAACTAACTACTTATAAAATATTCGTAGTGTGTAAAATTTATTTAGCAATTATTATTTTATTTTCAGTATAATTCATAGTATTCCTCTTATTACGAAAACTTTCTACATTATCTAAATGCAATCACTAATTTCATTCCCTTTTCACGTGGAATGACGTCTTGGGATCGTCGTTTGTTTTTTTTTTAGGTTTGTCTGGATCTGATTCTTTTCTTGTACGTAGTGACAGTCGAAGTTTCGAACTTCTTGAAGTTTTCTCGTAAAGTCCGAGATATCGTACTACTTACAATTATTTTTCAAAGGTGGAGAATATGGGTTTCCTCTACTTATCTCTAAATGTTTAGAGCGTCACGTGTTTGTTAGGTCTCATTTCGTGGCTCCACAGAATACTGTCTGAACTACACAGACATGTCACAAAAACGCATTTCTTCGTGTAAAGCCTCTAATATTTCTGTCTGATTTTATATAAAATCAGAATATTGATGTAGTTCGGTAGAAATCCCAAATTTGATTGAACAAAAAAATGTGTCCAGTGGAAATCGCGTTATTCCACACGACAGGACGTTCAGAAAGCAGTAGCCGCTGTATGCTTTGCTCATACTCCTAATAAACAAACATTTTGAAGGTTGTTGTTTAGTACCCATCTCGCCTATCCTGGATATTGTGATTTCAGCTAGCTTCCCAGTTGCCAACAAACCTGACTGGTCTTTATTCGTGTCTTCATTCTTAGCAAGCAAATGCGTGGGCAGAAAATTTATTGTGCCGCGACTAGTTTACTTTACCTAATCTGTCACTCATAATTATTTTTCCATTGGACTTATATAATGAAGTAGTGGATAAATAACCTGCGGAGTGTAACTGTAAAATATTAATACTTTTTTTTTAATTATGCTTCCCATTGTGTTGAACTTTAAAATGAGGATTAAACAAATAACCATCGGGCACAACTTTGTAAAATATACGTATAACTACATGTTTCGAACCTACAGGGTCATCATCAGGCTGAGTTTTAGATCATATTAAAAGAAGTATATATATATATATATTCTTTGCAATACAGTATGTATATTTCTTTTAATATGTTCTAAAAGTCAGGCTGACGATGGCCCTATAGGGTCGAAACATGTAGCTGTACGAATACTTTATAAAGTTGTGTTAGATGGTTATTTGTTTACTCCGTATTTTATTAATATTATGTTTGTGTGTCAGGAAATGCTAAAGACTTGTGGGATATGTAACAAGTGTATGAAATGAGAAATGGATGTATGTATAACTTCAGATAAGAAACCTAAATGTTAAAGATTGAATTATTTTGATATAAACAACAGGTCTGAATAGTTGAAAAAATAAATTTTGGATGTAAATCTCTGTACTTCTATGTAGCTATCTTGGTAAAACCCTACAGTGCCAAGATTGGATTATGTAGGCAGTTAAAATATTTACACTAGACCCAGTTGTTCGGTTTGATGTAGTATTCTAATATGACTGCGTTCATTATAGTGCGTTCTCGTACGTAACTCTTGTATGGTGCTAGGTCGAAATTATACTCCGGTGGTGGTGGGCAGGGATTTAAGGACAGACAAGGAATGTTTAGAGATTGTTATGTAAAGTTTTGTTTTGGAACTGACTGTCCTAAAAACTATACCTTGTTCTGTATGAAGAAAGCTCAATAGGTATGGTTTGTTATGTCTTAAATATCAAAAGACGTCATTAAATCTCTGTATATAGTTTGTTTATTCTATTGAAGTATCGTTAATTTCCAACGTCATACCCTGAACCTTGGTACATCTGTTCAGTATTACAGCTAGTTTTAAAAATTCCTTCGCATTATAAATCAGGCTCCTTCGATTGCAACTTGTCACCAACAGCCATTTCCTCTTCTTAATTTTTGCGGTTACATCACGAATTATGACTCGCTTGTTCTCCGAAAACTCTTTGTCTATCCGTGCTTTTTTTACAGTCGTTATTAATATGCTGGGCCTACATCTTCTTTCATCACCTTGCGCATCCCCTCGACCTATTTTCAATATTTCTGCACCAAATACTGACAAGCGGCCCTCTCATCACGCTGTTAACACAAACCGCTATCATCCCCGGTAAAAAGCTCATCATACTACTGACTAAGCGGGATGAAGTTTCCAGTGTCTTTGGCGTTGCAAGTCAAGTCATCCTTGAGACTCTTCTGGCTATAAATGATGCGCTGTCTGTTTTACGCTAACTCTGTTTACCCAAACTGTGTTTGCACTAACTCTGTTTACGCTAACTCCGTTTATGCTAACTCTGTTTACGCTGACTCTGTTCACACTAAATTTGTTCATGCTAACTCTGCTTACGCTAACCCTATTTACGCTAATTCTGCTTACGCTAACTTTATTTACGCTAACTCTGTTTACGCTAACTCTATTTACGTTAACTCTGTTTACGCTAACTCTGTTTATCCTAACTCTGTTTAAGCCAACTCTGTTTAGGTTAACTCTGTTTACGCTAACTCTGTTTACCCTAACTCTGTTTGCGCTAACTCTGTTTACGCTAAATCTGTTAACGCTAACTCTGTTTACGCTAACTCTGTTTATGCTAATTCTGTTTAAGCTAACTCTGCTTTGTTAAAAATGCTTCCTTCCCTTCTATTGAAAAATAAAAGTGCTTGTTGAAGAGAGAAGTTGCAGGCTGGGGTACCTTGCTTTGTGAATATGCCTCGTAGTAAGTTGACTTCCATCAGCTGCTTACGAAATCGCCTTATGTAGACAGCCAAACCTCTCCCCTTCTACTGTCCTAAATTTGTTGAGTAATTCACTACATTTATGATGAGTTGAATGAAAAAATATAATGTACGCTTTTTTATGCTGCATTAAAGCAATCTTGCATTTGGAATTTTCGTGGTGTGCAACTTCACTTTGCCAAGTAAAAGTACTTATATTAGGGTTCTGTGTGCAAAGAATAATCATATCTTGAGTGTAGTGAAACCTGAAGTGCGGACTGATTGCCTTAGACACTTCATCTTTAACAACTGTCCAGTGAATATTTTGCAGTTAATGATCTCCTAGATTTTCCAAGATTTAGGATCAGCCTAGATGCCCCAATTTATTCAGATATTTCACTTCTAGAACGTGAATTTCCTATTCATGTCTTTGACGTTTTTATTACGTTTCTGTTAAAGCTGCACGACCTGTGAAGGAACTTTGTCGGCCTAAAAGCGAGAACAGTAACAAAGTCTCCGGCGTAGAGGTCAGCACCCTTCTGTCAAATATGAGAGGTAACTGTTTTAAAGCCCGACCCGGCTAACTGAAATCCTGGCTATAACGTAGTTCATCCAAACGCAAAGATATCACGTAAAAATGGGCCACGATCATTTTCACATCACTTCGAATTCGTCATTAATTCTTTTATTATTTATGTTATGGTATTGCACATTTCTAAGCAACTGGAAAAGTATTGTTAATAAACCACGACTCAATAAGACAAAATAACTCTGTGAAAACAAGAAGTTGCCAAAACATCTAAGAGGAATAGTTGAAGAATAAAAGACCAACTTAACGTCACTTGCTATTTTATTTCACTTCTTATGTGCCCAACATGTTTCGGACATTAATATATCCATCATCAGGAGCTTGCGACTATTCCGTTGTATTACCACATTGGTCGTATTGTTCTTGGTTCGATGTGTGTTGGAGTTTCGGTGTGGTTGGGTTGGAGTGGTACCCGTGTTGTAAGCTTCAATAAATGATGCCCATTAACCTCAGCTGTGTACACACTGGGATACACGTTTCTTAGTAATTAACCAATTTGATGCACAACATTTTTGTTTTAAAATAAGTTTATTTCGTGCCTCTACATGTTTCGAGCACCATGTGCCCATCATCAGGAGGTCAAAATTATATTATACAGCCTCTGGTATCATCACACCTATGTGCTCAACATGTTTCGAACATTAATATATCCATCATCAGGAGCTTGTGACTAATCTGTTGAATTACCACATTGGTCGTATTGTTCTTGGTTCGATGTGTGTTGGAGTTTCTGTGTGGTTGGGTTGGAGTGGTATCCGTGTTGCAGGCTGAAGCCTGCAACACGGATACCACTCCAA
>Ga0123355_10011632_pt1 | contig 13577 bp, 11 predicted proteins | sample TergutEmb28metaG_3_FD_89872 | JGI IMG/M metagenome (GOLD analysis project Ga0123355, IMG submission 89872) | Embiratermes neotenicus P1 segment gut microbial communities from Petit-Saut dam, French Guiana - Emb289 P1 | ecosystem: Host-associated > Arthropoda: Insects > Digestive system > Gut ...
AATCACAGCACAAATTGTGAGCCATCTGGGATCCCAAATGCACACAGCCACATTGTAAAGAACTTCATGGTTCTTAGCTTAGCCTCACGATGACTTTTTAAGTCAAAACATGTCGCTTTAACTTATGCTTTTATTATATAGTTGTGTTGACTGAAGTATATATTAATAAAGTGAATATATAGAATCAATACACAACGGGATGACTTCGTTCAAAATGAGGGTATTACCTAAAAACATGCGCACCTCTTGCACCTGCTGCCAAACACCTCTAGTTGCATGCAATCACTGGACCAGCACATGACATTCTGCATCAAACAAGCATACTGAAGGTTTGTAGCATATTTTTTGTTGCAAGAAACAGATAGGAATGTTCCTGCAGAAGACATAAGGAAATGGAACAACTTATACTGTTCATCCTGTGCACTGTTGATAACTAATTCATGACACTAAAGCAGCAAAATACACAAAATTGTTCAAGATATTTACAATATCACACTGAACATTCCTCCATGTTTTGATCCTCAAGGGACTGTCAATTAGCGAATAAAACAAAATCAACATAGCATAAAGCCAAATTAGCCACTTTTGTACATAGCTAACGTGGCGTAAAAAAGTCAAGAGCCAAAATGTAGACATTTCTTTGCAGAACAGTTGCAATAACCAACTGTGATTGGTTACTGCAACCATCATTCTATGTTTCAGCACTACATATATTTTGTAGATTTATATATTTTAAATGTTTGCTCATGTTTATATTTTAAGTATTTTAATGTTTTTAACATTAATTTCCAGTATATCAAGGTCCAGCAAATTTACACAACTATTCTACAAAGAAATGTTAACATTTTAAATACATGACTCATTTACACTATGTCAGCTGTGTACAAAATTGGCTAATTTTGTTTTGTGTGGTACTGTTTAGTTTTACATTATAATGCCAATATCTAAGAAACAATTTTGTGTATTCTGTTGGTCTAGTGTAATCAATTAAAATGGAACACCATGTATGCCATGTGAGGCGTTTCTCTCATGCCTACCATAATTCATAACCACTTTGCAAAATGTGCCTTTGGCACTGCAACCTCAGTCAATGCCAATGACAATGAAGAAAACTATGAATGGGTGTAATTGCAAGGCCACATTCACTGCCCCTGACCTTCAGATGAGTGAATACCAACAACTCTGCCCTTACACCCATAATGATCCATCAAGTTTGGACAGCCCTGGCCCCAACTCCAAGCACGCAACAGGCACAGAATGGAAGATAAAGGAAACTGTGCTGCTTCCCACCTGACCCTTTCACAAGGATGCTCTAATGGCATTGTGGATGCTGGATTCAGTAACAAGTTGGAGTGAATCAGATGACAGGACTGGGCTGAACTGCAAGGTTGTGTGTCTGTAAAGTACATAATAACAGTCTGAAACAAAAGTGATGTGACTCCTTTTTTGAGAAACAATAAAAGGAATATCTGAGGTTGATATACATAGATGTTCTGTGGGATTGTTGTCTGTGTGCAAATTGTACATTACATACAATTGTACACTATGTTACAGGTGTGTAATTAACAAAAAAAAATCAGTTTCTAATTACATTACTATATAACACAATCACAGATTACAATGTTACACCAAATTTTAACTAATTTCATAGCCCATAAATGTGTACTGGAAGAACAGATTATTTGAAGCATATAACTTGCAGTGCAAATTTCTGATCCTGAGCACTTTGAACTAATGATTTTTTTTTATTGTATTTAGGAAGTTCAGCTGCTGTAAATGTTCATATTTTGTGTGTGAACTGTATATTGTCTACAGTAATTTGTTTGCCACTTCTGCAAAGAGACTAAAGTATGCAGCTGTAGAACCCACAGCTTGTAACATGTTCTATTGCATCTGAACTACCTTGCAGAAACAGAACTAAAGCTCTCCGAGGACTCTATGGTGTAATGACATTTGGACAACAGTTTACAGTCCTCCACCCTTCTTCATTTGCATCTGAATCAAGCAAAGTGCACTATTCGCATGGAGGAAAGGCATCCATCCCCAACTATGAAAAATTCTTCATATGTGGTGCTCATGTTTAATTTTACCTAAAGGTTTCACCACTATCACAAATTACTCCTTCCTCTCTACAATCACCACCACAACCACCATTACCACAACCATTGCCACCACTGCCACCACCATCCAGTCTGTGTACAATTGCATTTTTCCTCATTCCAACTTTAGCAAAACAGCCAGCAATGGTTTCTTGTGTAAATGAACTCTATGGCACTACTGCTGTCTGCTTGACGTCAATGTTGCAAGTCTCTCAGAACAAAGCTCCTTCACAGCCTTTGTTTCCAGTCCTTACAATGCTTGGCCCATAGGCTACAGGACTGATATATGTGCCAGAACATACCCCACTCTCACATTTTGCAAGTTCCCTACACCCTCTCAGACTTGTATCTTCACAGTCTTCATATGCCAAACTTCTGTTGACAGACCAGAAATTAAAGGCATATCTCACATCATCCAGGCAGCTTTATTGTGACAGAAGTTGTACAGAACATACTTATTATTCTTGAAGCAAAACAGCTGATCTGACTTTCCTACAATGACTGGAAAATTCTCATACTAGAATGTGCAGGATTCATTTGAAGCCACGTATCTTTGGAGCACATGCTGACAACAGATGTGAAAGAACTGTATCCTTCCAGGTGCACATTTATCTTAATTTATGCAGCTGGACACTTCACTTGCCACTTTGTAAATGAAAACTTTTTTTTTTTAAATCTACCACTCACCTCTCAGATGGCTTTAACTCAATGTTTAATTTCTGTGCAATGTCAATAGTACAGCAAGAAACCATTTTCACCAAAATCATTCCTTAAGCGACAATTCTTGCCTTCCCACATCTTGCCATTTTGATTGTTCTTCAGTTCTGGTATTGAACTGCAGACTGTTTGAACAATGTATCTTGATGTGATGAAATCATATTTAAAGACAATGCAGAAATACCAAATTCTTCAACAACTGTGGCAGCAACAATGGCAGAAGCAACCAGACGGTTTATAATATCCATGTTTCTTTGAATTTAGAGTGGCTTACATTACATTCTGGTTTTTGACGCAGTAGCTGCGCTATAATTTGCTCAACAGTTCACCACTCTATGGGACAAAAACTGCACACACACACACACACACACACACACAAACTGTGTAAAGTGAAACACAATGCATACAACTTCACACATACACAACAATTCAAATTACTGAAATCAAAGTGAAACAATTATGCGGTCACAAAATATTCTGTGAAACTCTTGCTTCTACGGCTTGTAGTGTTTCCATGTGCCATGAGGTAGCATCTCTCTTAACAAGATGCCAAATGTTGTGATCTACATTCCCTTGCAAGTTGAATGTAAAGAATACTGACAGAGATTTGTGTTGTCATGATGATCCATTATATGTCTTCTAACAATTATTTGTTTCAAACACTAACAGACGTCACAGTCAGTCCAATCACACACCTACATGACACACATCACAAGTATGACACAAGTCACATTCTGTGAAACTCATGTTTGGAATAATTTTCATGATTAGCCTTTATGAACAGACACCATTACTTTCACACTGTATGAGCAAAACAAAGAGACTTACTGGAAACATACATGAATAGTCAAAGGGTTTTGATGTCAAGAACAGATTAAAGGGGTCAAAAGTATGTTTCATTGCGAATTTGTCATAAATGTTTAGGTAGGAAACCTTTACAAGTGAAAAATGTATTAATGAGCCAAGCAAAGTTCAATCATGTAGCATAACTCAATTATTCCGTCCTATGAGGGGAAAAAATCAGCAGTGCCATCTGCAACAGCTTTTGCTGTGAGTGTGTGTGTGTGTATGTATATATATATGTATGTGTGTGTGTGTGTGTGTGTGTGTGTGTGTGTGTGTAAACTATATAATACAGCAATTAAATCACATGCTTGGTGTGTCACATGTAAATGTGTCATATTTTGTTACCATGGTTATTGGAGAGTGCCATCAAACTATATTTCCTGCACAGGTGGTCAATCTGAGATGTTTCATGTGCAACAATTGAACAGCCAATGAGTTAACAAATCATCATGAAACAAGAAAAATGATTAAAGATTATGTGCACTAGCATGATTATTAGGCCAGGCCATCTAATAACACACATGTGACTGGCATAAATACACATAAAAATCCCAGATTCACATTTTTCAATTTAAGATTGTCCCTCATTTTAGGTTCATTCTGTGGTCCTTACCAAAACCCAAGTAAATATGGTCATTTGAGAATTAATGGCAACATTGTTAAAAAATGAATAGAATTTATTGCTAAAGCTCTCTCCTTACAGACCATATATATAGACTAATGCCATACTGCAGACACCTTGCTGCACTTGTGGAAGATGCCAGCCACCATCTGCAGCACCATTCTCCACATATCAGTTATCACATGCCCTACCATCAAAACCATCCAGTCCTTGTCAGCTGCTGTGATCAGCTGGGCTGGTTCCCAGTTTGCTAGTTTCTTTCGTCTCTTACCTCCAAAACACACACACATCTGGCTAAGGTGTGATATGGTGCAGCTTGTTCACCACAAACTTTCTATAATTTCTTGTGACACTGCCATGTATTTCAACCAGATTTTGATGAAGCAGCAACATTCATACTTCTCAACATGGGTGTAGGATGCCCCTAACCAACACATCAGGATTGAGACCACAAAGGGCACTTAAAACAAACTGCAGACTCATGCAAACAGACCAACACATACAACAAGCATAACAATTTTCAACCAGCATGTGTACATTCACTAAACTACTACCAGAGCTGTGCTGCAATAGTATCACCATTCATTTTCGAATGACCCTAGTACAGTCTTTCTCAATTTAAGGTTTCTCAATGTTATGTTCTTTTCTGTATTTAAGACACAAAAATTCAGTCACTACACCATTCCCGAGTTTCAGTTCCAGGTTATTGGTTACAAATTTGGAGTGTGGGTTAAGTAAACAACACTATGATTATGTGCAAAAGAAATGAAGCGATGTTAGAACTGAGTATAAACTACTGCAACAGTGTAGTACCAATTCTCACAAAGACTCCGCGGAAGGTCACGAGGACAATGGAGATGCGGCTGACAGTCTGTGAAGATTTTATTAACTCGGAGAACATCTTGTACAGTGAGAACCTACTCTTAGTTTACCTGTCAAGGTATTTTGTGTCCCATAAAATAAATAATGGTAATGAGAATACAAAATGGATTGAAGATAACTGGGTTCAAAATCAAAGTAAACATAACATTTTGTAATCACAGTAGTGATTTTGATTCTGACACAACTACAATTTAAGATATCCTTTCATCTGCAATAGAAAAGCTTGTCGCACAGATTAATCTGAAAAGGGGTTAAATGGTATGTCAGAAAACTTGCAAACTAATTCAAAGTTAGCTTAGGTCATTCAATACAGAATTAAAAAAAAAATACAACACAGTGACTGTATAAAAGTTTCCAATAAGCAATATGAAATGAACCAATGAAGCTAGGAATTAGAAATTTCATGGAGAGATAATTCATTAATGTAACCTACACATTAGGAATGAAATTCTGTATGTAGGTTAGAAATTAAATAATAGTGGAGCAAATCTTTGCTAAGAAATTTAACGCAGTAATAAGTTCTTCAAGAAACGAAACTAAAAAGAGAAAAAGACCTACAGAACAAGAAATCTTCACAAATAAGAAAGAAGGTTGCATGCATACACTTCAGAACTGCTTGCCTTTGTTCAACCACAGCCATTATGCTACAATGAAAGCAGAATGTCAGACCAACTATGAACTGTACTGTGATAAATAGCACAGTAGGATAATAATTCATCACTGTGAACCAAACAAATCCTTACAGCTCAACAACTGGGTTTGGACTCACAAAACTAAATCAGATCATGCAAAAATACGAGCCCTACGTATACACGAGCATCATAATTACAGCAAGGTAAAAGGATACATATGGATTGCTGGGCGACGGCAGGCCATTGAGTTTAAAAATGTTCATGAGATCATAGAACTGTCCATGAATGTCACCACAAACTGTAAACTTGCTGTTTTCAGGAATTGTAATATGAACTAAGGAAGACTGTGACATGAAGAGCTGTTCCACATCCAACAGGATCTGAAATGACAGACACAAACACATAAAATTCACTTTTAAAACTTCAGTTTACCTTAAGAGTAAAATGTGAAGAGTCAATGTACAGAAATAATTCCACTAAAGGCCACAAAGAAAGAAAGAAAGAAACAAACAAACAAACAAACAAAAGAATGAACAAACGAACAATCAAAGTGAGCACTGTCACAACAATTTGGCACATGTTGTTTGTACAGGCAGCTGTTCCATAACCACGAATGCTCCTATTCATTAATTTTCAGACACACTTGGATACTTCGTGCCTTTGCTGGTACATTTCAACACCTCTTTCCAATGATCGATTTAGTCATTTTATAACTGCCAATTACAGCTTCATATACAATCAAAGGCCAATTTATATATGCACAAGATGGTGAGAAGTAATCCCAGTCATGCAGAAAGCTCCTTATGATGACACAAACACAGACTCATGTTTCGTTTTCTTTTAAGGTGTATAACAACGCTGAATATGTTTATTTACTTAGTATTGGTCATGGTTTTGACTCCTTGCCAGGATGCACTAGCAGTGAACTGATGCACCTAAATTTAAAATTTGTTTTGCATAAGTAAAGAATTCATTTTAACCTTAATTATTTATTTCCAGCGCACAAGATTTCAGCCATGATTGCTCTGTTGCGTTAAAAAGTAAAAACAAACATTTAACAACCACATTCATCAGTGTCTTGCTGCAAACCATGAGGGTTGTGAGGGCATCAGAAGTTATCATTCTAGAACTGAAAATCTCAAAGCAATAACAGAGTGAATGCACCAGAATTACTGCACTGTGCTTACACTGTACAACCTATTTATTTCAACGAAAGATTTACCATATATTCTTTCAATAACATGCAAGAAAATAATGCACCAAGCTTTGACTATGATATATATTGTCATGCTGTTACTACATATTATACAATTGGATTTGCTTTCACTGTCTTCTTATAATTGGATTACAGGCCAGTGTAGAAAGAGAAAGACTAAACACATAACAAAGAGTCCATAAAGTACACAGTCATTTCTTACAACCACAAATGCTAATTTTTATTCCTGCAGTGACAACTCACCATTTTAACACCTCAGTTAAACAACACATTCTGTGTCCCATGAAAATATGTATACTTTCAAGTTTATATCCAACAGCTTATTTCAAATGATACATATCAGCTTATTTTGTAATCTCAACCATCAAAGAGTTAACTGTGAGAAGGTACACACTTACACTGTTTGCTGTGTGACATAACCTCCAACACTGGCCTGTTTGGAAACAACACATTTCACTTCATACGTATATATACAAAGCAATTATATATATTGCTCATGAGGCAGCAGTTTGTCGTAACCCACCAACATACAATTTTACAGCAGACAGAAAAAAACTGACAGATCCTTAACAGACAAACACTTAAGCATGTTTTGTCTTTATGAAAATAAGTACAAGCAACTTCTTTTGCAGATACAACATTTTGACAGAATGTGTGTTTGTAACCCAATGGTCCAGTAGTGTGGGAATCTCAGTATGATTGTGTGAATTACAACTAACTACTGTTTCATGAGAGATATGCTTTCAGCCCTGCTCCATATCAGAGCCACACCATCCACAAACAGTGTAAGACTTTTCCTGAAACACTAAATCCTTCATGTTACCCTTCAAGTACAAATCAAAGGGTTGTTAGGTCCGGTAAATCAGGTGGGCTGGCACCCAGACCTCCACAACGAAGCCACCCACTTCCTTAGTACCATTTCAAGTGCTCTGCGAATTGGTAAATGAAATAAGGTGGAGAACCACCATGCTGCAGTCACATATTTAACCATTTAAATGCTGAGTTAAATCCCATCTGCCATTTGCTGCCATTATTAGGAGCTCACCATATTCTCCACATTAGCAGGTAAAGGGTTAATATGGCCTAGCCACAAAGAACCTTACAGAAGTGTAGCTTATCCTGCACAAAATGCAGACAGTAGGCTGCCATTAAATGTCCACGTATTCAACTCTCTACAAAATACCCAACGCGTTCGATGCATTTTTGCCACCGTTCCAGAAGTATGAAGATCCCCTTGCAGCAGAACTCTGTTTCAGCAGTTCGTAAATGACAAAAAACAGCTTCTTGAACTGCCTCATTTTTCGTATTGTGCTGGGCTCACATATGATCTTTTAGAAACTCGTATATGTGGTAGCACAATGGGGCTAGGTGCAGACTGCAGGGTGGATGGGGAAGTTCCCTGCCTTCTTCTAAATCCTCTCCATATACAGCCGAGCAGTGTGGAGACAAGCACAGTCATGCTGCAAGATGATTTCTTTCTTCCCTGAACGTTCTGTCACATGGTGCACAAGGAAGCTTCTGGAGCACCTAGAAGTAATAAGCAGCACTGCTTTCCTCTTGTGTGACAAACTCAACTAATATGCTTCCTTCAGCATCCCAGAAGACAGTTCCCACCATCATACAGGCTATGGGCACTGTATTTGGCTTATTTTCATTGGATGAAGTTCATGTGATGACTTCCCATGCTATGTCCTTTTGTTTCTGGACCACAGTGTTGACACCACAATCTTTGTTCCATGTCCACTTTTTATGACACAAGGAAACAATAGTTCTATTATTTCCTTGTGGCATACAGTGTGAGCATGGAAAAAAAGTGCAACATAAACTACTCACACAAATTGTTAACAACCTGCAAAGCAGTCCCATAGCTGGTCTATGGTTTACTACCAATCTTGGGATTGCAGTGAACACAGTCATATTACTTGATATGCTAATCTGTACCACAGCACATCGGACAGTGCTTATGTTTCCTCTGTTTGCAAATCATTTTCCATGCAATGGGTGCTTCAATTTAATGGTCAGATAACAGTCACACGGAGTGTGGTTGGCAGGACACTTAGGGTGAAAAAACACTTCCGTCCACCAACACCCAACCCACGAAACCCTATATGCTTGGCTAATTCCTTCATAGGCCAGTGCCAGTCTTCAACCATGCACTGTTCAGTCATGCCTATGGACAAGAATTATCCATGTGATGCATGTCAACAGCTGACACTCTTCTGCTTCTGAACGCATCCAACCACCTTGCAACTGTTCAGTACTGGAGAGCAGAATAAAACAACGCCTTACATACCTCTGCATGGCACTCATATGCATCTTTACTGGGGAAAACTGCCAGACTCATGTACAAACTCAATTCCACTTTATCAACTTCCCTTTCCAAACAAGGTCGCCAACACAATGATGTCTGCACGTGAAATGCATGTGCACTCCAATAGATATACCCCATCTGACAGTAGCATTACAAGTACATGTAACATACTTCCAAACATGTGTACTCGATTTCCCACACTGACAGATTTTTGGCCAAAAAAATATCCATGATGTACAGAGCAACATCAGTAAATATTTACTATGCGCTTTTATTTGCATCTGAAATGAGTACTGTCTTATACCATGACATATTTGGCTTTCTTGGCTTAGACCTATGAAGGCTGTATGCAATACAAATACAATCTACTTTATTTATCACCACTTCTTTACAACTTTACATTAGAATATGGCACTAGGAAGGTCCAAGAAAACTAGGAGGGACTGATAACTGAAGAATAAAAAACCAACTAGATGCCACTTATTAATTTATTGTACTTCTTATAGGCTCAACATGTTTCGGGCATTACTATGCCCATCATCAGGAGCTAGCAACTATGATGTTGATTACCACATTGGTCGTTTCATTCTGTAAAGATGGAGGGGTTAGCGTTAATGTAAATTTATGGTTCTTAGTGGTGTATTCGGTGTGAAGTTCTTTGTCGCTTTGTTGTAGCTGGTAACGAATACGGCCAGATGAACAGTATAATGACCTTGCTAAAACCTCTCAGTAGTCCAAGCCTGCTCATTCCCTACAAACAATACTACATCCAAACCCTCCACCGAGAAGGCAAGCTAATTCCGGAACAATACCCAGGCGAAATAAACCCGCTATTTCAGATGGCCATTAACCCCCAGCCCCCACATACTACATGAAAAGACCAGTTGTGCTGTAGCCTGCAGCCCGGACACTATTCCAACCCAACTGCATCTAACCTCCAACATACAGCAAACCAAGGTATGTACAATTTCAGATTCACAATACTAATGAACACTAACAACACATTGCATTACCAATCCACTAATGAAACACACTACACACAATAGAACACTATGATCATCATGCATAAAGATCACAACTATTAATATTAATATTAACATAAACACATTACCAGCTACAAAAAAAGACAAAGAACTTCACATCGAACATACACCACTACGAACCATAAATTTACATTAACGCTAACCCCTCCATCTTTACAGAATGAAACGGTCAATGTGGTAATCAACATCATAGTCACGAGCTCCTGATGATGGACATAGTAATGCCTGAAACATGTTGAGCCTATAAGAAGTACAATAAAGTAATAAGTGGCATCTAGTTGGATTTTTATTCTTCAGTTATCACAATGATGCACGGTCCAATAAACATCAGATAGGAGGGACTGAAATTGAATGGGACAAATAAGCCACTGGTCTACATTGATAATGTTAATTTATCAGGCCAAAATCTCAATGAAATTAAAAAAAAAACACAAGTTGTATTAATAGCTAGTAAGAAGGTTGTGGGACTCGTTTACATGCAGTCAGCCAGTTAAATATTCTACATCACAGACAAGTACAAAATGTAAGCCACTCACAAATCAAGAAAAGGTGGCCATTGTAAACATGGCAGATGCTCAAGACAAAATTTCTTGCACACAAATCACTGAAGAACTTGCAATCCTGTACTGATCTACACACACGCGTTCAGATCCATAAAATTAATAAAATTTAATCATGTACTGTAGAATTTATAGGCAAAAATATTCTAGTAAAGAGAATGTCAATTTCAAATACAGAATTATGAAATAATGACACACTATTAGGCTTACCCCTTCAGTTAGTTTGCAACCCATTTTGTTCAGTTTTCCCACAAATATCTTAACAGGCTTTCACTAAATACTGAGGCAGAGAATCTAAAATTAATGACATACATTCCAATAAGCTGATGGCAGTCCACTCCTGCAAACAATGGAAAGGTGTTCAGGGACTGTGATGTACACGACTATTATATCACAAGTGTACTGAAAAATGTATACAATAAAACAGAACATTTTGAATGAATGAGGAGAGCTGTTACTTTACCAATTAGTGCCCACCTTATATGCATATCTGCGATGCAGTTTGCCCTGCTCTTTGTACGTTTTCATGAGGTGCTCCATGAACTCCAGCGTCACCTTCCCATCTTCCAACTTTGGACCACTATACTCCCCCTCAATCACTGAAACACGCAGCTATTAGTGCACACACACAGACATAATGGACACACCTACATGAACACCTGTGTATCTGACCCACTGCAGTTACCCATGTTCTCCAAGTTGATAGAATCTGCTATGCTCCTCTTTGTGTCATCCACTCGAATGGCCCTCTCGAATGCCATCTGTTTCACAATCTTGTTGCACTCAGCATACTTCATTTTGGCATCTTTGTCATTTGGTTTTGCTTTAGTAACCTGCAACAGTGTGATTAAGGATCATATCACTAACTTTGCAGAATGGTTTGACTGTGTGCCTGCCTATTTACTCATTACAAGGAAACATCTACGGTACACAGTACAGCTTGGGTCTCTGAATGGCAACCCACCAGTTTGCATCAAGAAACCCACAGCCACGTTTGTAAATTATGTATATAATATAAAAATGACAATAATTTTTGTGGTTGGGTATACCACATACGGTAATTTTTTCACATGCAGCCCACAGTAATGGGCCTGCTGCCATAAAAAGGCTGGACACCCACATAGTATAGCATAATATACAAAAAAGAGTATTAATATTTTTCCCTAATATACTGTGCATATGCATAACTTTGAGAGTGGGGGTGCAGGGGAACAAATGCCCCTCCAATATATTTTCTAACCTATGTGTTTCCTTCCTTCTGAGTTAAAGGTCTTAATACCCATCATCAATTTTGCCCCTCCCCCCCCCCCCAAGTTATCAGGCAAGTTATGCTTAAAATACTGTGTACTGTATTACTGTGTTGCTTTAATTCTGAGACACAAACAATACTGCTTGAAAATGCTAACCTGTAGCACAATAATTGTGGGTGGACAGACTGAGGAACACCACCAAGACTGTCTGTCACATTAGTCAAGTTCTGAAGTGGACAGCTGCACAAGCAAACTAGCCACAACAAGAATACTATGATCAAAGAAGAACAAGAAAAAGAAGAAGAGGAAGAAGAAGAAGAGGAGAAAGAAGAGGAAGAACAAGAAGAGTAAGAAGAATAGGAAGAGGAGGAAGAAGAGAAAGAAGGGGAGGAAGAGGAAGAAGAAAAGGAGGAAGAAAAAGAGCATGAGGAAGAAGGGAAGAGGAGGAAGGAGAAGAAGAACAGGAAAAAGAAGTGGAAGAAGAAGAAGAAGAAAAAAAAGAGGAAGAGGAAGAAGAGGAAGGAGGAGGAGAAGGAAGAAGAAGAGGAAAAAGAGGAAAAAGAAGAGGAAGAGGAAGAAAAAGAAAAGAGGAAGAAGGGGGGAAGAGGAGGAAGGAGAACAGGAAAAGGAAGAGGAAGAAGAGGAAGAAGAGAAGAGGAAGGGGAGGAATAAGAAGAGGAAGAAAAGAAGAGGAAGAAAAGGAGGAAGAAGATGAAGAGGAAGAAGAGGAAGGAGAAGGAGAAGAGGAAGAAAGAGAAGAGGAAGAAGAGGAAGCAGCAGCAGCGGCAGTGGCGGCGTTGGTGGCGGCGGCGGCAGCAGCAGCATGCTGCCACGCCTACTGCTCCGCCATACACATACTACATGGCTGTACAATAAACCTCAGAACAGTAAACTTGAGTACTTACAGCCTCATAGTCCCGCAGAGCAAGTTTGAATTTCCCCAAAGACATGTGTGCACCAGCTCTCCGGTAGTATCCCTTCACATACATCTTATCTAGTTCAATGGATTTTGATGCATCATTCAGTGCATACCCAAAACACTCAGTCTTCAGGTAGGCAATGCTCCGATTCCCATAGTACACAGCAACAGTTGGGTTAAGCTCTATTGCTTTTGAGTACAGATCAATGGCCTTGTTGTAGTCCTGTTCTGTAACACATGGATACAAATTCTAAACTGTGCTAATATCAACCAATGTCTATCAACAGCTGTAACTTTAAGATGTACTGTTTGATACAGTAATGGTATTCATGTGCGTGTTCATTTACATACTTCCACATCCTTTGTTGTACATTATGGTGCTTTGGGACAATATATCATCAGCTCACAAACATTTGCCTGCTTACACATGTGTGCATAAGCGTGCGCACGTGTGTGTGTGTGTGTGTGTGTGTGTGTGTG
>Ga0123355_10011633_pt1 | contig 13577 bp, 7 predicted proteins | sample TergutEmb28metaG_3_FD_89872 | JGI IMG/M metagenome (GOLD analysis project Ga0123355, IMG submission 89872) | Embiratermes neotenicus P1 segment gut microbial communities from Petit-Saut dam, French Guiana - Emb289 P1 | ecosystem: Host-associated > Arthropoda: Insects > Digestive system > Gut ...
CAGACCATGGTCACCGCGGGAATCCTCCCCTTCAGGGAAAATTCCCACGGTAGAACCGGGAATCGAACCCGGGACCTCATGATTAGTAGTCAGAGACTCTGACCACTAGACCACGAGGCTGGGTGTTGGCAAAGTTAAATCTTAACTTTGCCAGAGGTGGTTTGTATATTTACCATTGGGCTTTAAAGTTTTAACCTTAATAATACAACATGTAAAGAAATGCACACTTTGTACTGCGTTAATGTATACCATTCTATTAGCGATGTTAGAATTATTAAAGTTAAAAAAGTAAAATATGAAAGGTGCGCAGAACAAGATAAGCAATTTAATTGCAAAGTCTCTTAACGTTCTTACTTCCTAGGCTACTGTAACAGTCTAACGTCACTGACCATGCTCGTTTCCTGCCACTGACAACAATAAAACCTACTCAGGTCTACATGTAAAGTGCCAAGAATTTTTGACAGATTTTATCCAAATTTTGAGTTTCTCGACAATAGTTGAATTTCTGTGAAACTTGATACTGGGATCAGCGCTGATACATGCTGATGGACGGATGGACAGAGAAACAAACAGAAGGATGGATTTGACGGAGCTAGTACGTCCTTTATACGACTACACGAACGTGCCTGAAATTAAAAAAAATGTGTGCAAAATTTTCTAAGGAGAAATGCGCTGCAAATAGCTTGCATTTTGGGACTATCTGTGACGGTAATTCCTGTATTTTGTATGGTCCTTCTCACATACGTATGTCATTTAACAGCAGGCAGGCTATGTATCCGGTAGTTAGTTAGCAGATTTCTACAAGCTTCGAAATGAGTTCATTTGGTCTTGTACCGCAAAACCTATTCTTGTTTCCACTACAAGTCTGCTAAAGGCTGGGTCATATCTCCCTAGAGAATGCACAGAAGTATAAGAACACACATACACACACACACACATATATATATATACATATACATATGCATATACGTATACACACACACAACCAGTATATATGGACGTCACGATATTCAATCCAGCTATTTGGAACTTTGAAATGTCAAAGCAGAAACATTTATTGAAATTGTCTCGCCTACGAAGTACGGTTCCAATTTCAAAGGACCCTCTGGGATCCTGTGTAACCGGGTATACGCAGGCATCCATCCGGTGGAAGACAGGGCAGCCATCTGAGAACATTCGAGCTGTGGACGGCACGGGGGTTCGTAGGGATGCACAAAACAACCAGAAGGATAGTTTGGACTCAGAGTCTTCACTGTCTTTCCTTCAGTTGCTGAAAAAATGTTAGATTTTAATCGACGTTCATTCAGCATAGTGTTGAATTTAAATAGTATGGGGAAAAGCGTAAGAGGAATGGTGTCAATATCATTGCTTCTTGGGACTGATGTGAATATGTGTCCGGGGTGCTAAGCACTAGAATCGTAAGAGTTTTTAGGCGCATTCGCAAATTTGCGAAAAGTGACTTAGTTTCGTCATGTCTGTCCGTCCGTCCGCATGGAACTACTCGGCTTCCACTGGACGGATTTTCATGAGATATGATATTTGAGTGTTATACGAAAACCTGTCCAAAAAATGCAAATTTCATTAAAACTGGACAAGAATGAAGGGTACTTTACAAGGAGACCTAAATACATTTTTCGATCATATCTCGCCAAATTCTTCGTAGAATAAAAAATGTTTCAGACAAAAGTTATAGAGAAAGTCGAAACACATTTTATGTTCAATAACTATTTTTCGAAAACCGTGACGTTTATGAGATAATGTGGAAAAATACCTTAGATCCGGGCAGGCCACAGATGACAGCATCGCGCATGCGCACTGCATGCTTGATACCTAAAACTACAAACACACACTCAGAATATATATTATTTATTTTTTTCAACAGCAACAATGGTTGCAGAAACGCGCTTCAGTGTTATGTTATACGTAAATTGACTGTCTTGTTGTTGCTTAAAGACGCTGCCAGTTGCTAATAAAATACAGCGGTAGATGTAAGAATGATAATGGATCAATGTTAATGGCCAAGAAAAAAATTCAGCTATCAGAGAAAACCCCGTCACACTGTTACTTCCTGCATCAGAAATCCGACACGGACACACCTAAAATCGAACCTGGCGTATAGAGTCGTACAGTGTGGTCTAAACTAGTCAGTCTCTTTTTGCTGTGGTGACCAAAGAGAAAGTATAATGTATAACCATGAGTGATGGATATGTGATATGCGTAACTTGGTTAATGATGCAAATAATACATTATAGCCTGTGTAGCGTCCAATGGTAAAATTAATGAACGAATGGTGAACTGTAAACGTTTAAGAAGTGCCTCATCCTTCATACTAGTGCGGGATTTTCTTGAAATAAACAAAACTGTCAGTTGCAATGCTCGGTGTCATGGCCCACATTTCCTTCCCTTCACGTCCCGAGTACGGTATAGAGCAACTGAAACGATCTGAAACCTGGCGTATCAGCTTTCATCCTGCAGGACTGAGGAAAACCAGGAAACCTTCGGTTACTCTGTTACAAAAGTTTGTATAGGGTAATTAGCCACATAAAACACACGTGCCTTCCTGCTGTGCTAACCGGCTGGCACGTTGCTTTCCCTTACCAAACACTTGCACGGTGCAGTTCTGATGCAGTCTGAAACAGCGTCAAAGAATACTTATTTACATTTCATATAAAAGAACCGACTAATGTCCACTTGCATTAACCATATCAAGTTATTAGCACTGCGTTACTTCGGCATGTTTCGGCCCTCGATAGGCCATCTTCAGGCAGTACTACTGGTACAGTTTCGCAGCCAGATCAGCAAAATGTGTACCGAGTGTAAAATTCAGTTTACTGCCATGTAACAAAATACGCGCTGCTCAATAAATTGAATTTTACACCTGGCACACATTTTGTTGATATGGCTGTGAAAATGCATTATTCATACTCCCTGAATATGGCCCTTTAGGGGCCAAAACATGAAGCAGTAACACAGTGCAAGTAAAGTGATGTGAAAAACGTAAGTGTGCATTTATCGTTGTTTGTAAATGTAACAGTGATATCGGTACACGGAAATGAACAAAATAAAGTTGATTGTTTTAGTAAGACTTGGAGGGAAATTCTGACGTAAGTTCATAAGACTGTCTTCTGAGATGTGATACTCTTTATTTTAATATAAATATATCATAAAGTCGTGTCCTGAATTTCGTCAGCCTCGTGTTTTATAGGAGTAAAATAAGAGGAGCGGCTGATAAGAAATGCACACAGTGGAATTTTTGCCAACGGAGCAAAGTAGCGATGCGCGTAGTGTGTCCTTGTAGCCACAACCCTCCTGCACAGCGGTGCAAAGTTTCATTCCTTTCCTACAACGGTTTCAGAAGAGTGCGTGTTAGCATGGAGTCGTGTTATGGTGGTATGTCAACGAGATTGAAGCAACGGGCTGTGACTGAATTTTTAAATACTGAAAACATAACGCCAGCTGAAATCCATCGCCGTTTACAGGCTGTGTATGGTGAAAACATAGTTAACAGAACTACAGTAAATCGTTGGGCCATTAAATTTCGTGAATGTGAACCAGGTCGTGCCAATAATGTTGACAAACCTCGCAGTGGAAGGCCGGTTTCCGTGACAGATGACAAGCATCAAAAACAGTTTGATGAACTGATCAAGCATGACCGCCGTATCACCCAGAAGCAGATAGCAGGTAGGCTAGGAATGTCTAAAGAAAGAGTGTCGAGTTAGGCGGTGAACATCGCGGAATTTGTTGCTGCATGACAATGCAAGACCGCACACTGCTCTCGAGACGCTGAAGTATGAGGTTCTCTCCCATCCGCCCTACAGCCCTGACTTGGCGCCAAGCGCGTTCCATTTCTTTCCTCACCTCAAGAGGGATCTCAAGGGGACTCGTTTCACCTCAGATGATGAAGTGAAGCAAGCTGTGACGTCGTGGATCAAACAAAGAACTCCTTAATTCTTCATTGACGGCATGCGTAAACTTGTTTTAGGTTGGGAAAAATGTATTGAACGACAAGGCGACTATGTCGAAAAATAAGTATGTCAACTTGTAGCTAAAATATTTTACTTTACTTTCTACTTTCGTTTGTTTAAAAACATGGTTTCTTTTTCTAGATATTCCACTGTGTGCATTACTTATCAGCCGCACTCATACAGAAATAAAACAGTACATGCAAATTTCTTTCCTCTGTTTCTATTACGCTTTAGAAATTCGCCCATATATTTTTTTTCTTCACATAAGACTTGTGTAGAAAATTTAAATGTAGTTATTTCCTGCCTTATTTTCATTATATTATACACTTTTTCTTGTATGTTCAGAAGACTGCTAACACAAGCCAGTCTGTCATCCAGACGTGTAAACACAAGTTTTATTCGCTGAAGGTTCTCACATCTTAATTAAGAACTCGTGACTAGTCATTGGAGAGATATTTTTGTGCTTCCAAGTTTTTAATTATTACTGTGCAAATTTGAAGTTCTAGATTTTCGTGTAACTTTCCGAGCGGAAGTTCTGTTTGTGTTTGACCCAGTAGCGGAGGATTGGATCCGTCTTGACACAGTACCCGGTCCCTCAGGGTCTCGTTAGCAGCACTGCTTCTGCCCACTGGCACCGACCTACCTCATTTATTTACCAGATCTGCTGTCCGCAAACTACCAGACGCCTCTGACAAATGTCTGCGGTGTCTTTGCAAATTAGCCGATGCGTTTCAATTGAAGTTGTTCTGCGTACTAACGTAATTAATGTCACTGCATCAGCTGTTGGCACTATTTAGTAGTTACGTCATTAGCGATATCTAGAAGGCTGTGTAAAGGCAGCATTCAAGACGTGCCGAATACCAGTGTCGACATGACCGTTGTTGTGTCTGCCTATACGTCTGTCCGCATGGACCAGTAAGACTTCGAACGGATATTTCTGAAATATTAAATGTGGAATCCTTACGAAAACTGTCGATTTCGGTTCTTACTCACAGAAAATAAAACAAAAATCATGTGAACACCAACGTGCATTTAGGATATATCGCCGCCAATGTCTTTATAAATGAGACAGCCTGTTCTCTGTGAGGTACGAGCTGCGACCAAAGAAAGAGATGAAGGGAGAAACATACAATGCGTCGTAATCGATTATAAACATCTCCGACATTTCTACGATTATGAGACGTCAGTTTTGATCGATGGTAAATCTGTTGACAACACGTATGACGGAGAAATATTACGTTTTGTGTTGGGCAAAGCCATGATAAGTGGGTCTCTGTCACCATGGCATGGCGCGTCCTCAGATTGCGGAAGGAGGAACGGCGTCCAATATGGAGGGTAGCTGCGAATATATTGAATAAGCAGTCGGGGAAAGCCGACAAGGGGTGGTCCTTCAGCTTCGGGTTTGGGCGAGGTGCTAACAACTACTCACTGTAAAAAGTATCATGTTACGAAATGTTCGCAAAGAAAACATCGGACCGCTCAGAATAGCGACATGTGGCGGGCACTTGTGGATGCAGGAATGAATCTTCGGCTTCCATAAAATGCGGGGAATTTCTTGACTAGCTGAGAACCAGTCAGCTTCTCAAGAAGGACTCTGCTCCATGGCGTTAGTAAGTTGCGCAAAGAGTGGGAAGGTAATTTAAAATATTGCAATTTCAACAGTTTTTTAAAATTATTCACGAGTTTAAATTTTGACGAGAATAACCGAACGAAAGTGCCAGATGTGTTACGCCCTGCGGACTTACTGTGGCTCTTTGTTACCTTGTAAGTCAGTCGTGGTTTGTTTTCCTCCATACGAACAACATGACAGGTCATGAAGTTTCCGGTTGGTTATCATTCTTCACTTCTTTGTCCCAGTCTGAACATGCCGTGTGCGAAATGGCTGTGCCTCTCACTGAAGTACGTAATTTACTTATCTAATTACATATTCGGCATACGTAAATTTTTATTGATGAACGTAAAGCATAACTAATTAGAAAATTGATGTAAATAATAACTGCGAATTCTTTCGTTTACACTGTATCTCTACTACGCACCATTTATTTTGATGCAGCTGTACAAACAATGCAGTTCTTTCTTACTCACCCCAATAACATTCTCAACCAAAAAATTATATGCACTGGCTTTGAGATCGTAAAACAAAAACCAGAGAAACAAACTATAAGAACGATTAGAACAGTCAATGACTATTGGTTACATGCTTATATATGGGCGTTTCGCACCCTTTTACACCCATTTTATTTAATGGTGCACCATCGTATGGAGGATACCAGATTCAACGCCTCGCTGCCCCAGTGCGCATATATGTAGGCCCACTCAATCACCAATTTCGGCATCCCCAGCACTAAGCTAGCGGCCACACCACTGCATCCCCACACAACACAGTGCACTGTATATTCTTGTACAATCAAACAGAACCAAAGCATTTTATTTGTTTTTTATGGTTCATGATATTTCAACGGTTAAAATTAGACAGAAAATGGCTTCCAGTCAAGACAACATACATACAGATTGTAATATCCAAAACGCTGGAATATGTTGTCTGCAAAAACGTTTCGAGACAGCATATGCAAAACGTTATGCAAACTATCGTCAGTGTTGTATATATATATATATGTAGTTGAGATTTAATGTGAAAGTATGTTTCTCAAGTAATCATAAAAATGTCTTGTGCCATCTGATGTTATGAAATTCTTCTGTACCGTAGCTTATTTTAATTTCAATCATGGACTATATTATTAAGAAAGAAAGACACACAGATTTAATTCAATGACACATTACTGTAGACGCAGCTGTACATGCGTTTTGTTTCTTTGTGCAAGTGCAAAATTCGGAAGCAGAATTCAATACACTAAACTCTGCAGACCGTAAAGTTTCTAAGATTATATTTCATGCTCACTGGCCATTTTACAAGTGGGTCTTGTAAGTTCGTTCATATGCCAGACGGCTGTTTTGACCCTCCCATTTAGTATTGCCTGTGAATGTCACATAACTTCCACAGCCTTATTTGATACACAGAATAATTTATTGCACTTGCTAAGGAATTTCTTAATAAAGAATAATCTCCTTTCCGAAAAGTTTAAACAAAACCTACAACCTGCTTAAAATTTAGGGCACAAGACAGTATCGGTTTGTTAAGAGTCTCAGACAGAGACGGCAGATTCTTCTCTAACGCCTCTGTGGTGGTGCAGTTGGTTGAGGCACTGCGCTACAAGCCGGAAGTTCGCGGGTTCGATTCCCGGCCGGGTTATTGGGATTTTGCATTGATTTGTTCCTTCCATCCGTACTAAGATCCTAGATTTGACTCAGCCTCGAACAGAAATAAGTACCAGAGATGTCTTCTGGGGGTAAAGGCGGCCGGTGCCTACAGCTGTCAACCTTGTCACCTTCATGTTCCGGCTGTATACAAATTTCGGGAGTCTCAACCACCTGGAGACCTAAGGGCCTGTTCATGCCTGTACGGGGATAACTTTACCTCTTTAAGGCCAATTTAACAATAATTCCATAACTAGTAACTCAACAAGTCAAGAAATTCTACGTCTTTCATTCAGAGAGAAGAAATATAACCGTTTGAATAAAAGTCCCATACCGAACACCATCATGTCTTACTATTTAGTTACCCCACTTGAAAAACTTTACTTCCACGTACACCTAAGGCTTACTAGTGATATTATTGCTTTAAAGTATTTCACACAAATTGTGAACACATTTCTCATACATTCCACGTGTGCTATATTCTCTTACCAGTGGTACTGTAATATTTTTTTGGTGAAGAGCATAAATTATCTTATAATTATGCTGCTTTCTCTATCCTTGTAGCACTTTAAAATATTCTACTGAACGTCCTGTATTCAAATACCCCCAAAATATATCACAAGTATATAGAATACGACTAAGTATGTTTTATAAAAGTTTAAGCCTTGCGTTGTGTGTAGACCTTCTGGATAATTAGCCGCAGATGGATGAAAAGGGATGACCTTCCTTTAATGTGGGTTGGACAGCGCGGTAACAATTACTACATCCCCAAAAAACTCCACACTTGGACACAAATGTCTGAAGTGTGCATATAAATAAAATGTAGTACTTCAAAAAAGGTACATAATTTATTTACCGCTAGATATAGTAGTAAACACGAGAATTGATGCCAGCAAGTTCAATAATGAAGACTAGCGTACAAATATATATATATATATTAATTTCTTAGTCATTGTGAGGAAAGACGTAGAAATCTGAAACGTAAGTCAGAGGTTACGCTAAAGTATTCGAGAATCGAACTGGGAAGGCCTGCGTCCGACAGGTACGCTACTGCTACACCTGTGAAGGGTGCCTCAGGTTCTGCATTATGTTCTTGGAGAACCGGTCGACATCTCTCTATTATTCATCCAAAAGAGCTCCTGTGGGGATCCGTTTTTAGTTTAAATTCAGAATGAATTTACGTAATTCCGTAAGTAGAGACTTGTAATTTTCTAAAGTTTGTTTTGTATTCATAATATTCCCGTTAACAATATATGTACATTCAGCAGTAATTCAATAATTTATCCTATGAATGTACTTTAAAATTTACTATAATGATTCCAGATTCTCTCCATTCTCTTATGCTGCTTTACGTCATCCTACGAATCCAATAACTTCCATAGACTTTAAACGTGCCTTATCAGACTCTGTTTTTCTGTCAATACATTTTTTGTTCCAATACTTCTATGTAAGCCTTCAGCGGCGCTCTTTCAAACCCATCCTTCTTTTACATCCACTCTCCTCTTCCTTCTTCTTTTGATTAAAAATCAGTGAAACAAAGTAATTACTTTGTCAAACAGACACAAATGACGTGAAACCAAACCGAGGTCTCTCGAATCTGCTATGGTACAGCAGTTAGATGTTGAGTGGCGAGTCGCTCCAGCGAACAGAACTAATAAAAACCAGACGCGTTTGTTAAAACCTCATTGGTTATCGCAAGCACGCACAAGGAAGAGGGCCGCCAAATCAGCACCTAATGGACGTAATGGACTACGTTATCCTGAGAGGATCCGGGCACTGATACCCACAGATACTGAACGGAGCATGGCGAAGTCAAACAGAAATGCAAAATCATTTTTCAAGGGATTATAGAAGGGACGAGAAATTATTTTGGCTGGCGGATAATATCACCAGATTTGTAAGCTCGGCGGACCGCCCGTCTTTATAGATGTAAAGCTGGACATGTTCAGAATCTGTTCCATTTATAAGTAGAGTATATTTGAACGTGCATAAATTATATGTCTTGACGTTCCATAAATTCAAACAAATGTACACCACTTGATATACATAAGCCAATGTCATGATAGAACTGAAATTCAAAAAGTCCAAAAATGTAGTTAAAAAAATTAAACTAGGAACTAATCAAAGCACATGGTTACTTAAAACGTAACAACGCTAAACACAACAATTCTACCTCACACTATAAAACAAACAAATGCACTAATGGTAAATTATATTGTTTACACACAATTTGTCGTTACTCGGACAGGTTTCGATCTGTCTTGATCACTTTCAGGGGATTACTTAACATCAATAAACATACATAAAAACATAGATACATTATTAAATACATTGAGATTTGTGCAACAAATGTTCGTAGAAACTTTAAGGAGTGTCATCCCCGTTGTGTTAGTTAAAACATAAGGAATCACTTATGCATGGACATGATCGTCATAACACAACTATATTGCCAATTATACATAACATACCAACTACATGTTTCGGCCAATACTATTTTTGTCCATCATCGGGTAGGATATAATTATCGGAGGAAACTACACAATATATGTAATATGATACAGTATAACCATCAGTGTGGTGTACGTAGAGGGGGACAAGACTCTGTTGCAAACGAGATCTCGTCCCCCTCTACTTACACCAACACTGATGGTTATACTGTATCATATTATATATTGCGTAGTTTTTTCCGATAATTGTAGCCAGCCTGATGATAGCCAAAAATAGTATTGGCCGAAACATGTAGTTGGTATGTTATGTATAATTGGCAATATAGTTGTGTTATGACGATCATGTCCATGCATAATTGATTCCTTACGTTCGTAGAAATTATAAAATTCGTTTTTAGCAGTGCAGAACTGGTCCATAAGATGCAGATGCTGTATTTTCATAGGTTTTTACAATGGTTCAGGGCAGGAGTATGTCAAGTTTATGCTTTGGTAGCCAATATGGTACTGCAGCGTACCGGATGGGACAGTTTGAAGTAGCTGTATGTTATGTCAAGTGGTGGCGTGTTTCGAGATAGAGTGGAACATGTCTCAGTTATGAGTAATTTTGTGTAAAAATATAATTTCAACGTTAGTGCATTTGTTCGCTTTATTTTATGAATTCTTTACCAATGCGCTGACGTGAATAACTTTAAAATGTGCACTGCTCGATCGCATTCTTAATGTTTTAACGCGGGCAATTTTATGCTCATCCCTGGCTTATATATTTAATGGCAGAAAGGACACAGAAGCCGTGATAAGTCGGTCCCTGACCCCGGGGCTTGGCTGGACCTCAGGGTACGGATGCAGGAAGGACTCCAGTATGGAGTGTAGCTGCGAATATATTGAATAAGCAGTCGTGAACAGGCAAAAAGGGTGGTCATCTAGCTTGTGGGTGGGTGAGGCGCTAAGAAATTCCCACCGTAAAAGCTTACCCTGCCTCGGACTTTGACTGATTCTTTGGTGCGTCGTAATCAAAAGATGGTTATGATCTGAATTCCTAACCAAGTATGATTCCGGTAATTAAATAAAATGAAGGAGAAAGGTGAGGTATGTAGATCATATAGTTCACAGGACAGGTGCACACAGCGTTTTAGTAGGGAAAACTGATGGAAATAGTTACTTGGAAGACCCAGGCGTAGATGGGAATAGAAACTAAAATGAATCTTTGAGAATTGGGTTGGGGGTATGGTCTGGATTGATCTGGCTCAAGACAGGGAGAGGAGAGGGGCTCTTCTAAATGCGGCAATGAATCTTCGGGCTCCATAAAATGGGGGGGGGGGATTTCTTGAGTACCGTAGGACCTGTTAGCTTCTAAAGAAGAACTCTGCACCTTGCAGTTAGTTAGTTAGTTACGTAGCTAGTTAATTAGTTATGGACATAGAAAACATATATTGCCCACGATTCTATAAAGTTAAATATTAACGGTGTCCCAGTTTAAAATCGTAGTTTTCACTACTGTAGAAAATAAGAACATGACCATAGGCTGTCACTGGGACGTCTGTAAATGTAATTACTGAAAAATAAAACAGGTATTAAGAACTGAGTACGGAATACTTAACAAGATTAGGATAATGGATGTAGCCTTTTGTACTTGCAAGTCTCTGTTCACACATTTACTCCAGCTTTACCTTTCCTCTGTTTAGCAATTCCGAAGGGCACCCAAGACGTCAGCAGTCAGTACATTGCTTGGCCAGTGTTACCAACATTAACACTCGCACTGAAAACGAGGAAGTCTCCCAGAAAATCTGTTATTTTTAATAAAATTTGTGTATTTATTTTCGCAAGTTTTCTCATGAAAATAACTGGTCTCAGATGAGTAGGATCAATCATTTTTGTAGCCCAGCTTGTAAGTCCAGTGGTCCGTCGGTAATCCGTATTCTCGGGTGGTCCGGACAACTTTGGCCCAAACATAACCCAGAATTTTCCTCTGAAAGTGTTACATTATTATTACCAATATTATATACTCTCATGTGCAGAATTTCCGCTTGATGAGTTTTACTTCAGTATTAAGTGACTTTTTTATGTTACTGTACCCTCACCATAGAATCCGCCCCCCTTCCCCCACCCCCACCCCCTCGGTGTTCCGGATTTCCGTTCGACCCGATCCAACAATGCTGCAGTATTGTCCGCACGACCCATGAACTAGAGAATTATGCATTTGTTGTCCAGCAATAAAGTATCCCAACTCTCTTTCGCTCTCTTTTCGCATCTACTAAATTAACTGACACCATCCGTGATAGACAGCCTTCAAACAGGCGCTGAATGGTCAGTCAGTTCATCCGATGTCATATGCAAATACTGTAACGTTGCCAATAACCGTGTTAAACATGTGCATTCAATTGCAAACTAGTCACCACAAAAGTACGATAACGTATTGAAGCTATACCGGATGCAATACGTTTACATATAAAATGCTACGTGACACTCTTAAAATTATACCGCTATATATGACTACAACTGGCCACTGTGGAATTCTATTCAATATCGACAAAACCAAACTGCGACTACACACTGTTAAGAAAGGGTGCATGGAATCTTGATGGCTTCAGTGAAAGTCGCTCAGTATACATCTGCTGGATAACTCACGCGATAACGTGTTAAGTGTCTCCAGTGCAGCTCCGGACACTCACAACCACACAACATCACAACCCTACTGCCGCAAAGTGACAAATCTTAAAAATTCCAGGAACACCGCGACAGCGCCTTGTCATAAATAATATCAGACTTTGTTAAGAAGTTCTTTTACAAACGTCACAGCCGCTTTCATTGCATAGGTGTTCGATTAACGTTATTAAGTAAAGGTAAAGCTCTCCTTTACATGTCACGCAAGCACAGAGGGGAGGTAGATATATAGCTCTACCCATAATCCACTCAGCGCCACACCCCGGCTGTTTTACACCTGGAAAAGGACCTGGTACCCGCCCCAACGGTGCACGCTGCTGGTGGCGCAGTTGGTTGAGGCACTGCACTAAAAGCCGGAAGGTCGCGAGTTCGATTCCCGATTATTATTGAATTTTTCATTGACATAATCCTTCCGGCCGCACTATGCCCCTGGGGTTCAACTCAGCCTCTAACAGAAATGAGTACCAGCAATATTTCATGGGGGTAAAGGCGGCCGGTGCGTAGGGCTGACCTTACCACCTTCATGTGTCTTGAAATCTGAGAGCTTCAACCTCCTGAAACCGTCAGGGCCTGTCCAGGCATGTAATGGAACTGCTTCACCCATCTACGCATCCCAATGATCCTGAAAGCTGTGCTGGCGGTACCGCACCTACAATATGGTCTCCCGTGGGTACAAGTCAAAGGTGGTAACCTAGGCAAAAATAAGTACCCTGTTCCTCGAGACGGGGGTTGGTCGTGAGACCAAAAGCTCACCCCGTAAAGTTTATGTCGGGAGACCTCAAAGTTGTCTGGGAATTATAGAAGAATTAGGGCTCTGTTTAAGGGGGGGGGGGGCCAGGACACAAAAGGGTCTGTGACGCCTTATATAGATGGACTGATCCATCGCACAAAAGGCTGGGTGGATTTCGGGGCCGGTCCGGATGTTTCCGGAAAATCGTGCCCCCGGCGGGGTTCAAATCCGGGACAATTGACCCCACAGTAAGTCACTGTACTAACTGCGCTATCCTGGCAGTCAGCATCATTAAGTACACGTTGTAATAAGAGCAAAAGTAACAGAGATAGGTGTATCGATATTTATAAACTGATGTGAAACTGAGCATCATGTCCCTGATGTGACCGTCACCCCCCCCCCCCCTTTTTACAAAACCCCTGTACTTCTTTTTAACAAACCAAAAATTAATTAAAAAAAAAAAAACCCAAAGAATGTTTTAGTAGGACAAAAAAATTACAAAAAAAAAAAAAAATTTAA
>Ga0123355_10011634_pt1 | contig 13577 bp, 17 predicted proteins | sample TergutEmb28metaG_3_FD_89872 | JGI IMG/M metagenome (GOLD analysis project Ga0123355, IMG submission 89872) | Embiratermes neotenicus P1 segment gut microbial communities from Petit-Saut dam, French Guiana - Emb289 P1 | ecosystem: Host-associated > Arthropoda: Insects > Digestive system > Gut ...
AACATTAACCCGCTTTGAGCAAGTGAAAGGTCTAATAGAAACGCGTCTATCCCCAAAGAGATTCAAGCACACATTGGGAACGATAATCGAAGCGGAAAAACTCGCAGAGCATTACGGCATAGACACCAACAAAGCCCGCTGGGCAGCACTTTTGCACGACTGCGCAAAAGAGTTTAGCGCAGACAAAAAGCGTATTCTATGCGAACTCTGGGACATTCCGTTAGACGAGGTACTAGCCACGCATATAGACACAACCCATGGTTTACTAGGCGCGGAAACTGCAAAGCGCGATTATCTAGTAACTGACCCTGATGTTTTGCAGGCAATTCGTTTTCATATAATGGGGCATAGAAACATGACATTGCTGGATAAAATCATTATACTAGCAGATTTTATTGAGCCATACCGCGAAGACTACCCGCCCCTAGACGAAATGCGCAAACTAGCCTACAAGGACATCAACAAAGCATTAATAGTAGGACTAAAAGCCACCAACGAAGATTTAAAAGAACGCGGCAACGCAATCCACCAATGGAGCAAAGAAGCACTACGCGAACTAAAAAACGAAAGCAAAGGAGGACAAGCATGAATCAAGAATTAACCGCCGTAATGGCATTAAAAGCGGAACTTGATAAAAAATTTGCAAAAGACCTAGTAATAATGGAACTGGGCAGTTTATCGCCAATTGCAGATTATTTTGTGATAGCAACAGGTGGAAGCGCGCCGCAATTAGCGGCACTGGCCCAAACTTCCGAAGAATTGCTAAAAGCCCAAGGCATGTTACTTCACCACACAGAGGGGTTACAATCAGGCAAATGGGTTTTGCTAGACTTTGGGGTAATAATCGTGCATCTTTTCGACAAGGAATCACGCGAGTATTACAACCTTGAACGCATTTGGGGCGACGCGAAAATAATTTGAATTGTATAAACTCCCTTCAAAATGTTAATACTTGCATTTGAAGGGAGTGACATTTTATGGGAAAGAATAAATTTTACCTACTGTTGCTTGGAACATCGGGGCTATCGGCAGTTATTGGCGTAATGCTTGGATATTTTGTATTTGGCCCGATTGGGATTTCGGCGTATGCGTCGATTGATTCCAGTGCGAACGCTATGCGTTACGAAAACGCAAGTACTATAGAAGACTACATTGCAGACGAGCCACTATACGCATACGTAACCTACGACAAAGCCTACACTCCATTTGAACCAGAAATTTCGGAAATATCAGAAATAGACGAAACCGAACCAATGCACAATTTCATTGTCACCACGGCCAATGGGTTCATAGTAGTATATTTTGCAGACGGCAAAGCCGATGGGCAGCTAAAAGAAATAACCCAAACCCCAACAAACGCCCTTCCACAAGAAGAGCAGGAGCGACTAGCGCAAGGCATTCGCATATACACAGAAGAAGCACTAATGCGCATTCTGGAAGACTACGGTTCATAAGGCGGCACAGCCGCTTTTCGCTGACAAACTGCATTGGCAAGCTATGTATACGTCTCGAAGCCAGATATTATCAATTAAATGACAAATGTCACTTCCGCATAATTAAACCCCATTTTATAATTTATTTACGTCACACGACACAAAAATAAATTATGAATGTGGGGTATTTTTATGCTGAAATTAAATGCTTATCAACTAAAATGGATTGCAATTATCGGAATGTTCGTAAGTCACTTGACTTACGCAATGCCAGAAACTATACCACTATGGCTGATGATTCCTATGTATGCAACGGGTGGGCTTACTTTTCCGATTATGGGATATTTTGTAGTAGAGGGCTACAGGCATACGTCCAACCTAAAGAAGTATATTTTGCGGCTTTTTATTTTCGGGTTGATTGCAATGCCGTTTCACTGGTTTGTGTTTGACGGATTAAACAACATGCTTTTGCTTAACATCATGTTTACAATAATTTTTAGCCTGCTGATTTTGATTATGTATGACAAGATTAAAAGCCGCATTCTCTTCTGGATTCTCTTTGTGCTTTTATCGCCCATCACCCTCGTTATGGATTTATGGATTGTTGGTGTGTTGTTGGTTTTATTGTATCATATTATTCCCAACGAAACCGCTAGACGCATTGTACCTGCTATTATGATGGGAGTAATCTTTTTTGTAATGTCTGCGTATGCCGTGTGGAGCGTCCAGACGTTGTTAGAAGTAGGCACCCCCCAAGCAGACGCGGCAATAGATTCTATTGTAGGATTATTTGGTGGCATAAATGTTATGTATTCATCGTTGGCGGTTTTTATTGGTTTCTTCTTTGCGGCGTTTTTGATTAAACAATATAATGGCGAACGCGGTAAATCCATGAAATGGTTTTTCTATGCCTTCTACCCGATTCACTTTGTTATTCTGACTGTACTTGCAATTTTCTTTAGACACTAAAATTATAGAATGTGAGGTATTTTTATGCTAAAACTAAATGCTTACCAACTGAAATGGCTTGCGATTATCGGAATGTTTTTGAACCATGCGGTTTACGCGTTGTCAAACATTATACCGCTATGGCTGATGATTCCGATGTATGCGGCTGGTGGGCTTACCTTCCCGATTATGGGCTACTTTGTAGTAGAGGGCTACAGACACACGTCCAACCTAAAGAAGTATCTTTTGCGGCTTCTTATTTTTGGGGCGATAGCAATTCCGTTTCATCATTTCGTGTTTAATGGCGCGGTTTTGTTTAACATCATGTTTACAATAATTTTCAGCCTGCTGGTTTTGCTTATGTACGACAAGATTAAAAGTCGCGTTCTCTTCTGGATTCTCTTTGTGCTTTTAATTCCTGTCACCTTCCTCTTTGACTGGTGGATTATTGGTGTGTTGGTTGTTCTATTGTACCATATTATCCCCAACGAAACTGCTAGACGCATTGTTCCTAGTATTGTATCTGGCGTAGCTTTCTTTGTAATGTCTGGCTTCGCTTTGTTTGGCGTAATGACCTTACAAGGGGTAGACACTCCCGAAGCAGAAGAGGCGTTATACTATATTATAGCAATGTTCGGTAGCTTAAATATTGTGTATGCGTCGCTGTCGTTTATTATTGGATGTTTCTTCGCGGCGTTCTTGCTCAAACAATACGACGGCGAACGCGGCAAACCCATGAAATGGTTATTCTATGCCTTCTACCCAGTTCATTTTATTATTCTGACTGTGCTTGCAATTTTCCTAAATTAGGGCGTGTTGCCACTACGCGAATCACGCCCTAGGTAATGTGAACACGCCTTAATGGTTTTAACCACAAAAGCCAGTGACTCCGCTTTTCAGAGTCACTGGCTTTTGCTTTTAATTTGGTAAAGTACATAGCGTCAAACGATATGTACAACCGCTATTTATAATCGAATAGAAACAAAATTTAACGGGAGGCGGTAACACATGACACGATTATACGGATATGTACGAGTGTCAACACGGGAACAAAACGAGTTTAGACAAATTTTGGCTATGCGAGAATTTGGAGTACCAGAGGAAGGCATTTTGGTTGAAAAAATGTCGGGCAAAGATTTTAACCGACCAGTTTATCAAAGCTTGATGAAAAAAATAAAGTCTGGCGATATTTTTGTGGTAAAAAGTATCGACAGGCTTGGCAGGGATTACAGCGACATAATTGAACAATGGCGAGTTATCACAATGGAAATGAACGCAGATATTGTTGTAATTGACATGCCCATTTTGGACACACGAAAAAAAGACCGCGATTTAACAGCGGCGTTGGTGTCCCATATTGTGCTTCAATTGTTGAGTTATGCATCAGAAATTGAGCGGTCATTCATGCTTCAAAGGCAAGCAGAAGGAATAGCCGCCGCCAAAGCAAAAGGCATACAACTTGGAAGAAAACCAAAAGAACGCACAGCCTTATTCTATGAACTACGTGAAAAATGGCTTAACGGAAAAATATCTTCACGCGAAGCGGGACGGCAACTTAACATCAGTCATACCGCGTTTCTTAGCTGGATAGACGAAGAAACACGGGGCGATAATATGTAAAGAAATGCAGGCTTTACTTTACAGCAGTTTTTCCGAAACTTATGTTGAAGCGGTTTACATATCGTTTTTCTCGAACCCCTCTTGATGGAGCAACTGTGCTTCTCTTGTGGGGTTCAATAATTATATCGTCTGTCTACGACAAAACCTTAACAACAATTTTTTCCTCCAAAGTGGCTGTAAAGAAAAGCCTGCTTTAGTTTACAAAACAAAAAGCCAAGGAGGTAATCAAATGTTGCACATTGCATTGCAGGAAGGCGAGTACATGACAATCGGGGACAACATCAAAATTTATTGTTCGCGAGTAGGGGCAAAAAATTCACTGTCCCTAAGTGTAGACGCACCAAGAGATTTGAAAATTTTAAGAACAAGGCATATCGAAAGCGAGCTTCAAATACTAGCCAACGCAGGCGACGTAGAAGCGAAAGAAGCTCTTGCAAAACTAAACGAAGAAAGGGAGGCAAGAAAAGAAACAAGAAAAGTAAATCTTGTGAAACGCAATGAAAGACGCAAAGCAAAAGCAGTCTCATAAGCGGCACAACCGCATTTCGCCGATGACCTTCCACTCAAGCTTAAATGCACGTCTCGAAGCCATAAACAATTTCCTAGCTGGCAAGAAATGCGATTGTATCGCCGCCTGTTGCGGGTGCAAAGCAGAAAACCATTGATTTTTCTGTTTTGCGGCCGTAACAGGCCAAAATTCAGGGAGAAACCCTATACATGGAGGTAACAGTATGTCTAACATGGTAGTACGCACAAACATTTTCGCGCTTAACGCGCACAGAAACATGAAAAACGTTGGGCTAGAGCAAGGTAGAGCGTCCAACAGACTTTCCAGCGGTTTTAGAATCAATTCAGCCGCTGATGATGCCGCAGGTTTAGCAATTTCCGAAAACATGCGCGCACAAATTCGCGGTCTTGACCAAGCAAGCCGTAACGCACAAGACGGTCAAGCAATGCTTCTTACAACCGAAGGTGGTTTGGAAGAAATCGGAAACATGCTTGTACGTGTACGTGAACTTATGGTTCAAGCATCAAACGACACCAACACACAAGACCAAAGAGGACTTATTGAACAAGAAATCGGTCAACTTGGTCGCGAAATCCTTTCTATGCAAAACCGTATAGAATTTAACACCAACCGCGTACTTGCAATGGGCCCAGCAATGACAGCCACTGTTGTAACAGCTAGTGGCGAAATGGCAATATCTGCTCAGAACCAAGCTGTAGTTGGTGCGGCTCTTCAACATCAAGCTAACATAACCACCGCAGCAATTGACATGCTAAGTGAACTAAACCCAGGTGATACTGCCCTTAGTGGTGCCGCACAAGCTGCCTTTGACAGAGCAGTAGCTGCAATTGTTCTTGCTAACTTTGGTCAGGTCAGGGATGGTGGTTTGGCTGGAGCAGTGGCTGTTGCCGCAGATGCAATAACCATCGTAACCAACGCAATGGCGAACGCTGCAACAGCAGGAGCTACAGTGGCTGAAACTATCACTAATTTGCAAACACAATTAGCAGACATCAATAGCGAAATCGACGATTTAGCTGCAAATAACGGCGGTGCTATGAGAATGTCTTTCACTAACCAATCTAATGCCGTTAGAGCTTTCGTTGGCGCAAATACTTCTGGCAACAACGTAGCATTTTTCCAAGTTGGCGCAAATGCATCTCAAGGTATAAACTTTGACTTTGAAACCGTTTCACGCGCAGTAGCAGGCGCAGGCTGGACTGTTAGCTTGTTGGCTTCTGCTATGTCTGCTCCTGCGGCAGGTAGTGGCATTGGTAATGGCGTTACCATTTCCCCATTCATCAACGCTGTTGACGCTTCTATTGATGACATCAGCCGTACACGCGCAAACCTCGGCTCACTCCAAAACCGTATGGATTTCACCATGCGCAGCTTGGACATCTCCAGCGAAAACCTACAAGATTCAGAAAGCCGCGTAAGAAACGCAGACATTGCACGCGAAATGATGCGTTTCACCATGACAAACGTACTTCAACAAGCAGCAGTTTCTATGCTTTCTCAAGCAAACCAACTACCAAACAACTTGCTACAACTTCTTCGCTAATTTTTTCACAAGTCAACAAAATATGTACACCTTCTCGCAAGAGAATCAATACGGGGGTTGCGTTTACGCAACCCCCGTATCTTTTGTTTCAGTACTTGCCCTTAACTCGTCCAGCCTAGCCGCAGATATATTTGCTTTCTTTGCAATTTCTTCAATTAATGCGTTAGACGAATCGTATTTCATTGCCAAGAGTATGTTTTCTTCTGCCTCTTTTGCTTTACCTCTTGCTTCGCCCTGCAACCTAAGCTGTATATCATAATCAAAAAGATGGTCTTTGTAATCCATAATGAACTCCTCCTTATTTATAAAATCTTTCAAATACCCGCGAGACATAGACTCTTCTCTGGCTTTGACAAAAGCCTCCTCGTTAGACAACCCTGCCTGTAGTCCATCATCAAATACTTTGTAAAAAAATGAATATCCAGCAAGTGCGTTGTCTGGTCTGGTATCTTCTAAGTTCTCAAAGTGAATATCCAAAATTTTGACTTCTACTTCAACTTTTACACCACCATAATCAAGCTTAAATGTTGAAAACTCTTCTTCCAGTGGTTTTTCGCCATTGTAGGCAACATAAAATTCTGGCAGAGGGAAATTCTCAATTTTGGAGTTGCCATACAAATTGATTTCACTGTTTGACTTTATCCACAAATGTAATAGTTCCATGTAGTACAAAAACAACCGAAAAGCCATATTCGGGTTAAGAGAAGATTGATGCTCAATCAAAATTATAAGCCTGTTATCCTTTGTAATAAAGGAGACATCATTTCGCCGACCACGAATAATCACGACCGACTCCAAATCGAATAATTCTATATCGTCGGTGGTAAGTGTCGTATCGCCTTTGCAATGCTTGAGTAAGTGCAAAAAATTCTGCGGTATCTTAAACCACCCACGAAACATGGTGTCTTTGTGTTGTCGCTTCACATTCCCCAACCGAACCCCTCCACAATTCCAAAACTGTGCAACGCCATTATACCATATATAAGACAGGAGTTGAAATTTCAACTAGGCGTGTGATATTTCTGTGGTGAGAACAGGCTTTAAGTCAATTCAACAATTGTTTGATACAAGCAATGAAATTTCCCGTGGCTTAAATCTCTGTGATGATGCCCAAAGTACCAGCCTTTGAAGTTTAAAACGCGGGATAGGCTTCCAAGTACGGAACTTAATGTTGGGTCGGAGCGTCGTATTTCGCCTGTTCTGGGGTCTAGTATATTGGCTTCATGCAACACATTTGGGGGCGCGTCGTGGGTGAAAACGTAGTCTACAGTTTCCTTGTGGGCTACTAGGTTGTTGATGGCGTTTTTTATTTCGTCTTCGCTTGGTAATTCTTGAGGCCACCAGCCGCGGTTATTTCCTGTGTCATAACCACGGTCGGTGGACATTGCGCCGCCTAGTGCGAAAATTTTTATACTTTCTTCGCCCTTTGGTAGCGTGAAAATTTCCCCGCGCATTAGGTGCAGAATCCTATCGGTAATACGGCGAACTTTGCCGCCGTTCCACTCTTCTATTGGGTAAGTTGCAAGCGCGTCAAAATTTTCGTGATTGCCATCCACCCACAGAATTGTACAGGGGAAATCCCCATATACCTTTTCTTTAAAATACTTGTCGTGTCTGTCTCCGTCCCACAAAATACCGAAATCCCCACATATTACAATGTAGTCATCTAGGGTAAGTTCTGCTTTTTTTTGATGGCGGAACTTTTTTAATTTGTCGTAATCATGGTTTGCATGAACATCTCCCGTTACGAATAGCCTCATATTTGGCGGCCTCCCTTGGTGTTCAATTATAGTTGCTTATACTGCGTCTAAATTTTCACTGGGGACAATCGTCAACTTATCTTGCGCAAGTCCTTTTGATTCCCTCGCGTCAATTAATTTTCCAATCAAATCCACCTCAAATTCGATTTTAGCCTTGTCGATAGGTAAAATATTGTTATCGTCATTGTAAAAATCTCTAAAGTTGGTTGAATTTTGCATAGTCAGTCATTCCTTTCCAGAAAATCTTTTTTGACACGTTTTGCTTGTTCTATCTCTCTTTGTGGCGTTTTGCTGGTCTTTTTGACAAAGTGATGCAACAATATGAATTTATTATCGCGCCAGTAAAAGAAAAATACGCGATGAGATAACGGTCTAAGTTCCCAAATATCTTCATCAATGTGTTTTATCACGGGTTCTCCAACTTTTGTGCCATATTTCTCTAAAGCTCGGATATAGGCAAGTATCTTCTGATACTGAATCCTATCATTTTTGCTGGTTTTCGCTTTGTTTCTCAAGGCAATCAATAAATCTTTTATGGGCTGATTTCCTTGTTTATCTTCGTAAAAATGCACTTCAAACATCAGTGTCGCCCCCCTCGCCCAAGAGTTTATTGGAATATCAACAACAAGTTGTTAGTCAAGTGAATAATAAATCATTTCCAATGCGGCTTCCACTAAGTTGATATAATATGGAAGCGCAATATCAGGCGGAACACCCACAGCATGAATGCATTGCCCTTGCGGTCCAAGAACTTGCAAAACCGTTGCGCGAACAGCATATCCTCCCGTAAGAGGAATTGTAACTTGCCCCGTCCCCTTCCCAAAAGTTGTTTGGCCTATGGTAGTGGTTTCGGGCAGATGTTCGTTTAACGCCATAATTAAACCCTCTGCCGCGCTGGCGGTGCGTCGGTCTTGTAGGATTATTATATTCTCGAAGTTAAAAAATGGGTCGTTATCGGAAGTAATTGTTTGCGAGAAGAAAGACATTCTTGTGTGGTGATAACTTAGCACCGCGCCATTTGGAACGAATAAATCAGCGATTCGGTAAGCATCGGCTAACCAGCCGCCGTGATTTCCGCGAAGGTCTAGTACTAAATTTGTGTATTGCGCCAATTCATCTTTGTTGTCGAAAACAAACTGCCGCGTTGCCTGTGAAATATTAGGAATAAACAACAACACAGTGTCATCAGAAAGCGGCTCTATATTTGTTGTTCTCCCAACAGCCCTATCAAATTCACGCGCACGGGTGATTGCTTGCGGCGAATACAAATACGTATGCCTATCATTATTAATGGCGGCAAGTTCCCCCGTCACCACAGAAATCACAACCCTATCAAAATCACGATGAAAACTGCGTCTGTTCTCCTCGCGGATATGCAAACTATAAAATTCGTCTAGCGCGTCTGTGAATACATAATTATTTGCAAGCAATAATTTAAAAACCCAGTAATCATAATTTGTGTAAACCGTAAATCCCAAAACCGCAAGCAGCAGAAAAAATCCAACTTGAAAAACCCGATAACGCCGCTTTAATTTTTCAAATGGAGTTCTTGCTGCACGTTTGGCGCGACGTTCGCGTCTTTTTTCTTGTAAATTTGTAAAAAATTTTCTAATCATCATTGTAAACCCTTTCATTTCGTCTTAAATGCATATATACTGTAACTCATTGGAAAGGCGGTGTAAATATGGCGAAAGAGAAAACCGACAAGCTAATTTCGCAAAATAAAAAAGCATTCCACGAATATTTTATTGAAGAGACATTTCAAGCGGGAATATCATTGTCTGGCACGGAAGTAAAATCTATGCGTGCAGGGCGTTGCAATTTGAAGGAAAGTTATATTAGAATAGAAGGCGGTTCTGCTTTTATAGAAGGAATGCATATTTCCCCATATTCCCACGGGAATATTTTCAATCTTGACCCTGTTCGTAAGCGGCGGCTTCTTTTGCACCGTCGGGAGATTAATAAACTTCGTGCAGGGGTTACGCAGGACGGATATACAATTGTTCCACTAAAGGCATATTTTTCGCGCTGTTATGTAAAAATTGACATAGCACTTGCGCGAGGCAAAAAGCTTTACGACAAACGCGAAACAGCCGCCAAAAAAGACGTAGCACGAAATATTCAAAGAGAGTTTGCACAACGGATATAAGAACCTGCGGTCAATAATTTCGCGCTGCCCTAGCGCAGCCTAGCGTTCCCACAGTTTCTCGCCAGCTCCTAGCGTACCGCAAGGGTACGCGTCGTCGCTGGCGAAAACCTGTGAAAACGCTACTCTACGCTAGGACAACGCAAAATTATTGACCGCAGGTTCTAAAAGCGGTATAATAGTACAGTTTTGACATCAACTTGCGTTCGAGTTGGTGTAATATGAAGGGACTTATAATATATGATGGGAACAGACATCGGCATTGACTTAGGAACAGCTACTATTCTGGTATATATCAAGGGGCAAGGGACGGTACTTACAGAGCCGTCTGTTGTTGCTATCGACAAAAACACCGATAGGATTCTAGCGGTGGGCGAGGAAGCGCGCAGTATGCTTGGGCGTACCCCTGGTAATATTATCGCAATCCGTCCCATGCGAGAGGGAGTAATTTCCGATTACCATACCACAGAAAAGATGCTAAAATACTTTATAAACAAAGCCGTTGGTCGTCCCCTAATGCGCAAACCAAGAATTGCCATTTGTGTTCCGTCCAATGTAACAGAAGTAGAACGCCGCGCCGTAGAAGATGCTGCAATTCAAGCAGGGGCGCGTCAAGTATATATAATAGAAGAACCAATTGCTGCCGCTATTGGCGCGGGTATTGACATTGCGCGTGCATGTGGTAGTATGGTAGTAGACATCGGAGGGGGTACAACCGATGTTGCTGTTATTTCTCTCGGCGGCACGGTAGTAAGCACTTCAATAAAAACGGCCGGCGACCATTTCGACGAAGCAATAATCAGATATATGCGCAAAAAACACAGCATTCTAATAGGCGAACGCACCGCAGAAGATTTGAAAATCAATGTGGGTACGGCGTTCCCTCGCCCTGCTTCTGTTAGCATGGAAGTTCGCGGGCGAAATCTGGTATCTGGTTTGCCAAAAAATATCTCCGTTACCTCAGAGGAAATGCAGGAAGCCTTGCAAGAATCTGTAACCGCCGTAGTAGAAGCAGTTCACACTGTACTAGAAAAAACTCCACCAGAACTAGCCTCCGACATTGCAGACAGAGGCATAGTAATGACAGGCGGCGGAAGCCTACTATACGGTCTTGATAAGCTAATCCGCGAAAAAACAGGCATAAACGCCATAATCGCTGATGAAGCAATCTCCTGCGTAGCAATAGGCACAGGTCGCTACATTGAATATCTATCGCAAGGCAAAATCAACCCACTAGACCACAAAACATCACGTTAAGCGGGGCGGCACAGCCGCATTTCGCCGACTACATGCGTTGGTAAGCCGCGCATACGTCTTGAAGCCAGAAAATTTTTTCAAATAATATATTTGGGGGGAACCAAATGATTAGAGGTATTTATACGTCTGCGTTAGGTATGATTACAAACATGCAACGCATGGACGTAGTAACAAACAACATTGCACATGTAAACACCACAGGTCACAAACGTGACATAGTAGTGTCGCACGAGTTTTCTGACGTGCTAATGTCAAGAATGAACGACCCTGGAATCCGAATGTTTAATCATGTGCCAATTGGGCATATAAACCCAGGTGTATTTGTTGACGACGTTTTTACTGTGTTTGGGCAGGGCGCGTTCCAACAAACGGGTAACACTCTGGATTTAGCCATTGCAGGACAGGGGCTGTTTGTTGTTCAAGAAAACGGCGAGGAACTGTTTACTCGTGATGGTTCATTCACAATGGCAAACGGTCTTTTAATGACAAACCAAGGTGCGTTAGTACAGGGGCAAAATGGCAACATTCAACTTCCAGAGGGCTACATAGTCATAAATGAGCAAGGGCGCATTTATGTAAATGATGAATATGTAGACACCATTCGTATACAAAACTTCACGCCAGAAGGCTTCCACAGCTTGCGCAAAGCGAAAAACAATCTATTCCGCGTATCAGACTACACCGAAGGAACAATGATTGACTTTGAGGGAACAATTCAACAAGGTTTCCTAGAAGGCTCAAACGTAAACATTGTTCAAGAAATGGTAAACATGATTACTATTTCGCGTTCATACGAAACCAATGCCCGCATGATTACAATTCAAGACGGAACACTACAACGCGCAGTAAACGACATAGCCCGTAGAGGATAAAGGCTAACGATTTAACAGCTTCTTACCGATATATTATATTGATAGGTAGTCAAAAATTTTTTCTGTGAAGGAAGATGATTTGTTATGATGCGTTCTCTTTGGACATCTGCATCGGGCATGACCGCCCAAATGTTAAAGATTGATACCGTAACCAACAATATTGCTAATGTAAACACAACAGGCTTTAAGCGCGAACGCTTGGAGTTTCAATCTCTTTTGTATGAAACAATGCAACGCACAGACCTTGACCCTGTAAACATGACAGGTCGCCCTGTTAATCTGCAAGTGGGACATGGTGTACGCCCTGCCGCCACAACACGCATTTTTACACAAGGTTCTATGCAATCAACAGGTAGAGAAATGGATTTTGCTATTGAAGGCTCTGCATTCTTTGAAATCCGCACCAACTTTGACGAGTATTTCTACACCCGCGACGGCTCTTTCCACTTGATGCCACTAGAAGATGGTACGCTTATGCTTACTACATCATCAGGCTTCCCCGTTATGAGCGTTGATGGTGACGAAATAATTATCCCAGAGGGAATCACTTCTCGTGATGTTACTGTTACCTTCGAGGGCAACATGTGGGCATTAAATCCAGATGGTGACGTTGAGGACTTGGGCTTCCAAATTCGTCTAGTTCAATTCGCTAATCCTAATGGTTTGGAAGGAATCGGCGGTAATTTATTTAGGCAAACCGTTGCATCTGGCGAGGCTCTTGGCGAAGCTGACGGCGACACAGGCAGAATGAGTCGTCTAATCCAACGCTACCTAGAAATGTCTAACGTCTCCATAGCTGAAGAAATGATTGGTGTAATCACCGCACAACGCGCCTTCGATACAAACTCACGCGGAATCACCACATCAAATGAGATGCTTCAAACTGCCAATCAGCTAGTACGCTAATTTTAGGGGGATTCTAAATGGAAATTTCAAATATCCTTTCATCAACAATAGAATCACGCGCCGCAATTATGCAGGTGCAAAACACCGATAACGAGTTCACCCAGTTCCAAGCGATTTTAACGCAAATGATGGGCAGAGAAGATAAATCTATCGAAGAAAGCGAACGCGCCCAAATTCGCGAAGCCGCAGAAATGTTTGAATCATACTTCCTAAATATGATGTTCCGCCAAATGCGTAGCGTCAACTTCGATGAAGACGGATTCATTCCCAGAGGTAACGCCGAACGCATCTTTACAGAAATGCTGGACGAAGTAATTTCCGACAAAGCCGCAGAACAAGGTGGTTTTGGTCTAGCTGATATGCTGTATATGCAAATGACACAGCACTTTAGATAAAAGTATTAAAAAGGTTGAGTTTACTGTCTAGTTACAGTAACTCAACCTTTTTTATATGCTAGGAAACTGCTATAAAATGGGAATAGGTGTCACTTGTAAGTATGTACACAAAAAAGCCCTCGGATATTCAACAGCAAGAGAACAGCAAGAGAAAAACAAGATTATATT
>Ga0123355_10011636_pt1 | contig 13576 bp, 4 predicted proteins | sample TergutEmb28metaG_3_FD_89872 | JGI IMG/M metagenome (GOLD analysis project Ga0123355, IMG submission 89872) | Embiratermes neotenicus P1 segment gut microbial communities from Petit-Saut dam, French Guiana - Emb289 P1 | ecosystem: Host-associated > Arthropoda: Insects > Digestive system > Gut ...
GTGTTGAGGAGAATATTTGGACCTAGGAGGGATGAGGTAACGGGGGAATGGAGGATATTGCATAACGAGGAGCTAAATGATTTGTACTCCTCACCCAATATTGTGTGGGTGATAAAATCGAGAAGAATTAGATGGACTGGGCATGTGGCGTGTATGGGTGAGGAGAGGGGGGTGTATAGGGTCGTGCTGGGGAAACCAGAGGGAAGGAGACCACTGGGGAGATCTAGGCGAAGATGGGTGGATAATATTAGGATGGATCTCCAAGAGGTGGGATGTGGGTATATGGACTGGATTGGGCTGGCCGAGGATAGAGACAGTTGGCGGACGCTTGTGAGTGCGGTAATGAACCTTCGGGTTTCGTGAAATGCGGGGAATTTCTTGACTAGCTGCAAACCAGTTAGCTGCTCAAGAAGGACTCTGCATCATGGAGTAAGTAAGTAAGTATTACATAATGAGGAGCTTCAGAATTGGTACACATATTCTGATGCAAGTAGAATGACAAAATCAAAGTTACAGTCATTACAATATGCAGCACACACACGGGGGAAAGACCTTGGGACTCCTAAGAACAGATGGGAGTACACCATACATGTTATGAGGAAATAAAAAAAACTGGATTGATCGAGGATGGAGAAGGATTGAACTAATGCATGATGTGTGTGATGGTAGACTTTGGTGATCACACTGAATTTATACATGTCTGGTGCTACAAAAGGAAATTTTTTGATGAGGTTTAGTGGTAAAAATGAGTCATGGAGTCAGGGCACTTAGTATGATCACACATGATTATTTTAAAACAGAGACACCTACCTTATGTTCCTCTAGACCAGAAAGTTGTCCCCTGTTGCCTTCTAGGTTAGATGGTATGGGGATGTTTTTGTCCAGATCCATATTGCTTGTCCTTGTGTATGGACTTCTTCCATTCTGAAGTGATTGGTTAGCCAGGTCTTGATCCAGATATCTCCTGTCCTTGGGGCTTCCTCGTTCTGAAAGTCTCCCATTTTTATGTGCTGGTCTTGGTGTTACTTGTTGTTCAAGCTCCATGCTGCTACTCCTCAGATGACTTCTATCCTGATGGAGAGTTCTGGAACTTTCTTTGCATACATCTGTATTGCTACCTCTATACTCTGTGTATCGAGAGGTCAGGGGATCTACCTCTTCATCCTCGTCTACACTGCCTTTCACTTTCTCGTCTTTCTTCTTGTTCCTTTTCACTGACTTCTCGTTACGTGTGAACAGCTGCCTTACCTTAGCTATTGCCGAACTGTGTTTCTTCTTTGTGACTTTTGTGTCTGCACTTCTATGTCCCTTTTCATCATTTCCTTTTTCTTTTTCATATGTTTTTCTGTATTCTTCTGCAGGCTGTTTCCCATATTCATCTGCTTTCCTGGACTTCTCATAATCCTCGTCATCTGACAACAAAGGCTGCACGCTTTTTTCTGGTCTTGTTTTTGAAACTTGTGTATACTTATTCTTTGAATTGCTGGAGTCTTCCTTATTCGTTGGAACCCAGTGGCGAATGAGTACAGTGGATGATGGGATGGCTTCATTGTGTTTCTGTTCTTGAACAAGTTTTGTGGAAGTAAATGTGTTAGTTGATTTTGTTTTATGATGGTCATTTATGTTACTATAATTGTTTGAACTTCTCTGATGGTGAAAGTTCTCATCAATTCCTGTATCGTCATCATCATCATCATCGTCATCACTGATATGATCATAGGAATCATTATGAAACTCAGCTTTCTTCACATTTTGCTTGTGGTGGTTGTTTATAGGTAATTTATTATCATGGACTTGTAGTTCATTATAGTTTCTATTGTTTTTTGAGGAATCTTTCATACGATAATCAACCTCAATGCCTGAGTCTGCAAACAGATCTTTCTTTCCATAACTCTCAACTTCTGTTTTGGTAGTAGTAGTTTCAAAATATCGGCTGCTTTTTAAGCCATAGTTTTTGTCATTTTCATGTCGTTCTTGCTCCTGCTTTGTTAGATTTCTGTCGTAGTCAAGCTGCGAATTGAGAAAATCATGGCGGCTATTAAAAGAAACATCTGTTGCATATTTTCGATTCATTTCATTTCTTATGTCTAGATGACCTCTGTAACCTACATCTGAATGTTTGTTAGATACAAACCGGTCCTTCATTTGGCTCTCAATTCTGGATTCAAGCCTATCTCGCCTAGAACTGAGATCATTGCTATCTATACCACGAGATAAGAGGTCCTTTCTATGCCTTTCAGTCTCGTTGAGAGGAATTATCCGAGCGTCAGAACAGAACTCTGATTTGTAGTTTCCATTCTCTATGTAATTACCTATGAGGTTCCGTCGCACACCATCCTTTGGTTTCCCGTTGAGGTTATGATAGAAGCGATCATCATACCTGTCTCCACTGTTGTAGTTCTCTGACATGAAGTCTTTCTTCTTGCTATCCATTCCATCAGCTCTTCCTCTTGCAGAAGGGTCAATGCTGTAATTTTCACTTTGATATCTAGATTCATGTACACTGTATTCCTTCCTTACATTATTCCCACTGTAATCGTTTCTAATTTCTCTTCTTGAAGAATTTTGAATGGAACCTCTCTCTTCTTCACCATTTTTAATTTGCCTTTCCGCAAACCTTTCTGTTGATGTGTAACTGTTCCCACCACTGTAACTGTCCATCACACCTTTCCTATTAGAACTATTTCCTTCATCCTTGTAGCCCATCAGCTTGTGTCTGTAGCTGCTATGCTCCATGGTGAGACCCAGTCCCTCGTCTTCGTCGGATGCTTGATCTGTGACTTTCACCCTTACCTTGTGTTGTTGAAAAGGTGATGATTCTTTAGGTAGTGATTGAGAAGGAAATGAGTCGTGTGCCTGCTGGAAGTGTGTTTTTTCCATCTGTCGTGCATTAATTTTTGGTTGAATGGGTTCTTCCAATTGTGTCTGTGTTATAGGGAGAAACTTGGTATGCACTGTCTGTTTGCTGACTGCTCCGCCACTACCTCCTCCGCTGACCACAACTTCTGCGTAGATCACCTGTCCATCGACTGCGGTGGGTGCCCTCGTTGCAGCAGCTGGTCTGCCATCAAGTGGGCTGGTTTGTGTGGGTTCCACTGTAGGCGTACTGGACCTGTATTGGTGTGTTGTAGGCTTTGTATATGAAAAAGGCAGGTTATTATTGTGTTGGCGGTGCTCAGGGGTGATTAAACCTGGAGCAGAATTTATAACACGTGGAGGGCCACGGGTCTGGTTGAAGTCTTGACTGAGACGTTTTACCATAGCATCTACTGTATGACCTCTTGTCAAAGGAGGCTTCTGTGTGGGCAGCTGACTGCTGTGCAACATTGTGCTCTCCTTATTGCTGGTGTCAATTTCCTCAGGATCGTGTGTGCTATTTGGTGTATGGAAGTAATCGTCACGTGGGAGAACTTCAATAATTGGTGAAAGCTGTTTTTTCTTATGCCCTTCACCATGCAGGTGATAATTTTTTTCCTCCACAGCAATCTGAGATGTTGATTCAGAATCGCTGTAACTTTTCTTTAAAATGTTCTTCCTAGGTCGAGGTGGAGATCTGTCAGAATAATCACTGTGTATTACTAGGGTTTTGTTTTTGTTCTTATTCTGCTTTGCTGTGAGACGATCAAGTGACAGAAACACACCTGATATTTTGTTCTTAAAATTGTTTTTGGAATATTTCCTATTGCCGGCATCACTCACACTTCTTTGCAGGCTTATTCTATGTTTCTTGGCTCTTTCAAAGGAGGATGAAGAATTCTCATCCAGATCATTCAGACTTGAAGAATTCTTTCTGCTGTAACTGAAACTGTCGGAGTCTTGGACCGCTGATGCATGCTTCTTTTTCTTGGCCGCAGTACGATCCAGTGACGCCAATACAGATGCCACAATATTCTTTCCCCCACTTCTCTTTATTGATTTTCTGTCTAATGATGATGATGTTGGTGACTGTCTGTATAAATTTTGTTCGGCAGTCTTGGGTGATCTTTTGTTACTCTTTACAATGTTTCTCTCAACAGAGGATGAAGGCGATTCTTCCCCCAAACTGTGGCTACCTTTATTGCGATGAATATTCTTGCTTTTTTGTCGAATGGGAGGGAGAGTGCTAAATTTCCTATTCGAATTTACTGCATTTTTATCTTCTTTTTGGGGATGATCAAAAAGTGTTTGGCTAGAACACACAACACTGTCAGCTTGTGCCAGAACACGTTTGGCTTCCTTGGCTAGCTCTCGTCTTGACAGACGAGTAGGACGTTCCCGGCGTACCGGCAAGGGCACCAGATGACCCTCCCCATCACCGGCAAGGGCCCCAATAATTCTCGGAGCACCAGGAGTACCTAAACAGACAGGACCTACTGACACAGATCTGTAATCACATTTAATTCCAAGATTGCATAACCACCTGATTTATGATTTTTATATTTTCATACCAAGTATCTAACTACAGAGCATGAGAAGTAAAAGATAATTTCTTCATTTCCTTAATTTGGTCGCACCTAGTAATTTAATCTCTTAATTATGTAGATATACAGAAACACGCAGACTAGTAACTAACCTATATGTGCTTGGGCAATGTTTGAAAACTGCAGTCAGTCTCTTGTCAGTGTATCCTGATACACTCAGACCAGTTAAATTAAATATCTTTCCTAGATTGTTGGCATGAGTGTGGCAGGAGGTATGTAATTGTGTTGTGTTTTTCATAATCACCTATGACTTGGTAAAGAGTTTAGATATAAACAGTAGTAGGATTCTCCATTATTAACCAAATCCTAACTCAGTGTTACACTATAGCAATTCATTAATGCCTTCAATTTTTTAAGTGGTGTACCATTAGGAGGGGTTATATTTCTCATTTTCCCTCTTACATGCACACATATGCATACTGGCCTGCAGGAAATATCTAAATCAGTGCTGAATTCAGGTCAAGGGTTAGTGTTTGTTTACTTAATTAATTCTTAACTTACCTATTCGCTTGACATGAACGTCACGATTAAATGAGACACGAGGCCGTGATGAGTCGGAGCGTTGAGAGTCGGAGCGGCTCACATCCGGCATCCCACCTCACACCATGTCACCACCATGCGTCCTGTACATACAGAACATAGCACTAATGTGTCTGTTTTGCTTGTGTCTTTTACAACAGTTACACTGAATTAATTAATTACCATCACATTTATTAGTAATTCAAATAATGCTATTACTCTGATGAAATAAAGAAGGGATGTCCAGTATATGTAGCTAAGTAGGGGAAGTGGGGTGGAGAAATAATCAGTTGAGGGCAAAGATACATTTGGTGGAAAAATTTCTTGGAAAACAGTCACTTGGTAAACCAAGGACATGAGAGAATAATGTGAAACTGCATGCTGGGGAAATAATTTTGAGAATGTAGACTGGACTGAACCAAATCAGAATCATACTATGCAAAGTGTGTTTGATATTAGGAATTTTGTGTCATTATGTTAGAGTCAGCTCATATCTATGGGTGTTCGCGAAGACGGAATGCCAATGTTTGCTTTAAAAATAATTACTTACATTTTTAAATTTTGCATGCACTTCTCAGTTTCCTTGAAACTGGTGCAATCAAAATAACAAAATTAAAAATGTTACCTGTCCTTATATGAAGATTTTTACTTGAAAACTTGAGAGTTTGAAAGTGCAGTTCAGCAAAGGAACATGTTCTGCCTTCATGGGACAACTTGTCCAAACCACAACAACATGGAAACAGCACACAAGAGATCTTCACAGAATAATCCCCACCCCCCCCATTATTTGCCCTCTGAATTTTGAAAATGAACATTTGGCTATCTTTTGTAAAACCACTGCCCTCATGACCATGCCGTGGTTCCAGCATTCTTTACTGGCCATTCACTACAGACACCTAGGTATGATGGTGGACAAAGTGGGAGTGGGACATGTTTTTCTCTTTATATCTCGGTTTTCCAATATCAGTATCATTTCACCACTGGTCTAAATTCATTGATCTATCACTGATGTCATATAACCTTCACAATTTACATCATCATTAAATAACACACTTACTGTAAAACCATTGCACTCATTGACATTATGAATAACCTTGTGTCCAAAGTTTGAATGAAAGGGAGTTGTAAGCTTTAAAAAACATTAAAAGTTATTTTTCTTTTAATAGTGATTATAAGATATATAAAAAATGGTAATTTGGAAATTTTCCTTTGGGTTCAAATGTTCTAAAGAGAAGAAACTATTGTACTGATCTTAAAAAGGTGTCTTTTTCTAGAACACTGTTATTATAAGTTGCGCAATGTCGCCATCCTGTTGTCTGCCATTCACATCTATGATTGCGTGTCTTCTTAATTGTATGTCTTATTTACTGTAGTGACGCAATGTGATCACAGCTCACTAAAACATCAGTCCTATATATTCCAAAGAGGTGAAGAGTGTTGTTTGTCCATATATGTCTCTTGTAACTCCTGCCTCATTATCAGACGACAGCAGTGTCCATTATCATATACTTCTGGTATTGCAACATGCAGGTTATTGAACTCTACATTGGATGTCAGCATTTAAATGACCGCCAGCTACTTTATTTGGACATATCCATGTTATGAAATCTGAATGTGTAGTATTATGCAATGTATATACAATGTTTCAGAATTTTTTCACTTACTAATCTTTCAAATGTTCTGTTGCTCACATTTACTACAGCAGTCAATGATTCAAAATATAAATTTATTTTCTCTAAACGTGAAATTTTCTGCAGTTGAGATGTATTTTAATGTTCACAATTATTTTGTATTCTTGTAGATCTGTTTGCATATACAGGTGTCATCCTTTTGCAGATTTTATTGCACATACGAGTTTTGGGGTTCTCACAGTAGTTTCATTGAAAATTCAAATTTTCTGGGTCATCATGGTGTGTTGTTGGGTGAGCGGTCTTGACCCAGGAGTTGAAGACACTTCTATAGTTTGAAATGTCGGGAACTAGTAATCCAAACACGTGGCATCACATTCAAGAAAATGTGAATCTTCATTATGCATATCTCACTATGGCATGCTTCATGTTTTCCCAAATGTACATAAAAAGTTAGTACCAAAATCTCTAAAAACTATCGTTCAAAACCGAAGACTGGGACTGTGTTACTGCTGTTAATTGCGGTGTCAGGATTATAATGGATGTCATCTTTTGTTGAAATTGCATTACATAGCATACACGTACATATATGAGCTTGAGAATAAGCAGTCTCTGAATTCATATAAAATTTTGTGAAATTTCTTAAAAATGGTTTGTTTATTTTAATATCTCTGACACTGAATGGCAACATACCATTATAAGTGTATTTTTAAAATATATTTTCAACTAATTAACTTTGACTAATTAACTATGATTCTGTGCAGCAGAATAGCTGTGCCAAAACTTGTGTCCATAATAAATAAACACCAGAAACAGTGAGTACTATGCAGAATTGCAAAGAACACTTTATACAAGATGTTTGTAGTCAAATTACTTTTCTCTGTGTCTTTATTTCTTTTTGACTGCTGAGGAGGGGGAGTATTTAATAAAATATGATTGGAATTACAAGAAAGAACTGTGACTTATATTAAATTTAAAATTTTATTTTGTCAGTTTCTTAACAATTGCTACCATTTTCTGTAAGTCTGCAAGGCTTTTATTGTTGAAGTGACCCAAGCGACACACATCTTCCTCTTATTCAGAAGGTTTGTGGATTTAATCCTCGAACACATAATCCTAAATAATTTACATCCCTTATTCTCTCCGAAAATCCGATGCAGTAACTCAGAATGAAATGTGACTTATTCCTGCCTTATTTATCGTGTATTCATAATTTTAAACCAAACCTTCGATTTTGTCATCAACAATCAAGGCACTAACTCCAAGTAACAACATTTAACTACTTCTGTGCTAGAATTTCAAGAAAAATTAATTTTATTTTGTTTTATTTTATGATTCAGTGCTAACCTATAAATTCAGTGTGTGGGATGCTACAGTTGCTTTTTGGAATCATTTACCATTTGGACTTCATCACCCCATATTTAAAATAAAATTACAATGGCTCTGGGACCAACCAGTTAGGCATTTGTTGTTTTGTTTTGCCTGAGGATGGGGGCAAAGTCTGATCCTGGAATACTGCATTTTACTTTCAGTTCTAAGAACATGGGCAAAGTCCAAACATTGGAGAATTCCAAATGTGATATACCACTGTCAGAATCCTATAAAACTGTGTAGATGTTTGGTTTGAAACATCAGGATGCAGAATAGGTTTATAGGCAAAAAAGTGAAATGCAAGAACACCAGTTTTAAAACTTTGTGTCTTATTGGTGTCATGCAGTGTTAATATAGGTCATCAGGTTTCCATGGCAAGTATTGTTTAGATAGTGGTCTGCTGGATTGGACACTGTGGAGGTTGTCTGTGACATTTCACAGGTGCACCAGTGACATTTCACAGTTTACATCATTGACATTTCACAAACATATCAGTGTCTGCCTACAAACCTACACAGTCCAGCAGAAAAGTGTTAATTGAGGTTGGAATTCATTGATATTTGTATAATTTGTTTTCTAGAGAAACTTCTACTCACCCATGGTGAGTAGAAAAACATATATAGTTTTTAATTTACATTGTAGTTTCTGACATACATTTACATGTATTTGTCAATGAATTGTGCCCAAAAAATGGCTGCATGTTACTCTCTCCAGACATCTCAAGGTTGGTGGGGGGGGGGGGGGGGGGGGGAAAGGGGGGGTGGGCGGTTGGCTTAAGGTTTGTTCTGTACCCTTAATGCAGCAGCATGAGCTGAGAGCATTTATAACATGTGCCAGTCATGATTTCAGTTTCTGTTTGCTCTTTGATGTCACAGTTTAGCTTGCTGCAGCTAACAGCCTTACAAGGTGAGCACAAGGAGCTGACAGACCTCAGCTAGAATTGTGTGTCTTGAAACATGCTTCTTTCAACCATGTGTGAGTCAAAAAAGGAAAGATAAAAAATGAAGACCTCAAGTGAAAATAAAAAAAAATAATGTTTTGTACAGAGAGATGTGACTGTACTATATTTGTGTAGGATGTTAGGTAGGCATCAGAACACAAACTGGATTGGCAAGTCCAACTTAAGTAACATAAAAAGCAGGTACAGTATATTTATTGTTACGAGATGTTGCAAAACACACTGTTCATACAACAGACAGGGCTGGAGACAGTAAGGTGTGTTTAGTATAGATCATCGTAACAATGTACCTTCTTGCCCCTATTATTGTATGCACTTTTGAAGAATGCGTGATTGATGATGCATGTGACTAGAAGTTCCTACACAACGAAATTCCATGTGTCACAAGTCAGTGCTGAACTGCTCTGCATAGTGAGGATCAACACTTCCCGCCCCCCTCCCAGCCACATGCTCATACATTCTCCAGTACTGGTTAAACAGGGAAGTATGAAATGTTGCAGGCAAGATGACTAATGGCCTAAATGTCATAGGGTCTTCTTGAGGCAGCTAAAGAACCTGAAGTTTCATCACCCAGTTCACAAAATCCCACCAGCAAGTCATACTGTGTATCTCTTCAATCTATTGCACTTGTTTGTAATAGATTGCTCCAAGCTTAAATTTCATGCTTTCCTGTAAAAATTTTAAACACTGATATTATTTCCCCCTTCACATTTAAGCACAACGTTTATAATGCTTGTTGTATCCCTGGTACAGCTTACATGTCCAGCACATATTATGCTCCTTTTTCCAATAACCCTAATAATATTAGGTGAAGCGTTCAAATGATAAAGCTCCATGTCAGGCAGTTTTCTGTGTTGTGTAGTTACTTTCTTCTCTTGGTTTTTCCAGAGAAGTCAGGTGTTCTGTGTTGTGCAAATCACAGCAGCCATTACTGGATTCCACAAATAAAGAATATTTGTACTGTACACGTGTGTAAAGTAGTAAAGTACAGCGCAAGCCACTTTGCTGTTACAGACGCTTTGTCTCTCCTTCTCAGAACACCTCTAGCACAACCCACCATTAGATCCTATCACAAACCAGAATGACAGTATTTACAGTTGTGTCTGCTTTTATATTATATCACTACTTACATTGTGGTGAAAATCATACGAATTGCTTGAAAATTGAACCAGCCCTGTGGTAAGGAATGTAATTAGGATTTTGCAATAGAAAGCAGTATTTTGCACAAAGTGATGTGAACATGATTAACTGTATCCTGAAGTTGGTCACACATTTTCTGTCACCAGTTGTTTGGAACAGTGTCATTTTTGTGGTATGGTAACTTATGAACTGTGTCTGGCCTTTCAAGGTCTCTGGTTTGTACAGCAACCTGATTTACTTATACACAGATTGCCTAGTTGTTGACCTTGGTATATAAATGATTGTTCCAGTTTAATGTTTGCTGCATTCAACTATGTTCTTTGTTGTGGGTAATGAAGTAACTATTATTGTAAATGAGTTTCTCCACATAGTTAAATTAGAGGCATAATAATTAGTTGAAAGGCACAGAAAGGATGAAAAAGTTTCACGTGAAGTATGTTAAGTATTTATGAAGCTTTCTTACATGAAGAGCATTGTGTACATCCGTCTGCCAAATCACATATTTGTTTAATATCCAAGCCTGATAAAAATTTTCATTAAATTTAATATTGGTGATCTATACTGTAAGTTGTCAGGTACGTTTAATTACACTGACTTTAAGTCTCAGGGCTTGGATCTCCACAGTCTGACATGACTGGTGGATAATCAGACGTTTCTGCCTGACAGGGTCAAAGATTTTTGGGATGCTGTAAAAGTATCCTCTGTGTGTGTGTGTGAGTGTGTGTGTATGAGTGTGTGTGTATGAGTGTGTGTGTGAGTATGTGTATGTGAGTGTGTGTATGTGAGTGTGTGTGTGTGAGTGTGTGTGTGTGTGAGTGTGTGTATGTGAGTGTGTGTATGTGAGTGTGTGTACGTGAGTGTGTGTATGTGAGTGTGTGTATGTGAGTGTGTGTATGTGAGTGTGTGTGAGTGTGTGTGAGTGTGTGTATGTGTATGTGTGTGTGAGTGTGAGTGAGTGTGTATGTGAGTGTGCTCGCGTGAGTGTGAGAGTGTGTGAGCATGTGTGTATGAGTGTGTGAGTATGTGTATGTGAGTGTGTGTGAGTATGTGTATGTGAGTGTGTGTATGTGTGTATGTGAGTGTGTGTGAGTGTGTGTGTGAGTGTGCTCACGTGAGTGTGAGAGTGTGTGAGCATGTGTGTATGTGTATGTGTGTGTGAGTATGTGTGGGTGTGTGTATGTGTGGGGTTTGTAATGTGTGGGTGTGTGTGCATGTGAGTGAGCAAGTGAGTGTCTGTGTTTGTGTGAGTGTGTGTGTGTGTGTGTGTATCCCAAAGATCTTTAATGCTTTGCGTGATTGCAGGCTTCTGCCGCGATATGGAGATCTGCGTTCATCTGGGATGTTATGCCACATACAGTGACAATTCCTTACTGACGTTTCCGGACAACCTATCGGTACCATCTTCAATCTAGACCCCTGAAAGTGGGACCGATGGGTTGTATCGAAACGTCAGGAAGGAAATACCATTCTGTGCTGCATAACATCGCAGAAGAACGCAGATCCTACCTTTAATGCTGATGTATGCCTTATTTATTAGTACCAATAAGGGATGTACAAATAAATTCGCAAAGAGGGAATTTAAGAACTCTTTTTTGTTGATACCCCTCTTCTCCTTCAATACATAACATCCCAGATTGCATAAATATTTAATAATTCGAAAACATTCTGTACTCAACTTGACCAATATTTTGGACATTGTCCATCATCTTTGTGTATCAAAACCACAACTCTCCATAGACCAACTCTGTCTCTGTCTTTACGGTCACTGGCCCAGTGATAGTGACAACCTCTTTCTGACAGACACCACACAGTAGGGCCCACGTCTTTTCCCACCTGAAGACAGTTCCAGTCTTCACAGTGCAATGCTTTCAGTGAACCTAACAATGGGCAGTGTCTGAAACTTTAGGCATGTTCTTTACAATATGCCATTGCCAGAATTCTTTAGAGTGGTTTGAAAACTCTCCCTTTCACTGACTTGGTGACTTGTAGTAATGTGTGCTACCGAAAAGTGAATGATGCTTGTGTTTATGGCATCTTTGAGGTGGAGCAGGTTGCATGTACCCTTCTGACAAGCTGTCTTCCATCTATTGTTTCTTTGTCCTTTGCTAACCACTGCTGCTTCTCTCAGTTGTGTCAACTGCATTGTTTATGGATTACTCTTATGTTTTCATTCCTAAGCCAGCAAAATGTACAGTCACCATTTTTCATTGTTACTGTGTACATCAGTGGAATGAAGGTTTCCAACACCTTCAATTAGCACAGTGCCTCCTGTTTGCATGTCTGTTTGCTTGCTGGAAGTTTCTGTTTTGCGCCTCAAGGCCAACATAATTTGGGACTTGTGTATTTATTTCTTGGGTTATGACACTATAATGATGGTTGGCAAGTTTGTCTACCCCTATTTACAGGCCACTGTGAAGTTATAGACGGTTGAATAACCCACATCTTTGTCCTGACTGCCGCCTGACACTTGAAATGAATTCAGTAGACTAGATTTTCTGTAACTGTTAAAGAAGATCATCAGTGGCATAGGTAACTCTTCCCACCCCCCACCCCCCCACCCCCTTCCCCTGCGAGTCAGTGATCGGGGCCTCTCTATAATTATTAGGGAATTATTAGCGAAATTACTTCTAGATCTCTCAGAATACTGCCTTATGTGAGATGAATGGAATCCAGTATGAAATAACCCATGACAAAATTTAGTATTCTGTATGTCTAAGGGGCTCCGTTTCGATGGGCCGCCCCATGCAGCGGTGTCTATTGGGGTCTTATCTACGTAAGTGATCTAAGATTGCTGAATTTGTGAAATGTAACTTGATAATACCGTATATGTAGTTGTGTGCCACTGAAAGATTTGAGTATTACAATAAGAAACTCATGCAAACATTTTCAGCATTTCACAGAACTGGAGTATAAGCTCTGTTACCACGAGGTGTATTGTGGTTAGTTTGACTGAAACACTGCTGCTGTCATTTCATGGTACAAAGATATTTTGCTATGTAGTGTCACCAGTCACAGCAACCAGTACACATATGCTTCAATTCTGTAACTCTGTCATCAACAAGCTGAAACACACACACTGACACTGAGTGGGGTTCAAAGCTCTCATCAAAAACAACATCTGTTTCTCAGTATGAAGATGACAGCAGTAGGTGACATGTTTCTTTGTGTGCCTGCCCACTGGCTGAACTGTGGTCAGTGCGATGACACATTGCTTTCACCCTATTTTGCCATTGGACAGTTTTCAGAGGGACCCTGATAGTGCAGTTGGCGTAGTGACTAGGCTGTGGAGTGGACAACCGAGGATTCATGGTTCTATTCCCGGTAGGGGTAAGAGATTTTTCTCTCCTCCAAAACGTCCAGACCAGTTTTAGAAATCACCTAACCTTCAACTCAGTAGGTGCCAGATGCTCTTTCACTGGAACATAAAGCTGACCTCTTCCATCTAGTGCTGGGTTTAAGACTGATTGGATCCATACTGCTTACCTCCATGTTTCATGGCA
>Ga0123355_10011637_pt1 | contig 13575 bp, 16 predicted proteins | sample TergutEmb28metaG_3_FD_89872 | JGI IMG/M metagenome (GOLD analysis project Ga0123355, IMG submission 89872) | Embiratermes neotenicus P1 segment gut microbial communities from Petit-Saut dam, French Guiana - Emb289 P1 | ecosystem: Host-associated > Arthropoda: Insects > Digestive system > Gut ...
GAGTAGGAACAATAGAGGCCCAAGTACAGATCCTTGGGGAACTCCTCTCTTCACTTCATCCCACTCTGAATAGCAAGTATTAGAGCAATTTTTCTTAATTACCACTCTCTGATATCTGTTTTTTAGATATGAAGTTATCAGCTTGTGTGTAAGACCCTTGATACCATATTTTACATATGTCAGTATAAGCAGTCTCTCATTGTTCCAGGAACACGCTCTTCTACCTACTAGACTTCTTATACCAATGCATATATAACATACCATACCATAACTGCATGTTCAACCATCTTCCTGAAGATGAACCCTCGGGCTTGAAACATGTAGAAGACATCTAAATTGAAAATTAATTTATAAAATGTACATTTCATTGGGTGTTATTGTATAATTATATTGCAATGCACAATGTAGAAAACATTAAAAAAAACATATTCAAGATTTGAAAAGTTTATTGCAGCATGAATTTTTGATGCTTTTTAGGCAGGAAATTATGTTAAATTGGAAAACACATTACAAGGAAAAGTATGTGTTAACCATGTGGGAAAATATTGAAGTAAGTTATTTTAATGTTTAGTGTGGGAAAACATCTTAAGTTGTGTCATTTCGGTGTATGTTCAGACCCTGTGTATTGTTTGCATTTAATCATGAATTACTCTTGAATTTTATGTAAGGCCTTGTCATTGTTATAGAGATTGTTTTGTTGTATATTGTCCTTGTTTAACATTAATCAGCCAAATAGCGTGCCAGTGTCCCATTAAATCTGTCTGTTCATGGAGAAAAGGGAAAATGCTGTCCTGTGCAGGTGCAGGCATGGGCATTTTCAGATGAAAGTACTTGCTATCAGAAGCTGCAAGGGGATTTAAGGACTGGGTGATAAAAGCTGATGTAAGCACTGATTATTTTAAATATATGATGATGCAGAAGTAACATTATGTTTGCAGGGTGGCATACAAATTTGGCATCATTGCAATGATATCAGGACTAGTTGGTGTTCCACTGGGCTCACTGTTGACACAGAGATTACGATCTCGGTACCCTCGCATAGATCCCATAATATGTGCCATTGGGCTTCTCGTCAGTTCACCACTTCTGTTCGTCGCTTCCCTCCTTGCCACTGTGAATGGGAGTGCGTGTTTTGTATTCATGTTTTTTGGTGAGGTCTTCCTCAATCTCAACTGGTCCATTGTAGCGGACATACTTCTGGTAAGCACCCATAGAATATTTATTTCCTGTGTTACAGACTTGGGGATATCTGGTGCCAAATTCATAATGAACTGCTCTCTATGTATTGTAGTACCTCTTGAGAGCTGTTAAAACATCTGTGAAACGCACCCATATTTTATGGCAAATTTAGAATGTTGTACCACAGAATAAAGCATATTGTGAATATATGTAGATGTACTGTATGAAGGTAAAGGTATGGTTTACCCTAGAGGCCATGAAGGTCCAGAGGGGGAGTAGAGGTATAGGTCTTACTTTTTCATTAACCTCCACACTAGATTAGGGTGGGTGGTTAGTGCCGCGCCCTGGCAAGAGACCCAGGACCCATTGTACAGGAGGCTGGGTGGGCCCCAGCGCCTGTCTGGATGGGTGTGGAAAATCTCGCTTCCTCTGGGATTCAATCCCTGGACCATTCAGCCAATAGCGAGTAGTTGTACTGCGTACTAGTCTCTGAGACTTATGTGATACATTGGAAGAGTGTAATGTAATGCAGTACTGAGTGAGCCACGTGTTGGTCTCAAAACAGTTTCATGCACTCCAATAAATGTGCTCCATACAATTACACAGCAAGATGATTATGTTTTGTGTTGCAGTATGTTGTTATACCTGTAAGACGATCAACAGCCGAGGCATTCCAAATACTTATTTCACATGCACTTGGAGATGCTGGGAGCCCGTATCTGGTCGGAGTGGTAAGTTCTGTGCCATCATGATGCTGTTGCATTACTGATACATCCTAACTGCATTTAGTATGTTTTATTACCTTAGCCCCTTGCATTATGGAAATACTTGTAAATGCCATTTTTTACTCTATTGGTCGGGGTCAGGCATGTAGAATATCCACACTGTTAGGTGCAGCAGCTTCCAAATTCTTCTCCAGATGACATTCAAAGATGGCAGATAGATTTTGCATGAAGTTTGTAATGTTTCAGATAGAAATATGGGGACAATCAAAAAGTAACTCACAAACAGCATCCAAAGTTGAAGTTAGCAAGACAGCAGCCAGGACACGCCATGTAATTTTTTACACAGTCCCTCAGAACATTAATACACTTGTCCCATCACTTCACCAACTTCTGAGAACAGCTGTAAAAAACTGTGTCAGCTGTTGTCATAGCTGCAACTGTATCTTGTGTTCAGCCTGTGTACTGGTGTTCTTTCACTAGGCTAAAGAGGTAAAAATTTCACAGGGCAACGTCCAGGCTGTGGGATGGGCAGTCTCAGAATTCACTTCTGAGTTCCTGAATTGTCTTGTCTGTTGCGTGTCCTGTATGAATTCTTGCATTATTGTGCAAGAGCAGTAGGTCTTTGTATTGTATTTTTTTGTTTATTTTTTTATGTTGATACTGTGCATATTGAGTAATTATTGTTTATTATTATACCAACATATGCACAAATAAGTAGTGTAAAATTAATATTAAAATTACTCAGACATGTTTCAGTGTTAATACACCATCTTCAGGGAGTTTACAGTTGTGTCAGCTTAAATTATGAATTATTAAAATGATAAGATAGGGTATGGTAGTATATTGTTACGATAAGATATGCAGCCACATTTACCAAGATTTTATCATAACAACCCACTACTGTGTTGTATCTTATCATTTTAATAACTCATAACTTTAGCTGACACAACTTGTAAACTCCCTGAAGATGGTGTATTAACACCAAAACATGTCTGAGTAATTTTAATATTAATATGTTGGTATAATGTTAAGCATTAAGCAGTAGTTCTGTTCTTTGTCATTCTCTGCTGAGTCCCTTGGTGTCCACTGCAGTGTGCAGTATGGTAGCACTGACAGTTTCAGTGGGCTTAGAAAGTGAGCAAGCAGTATGCATTGAAAGCCCCTTAAACAGTCAGCATCACCTCGCCTGCTGATGGTAGAACTTTTAAACCTTTTTGGTTACAGGTGAACCAGGATTCTTCCATTGCGTGGATGTGCATTTTGATTCAGCCCATAAACAATTAATTCATCCCTAATCACATTAACAGTCTTGTTGAACATGTCTTCCCATTCAGCCACATGGCTACAAATGTATTCCAAATCAAGTCCCATTTGGGTAATTTTGTGCCCAGGATTCAGTTCTCTTTGAACCCATTTGGTGCAAATGCATTTGGTTCATAAGAATTGTGTTGCATGTATTTGTGACTCACCTTCCTAAGTATATCTGTCTACAGCCAGCAAATTTGATTGTTTTCAGTTTGTTAGTTTGGGATGTATATGTTTCCAAAATTACACCAAACCATAGCACATCACACCACACCATGCAATACTATGCCATACACCACACCACACTGTCCCTCATGATATCACATTGCACCTTATTACACCACACTGCACCACATGACACCACACCACTCCACACTACACCTTGCCGCATGATACCACTCTTCACTCACTGTCTGGCTGACCTGAATGTAACTGTAGGTAGAACCGCTGTTGAACAGCAATCATTTATTGTGATATTTTCATGTAATTACTAGTTTCAGTCCGAAACCAGTGGACATATGTTTCAAAATTTGGTACCAAAGACTTTTTGCCAATATTATCAGGCATTTCCAATTTTCAGCCACTTTACCTCACTTTTCTCATGGCCATAAATCAGTTAAGAAGCCAGAAGTAAGTTTGGAATTTTAAACAACATTGTTGGGAATTTTGTGTACTGAGTACAGAGTATATCATATTGTGTGCAACATTTGTTGGACACCATTTTGTGTACTGTGTCTAGAGTACATCATTTACATTCTTTTTTCCTGTCATTTGTATTGTTGGTAGAAGCCTACACAGCTGTTTGCTTTGTTACTTTCAGGTCTCTGAAGCACTGAAGCTTGTGTTAGCACCGTCAGAACCACCAGACATTTCGTATTCTGCCATCACCAATAGCTCACAGTCAATCTCTTCCAATGTTTCATCAAACCTGACTGATGATCCATCTGTTGAGTTCCGCAGTTTGCAGTATTCCTTATTTATGACATGTTTCGTTGAAGTGATAGGTGGTTTCTTCTTCCTGTTCACGGCTCTGTACATTACCTGGGACCGACGTCAAGCTGAGAAAACCGTTACAGGTAGGCATTAAGGTGTTTCTAGAGTAATACTGGAGGAGAGATGCATTGGTATAATGCTCTTTGAGTCCAGTCCTGTGCCGACAGACGGATGAAGCAGTTATGCTGTCTTCATCAGTGGCATGTTGCAAACAGTATGGGCTTTTAGCAACTGTAATGTTTCTCATGTATTTGGGCATGTTCATATATATTATAGCTGTGTAGTATGCATGCATGTTGCACTGTCTGAAGTTATAATATATTTAGGTGGAAAGATGCTTGGCACTGCTTCAGTAGATTCAGTTTATAAGGTCCTTTTTATTGTGAGATGATTCGTTGAATGTAATGTGTCTGCTTAAATATGTAGGATTTAAGCAAAGCTTAAGCCTGAATCTAACATTGTATGCAACACTAATAATTATTTTTTTAGTAAACTGAAGAGTAATTGCAAAGCTCTGTGGATATCATACTGTGGTCTTCTGGGATGCAATATTATGCAGTGTGCTAGGTGGATACCATTGTTGTGAATAGACTTGTTGCTTTTCTTCAGGCTTAAGAAGCAAACAGTGTGTCTCCAAAATATTGATCCCATACTGTGGCATGATAACTTGGGTGACTACAGTATTCATAGCCACCACTGACAAAGCCTCAAAATGTCTATGTGGTAGGATTATTTGTTAAAATTAAGGTCTTGTGGATTGTGACACTGCATAGCTCCATATGTGGGTCCTAATGCTTCAGAGGACATTCCTACCCCCATCTTAAAAGTAGAAGAAAGGTATCATCTATCGAATTTCACAGCATCCCTCACACAAAACCATATCTTAATACATGAAAACCTCAAGTAGTGTGTGTGGGTGGGTGGGTGTGAGAAGGGGGTGGGAGTGCTGTGTGCCTATAATATGGAGAGGTAGATAGATGTCTTATGTCCCTGAGCATGGCAGAATGCAGTCATGGCTTGTGTAGGTACCAGAGCCCACTTTATCACTGTGTTACTGCTGCTGGAACCTGTGCTAATGGTGCTCTGTCACAGGTTTAAGAGGGCAGGTGATCTTATTGTCAGTCCACTCTTGAAGTGTATCCACTGAAACAAAACATGTTCATTACCGCTACTTTTCCAAAGTGTGCTTCGTGAAAGAACAGTGTACAGAACAGTGGAGAAAATCTTGATCATTACTTTCAGTGCTGGACAGACAGAAAACACTTATCGTGTTACTGTCAGGTGTGTCATGTAATCTTGTGTTCTTCTAATATGTCATGATACACATAAATAGGAACACAAAGTGCCAAAATAACTGCTATTGGTGTTCTAAATGCCCCCATGGAGTTCATGATGTTTCTTTTCCTGACCTTAATGTCAGGATCTATTGTGAAGCAAGCATGTCCTATGTTTTTGGAAGAAGCAATATGTTTAGTTAATTCTGACACTAATTAACTGAATAATTATCTCTGTGGAGCACAGTCCGCCTCGAGAAGCTGACAAGTCTTCAGCTAGTTGAGAAATTCCCTGCATCTTGTGCAAACCAGAGGTTTATTGCCACATTCATATACATATTTATATGTGAGGAAATTTAATGCATATTGATTATGATGCATGTCGATGCTTCTCTCTTGAAGCTGATTTAATGTTGCAGGTTGCATGAGCAAATGTTGCTTGTTATTTTTCTTTACTTACAGCTGAAGGTACTGAGTACAAAATTCAGTTAATGAAGGCTGCACCCGATGATACTTTAGGTCCGTTAAGTATGCACTTTATGTCTTCAGTAGCACTAGTTGTTGTTTAAAGTTGTTGTAGTCAAAGTGCATTGTCTTTGTTTTTTTCTTTGTCTTATTTTCCTAGTACCTTGTGAATTGTTACTTTTATTATCATCCATTGACAGTGTATCCTGGAGTGCTGATGTAATTTTCAGAGTAATCTCATGGTATGCACTTGGATTATTTGGCAGCATTACGTATGTAGATTTGTAATTTTAGAGGACATTGAAATTGTGGAAGGAAGTGTTTATTGAAAATGTATTGGTTTGAGCATTCTTATTGGGCATGTGACACCGTATAGTGTGATAGATACATATCACCATTTTAAAGGATTGTACTACCTTCTCTAGAGCAAGAGAGTAATAGAGACAGTAGGTTTCACCATGCATTTGATAGATGTCTACCATACTGCATGATGTCACATCCCAGAAGACTGTTGTGTTGATACGCTCTTCTCCGAGAACCCTACAAACTATGTAGCCTAAATTTGTGTAGTTCAACATTTGTGCCCCACCTTGTCATCATCATTGTTATTGTCTAGCAGTCAGGCAGTTGGGCCCATTGTTCACTGTTCCAGCCATGTTCATCCAGTATTATCTTCAGGTATTCCTTTATTCCTTGGTGCATGTGGTGTGTCATTTTTAAAAGTTTTGTACATCAGCTTCCTTGCATTCTGTCAACATGTTATGTCCATTGGATATTTTAAAATTTTGTCCAGTATTTTTAAATTCTGTTTGTGTATCTTCATTTCTTTTGTGGTCCACACAAGTGTATTTTTCTATCCATCCCGTGAATGTCATCTCACAAGCTATAATTCTGCACCCTTAGGATATCCAGTACTGCTTCAGAGGAACACCAGATTCAGTAAATGGTGGCCTGCCACTCTGTACCATATTGTCTGAGGATTTAAATTAGTTTAAATGTTCTGGGAAGAGGGGAGATAGGGTGACTTCATATTCACAACAAATGCTTGTTTTGACTTTATTCATCTTGCCCTTCCTCATTTTTAATACATTTTATGGAAGTCCTTCAATACTTGCAGAATATGGTGTGATTTACATTAACACAACATAATCAGTTCTGAAGGATTTAAAACACGCGCCAACATTCCCTGTAACACAAATGCCCAAAGAGGAACATAAATTTCATTTATGAAAAATTTCAAAAGGTGTGATCTTACAATGGTTCATGATCCCTGTGTATCTTAATTTCAGTAATTGTACAATAAATACTATCCAGGTGCACATAAGTGGGTGTAAATGGTAGAGTGAAAACGGAATGTGACGGCACAAGCGCAGAAACCAGATTTGGTCTTCCAGCGAAACGGACGAGTCCATTTATATCGGTGGGGGTGTCAGTCGAGTACTGGCTTTTTTGGAGTGCGGGTCGGCGGAGAACAATTGTAGTAACACTGAATGGACTGTTCCGAGTCAAGCTGAAGACTGCTGGCTACCCACTCCATTCGCCTCTTTCCCCTTCACTTCTCCTCCCGTGCTTCGCCGTGTACCACCAGATTCTGTTTCCACTCTACCCCTGTTTTATTGCAATATGTTTTCGTCATGCATGACCTTCACTGGGGAGTTTGCATTTAATAAGTTTCCTGTGTGAAATAAAATGTTCCTGTTTGATCACACAATTTTGATTGTTGTCAGCATTTCAGAACCTTTTTACAGACAGACAGACAGACAGACAGAGCACCAAGTGAAACCGCAATTAGGGAGGGAACTTTCTTGATGTTCACACATCTAATCTTTATTTGCAGCTTATGTTTCTGTGATAATTACAACATCAGATATATTTCAGTACCGATATCAGATTAACAAATACAAGTACACTGTGCTCTGTTTAATTTTTAAGTCCCCAAAGTAGCCGCTGTCACTCCACATTCCTTGTTTTGTCCTTATTTTTAAAATACATTGTACTGTCAGTCTTGCTAAATCTGACATTTTGTAAACATTGAGCTGGAGTTCCCATGTCTCAGTATGTCTGATGACATTCAACTTTGCTGCTAATGACAAGCTTTTCATATGCATCTTTACAGAAGCATTTTTACACACATTTTCACACTATCAACTCATCATGAATAATTATGGCCAGAATGCGAAAAGAATAACCACATTTCACTAAACATTAGAGATGCAGCTTATGCTACACTGTATCAGTTAAAGCACAACACTGAATTATGGTTATGCGCTGCTGCGATCTCTTGCATTGTCTTCCTTGAAAGTGTGATCATCCTGCCACTGAACTTGAGCTGCTAGTCAGCTGCTGATGCTGACTTGTAAAGTAAAAGGTGTGGGGCAAGGTGCCTGTAGTGAAACAGTGCTAATGGCTGGGGGGATGCCTGTATCTTTTTGAAATATTTAGAAAGCTTTTACTCGTATTTATATTGTCATGCTAGAAGGTTTCTGACCTTGTATTTTTTGTGCAGATAATGGCAAATGTGTATCAGTTCACGCAGCCCTGATAGCAATGCCGTTTTCCTCCATTTATGTGTACATAAGTGGTATTTATTTTATAGTTATTCAAAATTTACATTTATCACTAGTAGCCTTTGCTGTACCTTATGGCCTGTACCTGCTATTATATTATAAGTTCCTGTATTGCCTAAAATAAGGCAAGTTGTGCTATAGAAATCATTACTATCATCATTTTCCACTTGTTTGTTGTCATCACTGTTCACTAGTATGTCTGTAATCCACAGGATTTTCAGTGTCAGTGTCTGCATCCTGCAGTCATACTGCCTGTTTTCATAATGCATTGTTGTTTGTTGGGTGTGAAGGTGTGAACTACGCCAGATTGAATTTTGGAATGCGCTAAGTTGGCACACATGCATAATTGAATACTGTGTGACTTGCAACACTTCTTGGCAGTTCTCTGCAGGATTATAATATACTGATCAATATGTAGGTAAAAGGATGATTAGACACTGCTGAATGTGTAGGTATAGCAGCGGTAGATTGGTAATTAGGTACCGGCAATTTGAAGGAGCTTCTTCCTTCCTCCAAATTTAGGGCAGTGTGTCATAGCAACACATTCCAGAAGACTGATCTGTTTTACGACTGAACGTGTACACAAAATAACAAGTTTTGTGCTGTGTTGATCCTGTGACTAAATGTACTGTTTATCTTATACACATCGACAAATCCAGAGTAGTGTGTGTGTGTGGCAGAAATTGTGGAATGTGAAATATGGGAGAAGTGTGGTACATTTTTGTAAGATTCGGAATCATTTCTCACAAATTTGGGTTCCCTGTCCCCACACCCGTTTTGCATATACAGACGTTTCCCACTTCAGCATATTTCTCTTGTGCTGTACCCTTGCTGACTTTTTTTTTTTTCCTTTTCCTTTCCTTTAGGCAGAAATGGTATGTGGTTAAACTTGAATTTGTGGTTACAGCAGCTGCCATGCATTAACTGATGGCGGCGAAGACGGTGGGTCAGAATTGGCAACTGATTAGCAGTTATTTGGGTTAAGTAGTGGGGATGACCATGCTTCCCATGGTAGAAGCTTATAACCGTTGCACATATGTTAAAAGAGGATGTATTGGGCAAGTGAAATTGAATGGCTGGTGGTAAGGCATAGTAGAGATAAAAAAATAAAGGGTGTTTTGAAAGGGTGTGACTTTGCATGTTGCGCGTGGCCAGAAGGGTCAAGCAGTTGTCGCTGTAACTCTGTGTCAAAATAAATGGGTTTAGTTCATTTTTTGAAATAGTGGAAATTTCTAAACTTTGACAGTTTTAGACCTCTTAAATATTGCGGGGGAGAATGGTTGGTAGTCAGGAGTACACATTAAGAAAAATGGGTAGAACGCTCATTTGGGGTTCATACAGATCACAACACGGCGGGCAACGTTAGGTCATTGGTAGCCAATCATGTAACAGAATTAAAAAATTTTAACTTTTGGACCTATTAGGAAATGGTGAAATTAAAAGACAGCCAATTGGGAATCAGGGAAGTGAAAAAAATTCAAGCAGTGGAAAAGAGGGTGCCTGTTACCACGTGGGGACGCCAGAGGACAGTAACTGTTGAGCCTGCGTAAAGTGAAGTGATAAGTTTGGTGGATCTGATCGGTGAAGTGATAAAGTCCCGGTGCCACCGTCACATATTCACAAAACACCTATGTATAATCTGGACAACGCTATATTAAAAGATACCAATAATCAATTTAGTGCCTAAAGTACCAGAAATTTTGTAGCTGTTTGTTTCCATAAATATTTCAGGTCCTCTCAGGAATTACTTAGATTCCCTGAAGCCAAGAGTCCATCTCTAAATTAGAGCTAGAACAGGTATAAGCTGCAACAAATCACAGCATTGTGTCACCATAATTTAATTTTGTGCTTTTGAGTGGTGGCGCAAGTTTAATCACATCTTGTGTTTTTAGTGAACTGGGGTTATTTATTTTCATAATTTTTTTATTCTCTTGGCTGTAATTAGTCCTGATAAATCAAAAGCACAAAAACTTATGTGAGATATGCTGCTGTACAGTTGTTCATCATTAACAGTGAAGCTGCATGTCATTAGATGTGAGAATACTAGTTTAGTATGTGAAAAGCTTTAAACTTAAAGTGGGGTGACAATATTATGTATATTGAAAAGTACAATCAAAATTGAGGAATGTGGAAAAATAGCAACCCCTTTAAGGGATTTGAAATAAAATAGTAAACCATGTGCTGCTAATCTTTTATCTGATATCAGTACTGAAATATATCTGACATCGGGAATTAATTATGATCGAAGCATGACCCGAGAGCACATTTTAGATCTATGCTCATTAATTCTTATGGAAAAAGTTTCCATGCTTAATGCTGTTTCACTTAGTGTGCCAATTTTTCTGGAACCATTTCAGAGCACTAAGTGGAGAATGCCCATCTAACGTATTTCTCACCTCATAAGACACTGCAATTGATAACACACACCATATATAGCAAGGCATTTTTGCAGATTTAACAGCCTACTAATGCAATTTGATCTTATAGTTAAGATGCAGGGTAATTTGGGAGGACTTTTTCATGGAAAAAAAAGTGTTTCCTGAGGTAGGAAATCCAGTAATTTTATAATGAAATGTTCTCCTCCTATACATTTTTTTCTTACTCCATGAATCCTTTCTGGTGTCTTGAGGTGTTTTTGTCTACCTCTGCATGAATGCGTCATGGCGGTGCTTCACAACTGGGGATCTACGGATTAGAGGGCCCATGGCACCACAAGTTAGAGAAACACTGTCATATCAAGATTTTGCTGTGGTTTCTTTGGTGATCTTAGCCGTGTTTATTGCATTCCATGTAACCTGTTCCATAATGTTGGCAGGTGATAGATACATGTCCTTACACTTTGTTGCCGGTGACCTTTGTTTGCGTGCTTGGCAATCTTGTTCAGAGCTGCCCCACACAAAGTGCTACCATGCTGACAGTCTGTCTGCTTTCAGGAAATGGTCACCCTACCCACATGTATGCAGATGACGCGCAGACGTCCACGGAGCAGTCGCACGGTCTCATGCCTTGATGCAGATGTCCAGCATGTCTCTTCTGTACAAGTTATAATTAGAAGTCCTGGAGGTGTATTCAGATTTGTGAAGCAGAAACAGTTTGACTGTTATGTGTGTTCTCAGCCACTGGATGGCATCTAATTTTCTCATGAGTGCAGTTTACTGTCTGGCAAAAAGTGGAGTGAACATCTTTACATTGGTTTTGAGCAACAGTGAAATTTGTGTGCAACAGAAATTTTGTGAATTACAGTAAACAGTCCACAGACACAGTACATTATATGCAAAATAGACGCTTAATGTTGTCTGTGCTGTCCAATTTCCTAATCTTAAAGCGCTTAAAGACGATATGGAGCTCTCTTTCATTCTTGAAAGGGAAGATTATCAGAGATCATTTTTCAATGTCACTGAGTGCACACTTTATTTATTAGAATGTGTATGTCCATGTGTGCAAGTGTGTATGTGTATAAGTAATAATGATGCATTTATAAAGACAGCATATTTCTATTCTGAATATTGCAGACTCTATGTGTGCATGTGTGTGCAGTGTTAAAGAGTAACGCTGCTTTCTTATGGTACTGCGCCCATTACAGTCCAGGGATCTGTGTTTGGCGGCTGTGGTTAGATGCCAGCAGCACGCATTGAAAAGTGGAATTATTGATAGTCATGAAAAAAGTGGATTACCCACCAGCAACTTTTTAACTTGCAGTATGCAGATACATGTGCGAGCTTCATGATTTGGGTTCTTTTGTGGGCTTCGGTACAAGAACTCAGTAGAGTAGGATTAAAATCTTCTGATAAACATGGTGTTGTCACTTACTGTGCACTCATTCATTAGTATTCAGCCTTGAAGTTCTGGGCTTGGCAGGAACCAGAGCCCATTCATGTGACCAGTATGGCTGTGGCACACTGCATCCTGGGCAAGTTCTTGGGGATAGTTTGCCATTGCTTTCCCCTGCCTTTAGACATTCCCGCTTTAGCCGCCAGGTGCCTCTGTCCGCAACGACGTGAGAGGACCTAGCAGCGAAAGGTGGAACTGTGGGCAAGAAAGATGTCCGGTAGTAATTTTGCCTAAATTCTGACTTCCACGTAAATTTAGGGATCTTTTACTTGCCGCAAATCTACAACATGGGACCGACGGCTTTACTTCCCCTCCGAAGGAAGGCGTGCTGAGGATTTTTTCGCCCTAAAAATCCGACGGTTTCGGCCGGGTTTGAACCCGGGTACTAAAGGCCAGTACACTACCCCTAGACCACCAAAGCCGTACTGTGCACTACCTTATCAAATTTGTTTGGCATTCCCCAATTAGGGACCAAGGTAGGCCAGAGTGGCAGACAAATGTAAAAATTACATGAACTCAGACAAATTATCCAGGTTCCAAATGGATGAAGATTTTAAAAGCAAACTGGTTGTTAATTTCAGAATATGCAGGAGTAATCCCCATGTTTCTGCCTTTAGCAGTAAAAAGCAATCCCATTACAGGCCTGGACAGGCCCTGAGGGATCCAGGAGGTTGAGGCTCCCAGATTTCAAGACATTCGGCACATGAAGGTGGTAAGGTTGTCAGCCCTACGCACCAGCCACTTTTATCTCCAGGAAATATTCCTGGTACTCATTTCTGTTATGGACTGAGTCAGACCCAGGGCCATAGTGCGGCTGGAAGGATTGTGTCAGTGGAAAACTCCAATGACACATCGGTAATCAAACCCGTGAGCTTCTGGCTTGTAGTGCAGTGCCTCATCCAACTGTGCCACTGCATGCCCCCCTACCTTTAGCAGTTTGTTCTGCAACCGTTTCAATTCTGCCATACTTTCTAACATTTATTTATTCGTAAAGAGCATGACTTTTTGGTGTGTGATGTATATATTCATAATTCATGTTCAAAATAATGTATACACGGAATGTATTTCCAAAAAGCTGGTGGTTACAGTCCCATTCTTCTGTCCTGCTTGATTATTACTTACTTACTTACTTACTTACTTACTCCATGGTGCAGAGTCCTTCTTGAGAAGCTAACTGGTCTGCAGCTAGTCAGGAAATTCCCCGCATTTCACGGAACCCGAAGGTTCATTACCGCA
>Ga0123355_10011638_pt1 | contig 13575 bp, 19 predicted proteins | sample TergutEmb28metaG_3_FD_89872 | JGI IMG/M metagenome (GOLD analysis project Ga0123355, IMG submission 89872) | Embiratermes neotenicus P1 segment gut microbial communities from Petit-Saut dam, French Guiana - Emb289 P1 | ecosystem: Host-associated > Arthropoda: Insects > Digestive system > Gut ...
TAACGAGTTTGGCGTGTTGGAAACGCTGAAGGAAAAAGGCGTAAAAATTGTACTGGCCGACCGTACAATAAATAAGCCGCTCTTTGACACAGTGACGACCGACAACTACGAAATGACCAAAAGCGCCATAAAAACCCTATATCAAATGGGCTATGAAGCGGTAGCTATTTTCTCCTCGGATTTGCTTCGCAGTAACGTACGCCTGGATAGGTATAACGCTTTTATCAGACAATCTGCGGAATATGTGTCGAAGCCGAATCAGCTGGTTTATTCTTTCGCCGAAGACAGTGAAGATGAGTATAAAAAAGCCTTAGCGGATTTTATCGGGAAGCACCCGGGGCGCAAGGTTGCGGCTTTTGCATCTACCCCAATGGCACTTTTAAATTTAATTGGTGCCGCCTACGAGTTAAACCTTCGCATTCCGGAGGATATAGGCGTGTGCGGCTACGATAACTTGCACTGGACAAAGCTGATAAGTGGCGGTATATCGGTAGTAGAGCAGCCTTTTTATGAAGTGGGTATGGAAAGTGCTAAAATGCTTATCAAAAGAATACGGGGCGAAATGGAAGGTGGCTGCGAATATCTTGAGCTTAAATCCAAACTTGTTTTGAGAAATTCTACAAACATATAATACGAAAATAAAATCCAGTTGGTGATAAAATATCACCAACTGACCAACTCTTTTTATATGTGGAATGGCGGGTGGGACAATATTTGAACAGAAACATATCAGTTGGTGACGGAATTGCCCGTAATGGGCGGATAGGAGGTTTACCATGGAATTTAACATGAACGCTTTCCGGCTAGACGGAAAAATTGCAATGGTGACAGGCGGCTCATATGGAATCGGCATGGCGATGGGCCTTGCCCTTGCAAAAGCGGGTGCAAAAATAGTATTCAACGACATCAACCAAGAGCTGGTAGACAGAGGCATCGCTGGTTACAAGGCCGCAGGTATTGACGCTTACGGCTGTGTCTGTGATGTAACCGATGAACCGGCCGTAGTTGCAGCAATTAAAAAAATTCGCGATGACGTTGGCATTATTGATATTCTGTTTAACAATGCCGGAATAATCATTCGCAAACCGATGCTGGAAATGTCCGCGGAAGATTTTAGAAAGGTCATAGACATAGACTTGAACGGGCCGTTTATTATGGCTAAAGCGGTAATCCCGGGAATGCTGGAAAAAGGCTACGGTAAAATTATTAATATTTGCTCGATGATGAGCGAACTTGGCCGCGAAACGGTTTCTGGATATGCCGCCGCAAAAGGCGGACTAAAAATGCTGACCAAGAATATTTGTTCAGAGTTTGGCGGAGCAAATATCCAATGCAATGGTATAGGGCCCGGGTATATCGCCACCCCGCAAACCGCGCCCCTGCGCGAAAAACAGCCGGACGGCACCCCGCACCCCTTCGACAGTTTCATTATAGCCAAAACTCCCGCAGCGCGTTGGGGTACACCGGAAGACTTACAAGGCCCGGCTGTGTTTTTAGCCTCCGGTGCCTCTGGTTTTGTGAACGGCCATATTTTGTATGTGGATGGCGGAATACTGGCGTATATCGGAAAACAGCCATAAGGAGGGACAATTCTATGAAGCCATTTATGGACAAAAATTTCTTGCTCCGCAGCGATACTGCGGTGGAATTGTTTGATTATTGCAAAGACTTGCCCATTATTGATTATCATTGTCATTTGATTCCGCAAGAAATTGCGGAGAACAAGCGTTTCCGTAATATTACGGACTTGGCACTGGGCGGCGACCATTACAAATGGCGGCTGATGCGTGCCAACGGTGTGCCGGAGGCGTTCATTACCGGAACGGGTTCCGATGAAGATAAATTTTTTCACTGGTGCGCTACGCTGGAGGATTGCATTGGTAGCCCGCTGTATCACTGGACACATATGGAAATGCGGCGGTATTTTAATTACGACGGGCCAATTACCGGGGAACGGGCGGCTGAAATATATGCGCACTGCAACAGCATAATTGAGCGGGAGGATTTTTCGGCCTGGTCAATTTTCAAAAAATTTAAGGTTGAGCAAGTCGGCACAACGGATGACCCTATGGATTCGCTGGAATATCATGCGCAAATGATTGCATATCGTGCCAAGGATCCTGAACTACCGCTGGTGTACCCCACATTCAGGCCTTCTAAGGCGATGAATATTGAAGCGGAAGGTTTTGGAGATTATATAAAAGCATTGGCACAGGCAAGCGGGCAGCCGATTCATAGTTTTGATGATTTGCTTTCGGCGCTTTCCAACCGGATTGGTTTCTTCCATGAAATGGGCTGCCGTATTTCCGACCATGCTTTGGATCCGCCTGTTTTTGTGAATGCAAACGAAAACCCGAACCGCATTTTCCGCCAAGCATTGTTGGGGGATAGCTTGTCGCAAGCAGAAATAGACAGCTACAAAACGGCGTTAATGCTGTGGCTGGGGCAACAATATGCGGCGCGTGGCTGGGTAATGCAACTCCACATGGGGGCGCAACGGAATAATAATACGCGCATGGTTCAACAATTGGGAGCGGATACAGGCTATGACTCTATGTCTGACGCGTCATACTCCCGCCCGCTTGGGCAACTGCTTGACGCTTTGGAAATGAAGGAAGCTTTGCCCAAAACAATTTTGTATGGGCTAAATCCTGTCTCCGACACAATGCTTGCCACCATGATTGGAAATTTCCAAGGCGGCGGCATTCCCGGGAAAATTCAATGGGGCGCACCGTGGTGGTTTAATGATACAAAAACAGGTATGCAAAGTCACTTGATTACCTTAGCAAACTGTGGCATGCTGGCACGTTTTATTGGAATGCTGACAGATTCCCGTAGTTTTATGTCCTATCCGCGCCACGAATATTTCCGCCGCATAATGGCACAAACCGTGGCAGACTGGGTTGACAATGGCGAATTTCCTTGCGATATGGTAAAATTACGTCGAATTGTAGAGGGGATATCTTATCATAATGCAGCAGGTTATTTTGAAAATTAATTTTGAGGAGAGTAGAAATGCTAAACGTAAAACCAAAAGAAAATTGTATGTTTGATCAAATTTCCTTGGGCGAGGTCATGCTTCGGCTAGACCCGGGTGAGGGGCGCATACGCACCACACGCAACTTTAGGGCGTGGGAAGGCGGCGGCGAGTACAATGTAGCACGTGGGCTACGCAAGTGCTTTAAGCTGAATACCGCTGTGGTAACGGCTTTTGCAGACAACGAAATCGGATATCTGATTGAAGATTTTATTTTGCAAGGCGGCGTGGATACCCGTTTTATCAAATGGATTCCCTATGACGGAATCGGGCGCAACGCGCGTAACGGCTTGAACTTTACCGAACGCGGCTATGGTGTGCGGGGGGCTATTGGCGTAAGTGACAGAGCCAACACGGCGGCTGCCAACTTAAAGCCGGGAGATATTGACTGGGATTATATCTTTGGTACATGTGGAGCGCGCTGGTTCCATACCGGCGGCATTTTTGCGGCGTTGTCTGAAACTTCTGCCCAAGTGGCTTTAGAAGCCGCTAAATGTGCTAAAAAATATGGCACTATTGTAAGCTACGACCTTAATTACCGCCCGTCGCTTTGGAAGGACATTGGCGGCAAGGCAAAGGCGCAGGAAGTCAATAAGGAAATAGCACAGTACATTGACGTGATGATTGGTAACGAAGAGGACTTTACAGCCTGCCTTGGCCTTGAAATAGAAGGAAACAGCGAAAGCCTTTCTGAACTCAATCTTGACGGATATAAGGCTATGATTAACGCCGCGTCTGCAGCATATCCCAATTTTAAAGTAATTGGTACAACCCTGCGCGAGGTAAGGACAGCAACGATTAACGACTGGTCTGCCATTTGCTGGGCAGAAGGTCAAATTTACCAAGGCATGGAACTTAAGAGCCTTGAAATACTTGACCGTGTGGGCGGCGGCGACAGTTTTGCGTCGGGATTGATTTACGGCTTGATGAGCGGCAAGGATTATCAGACCGCATTAAATTACGGCGTCTGCCACGGCGCACTGGCTATGACAACTGCGGGAGATACTTCTATGGCATTGCAAAAGGAAGTTGAAGGGCTTATGAAAGGCGCGGGCGCAAGAGTTCAAAGGTAATATTGACACAAAAAAGGAGCTGCTCCAAAACGAGGCAGCTCCTTTTATATCGCACAAAAATTACATCAAATAATCCCTATCCGGCAACGGCGGGAACTTTGCCGTTGGCAGTGTTTGGTACCAATACGCTACAGACGCAATATCATCTTGTAGCGGCAAATATCTGCCGGTACCATCATCGCGCCAGCCCAAGGCTTGCATGGTTACTTTCAAATCACTTTCAAAGCGGATTGGATCGACTATGTGCCAGCGATACATGCCGAAACGCTGTTGGCTGCTGTATAATCCATCCGGGCGTATTATATTGTGAAGCCCCGCATAAGCAGTAGAAAACTCCTGGTACTGGTGTGTCTTTTGGTTTTCGAAATTGTACGACCCGCAGAAATAATCCTCTGTGCCCGTGCCGCAAATGGTTGGGTAATCTTTGTCGCCATCCATGTAGAATTTTATTTCGCCTTCGCCCCACCAACCGGTGCTGTTAGACTGCCAGGCCATATACGTGCCTACATATTGTCCCTGGCCTTGTATGCCATCCAGTATGGTGTATACTTCGCCATATGGCAGCGGGTTAAGCCTGCGGAACTGGGCATGAAAATATGCGGCATCATCTGGGATATCCGTTAGTACATAGTCGATTTGGTAGTACATTGTTACGGGGTTATCGGCTCTGTTTTCCAGTGTCATGCGGCAGCTTTTTTTGAATGGCATTTGCCAGTAGCAATTGAAAGCGCTGCCCGGGTTTACGCAAACCGCCAAAGAATTAAGCGGTGCAAATGTGTTCCAAGAACTGGCGAAAAAGTCGCCAATTGGGCATTCTATGGCCGGGTTTTCTTGCCCGTCCCAATAAACGCGCAAAATGGTTTCGCGCCATCTGCCGGTTGGGGTAAGCCAAATATGCTGAATGCAGCCGGGCTCGTTAATTTCCGCAATTGTGAAAACTTCCTTTGGCTGCATAACGATATAAGGGTTAACCTTCCAGCCCTTGCCCAAGGATTTTGCGGCATTTCTTGCGCTGCCTTCCTCCAGCGGACACATACCGCCTTTACCTTTCTCACCGGTAAAATTTTCCGGAGAAATGGAACGTGTTTTTGCTTTGGATGTTAAAAATAAATTGCCCATGTTTGTGTTCAAGCCGTTGAAACTCATGAATTTCAGTCCTCTCTTTTACGCTTTTTGTGCATTATCTTTTTTGGGGCATTTGTTTTATGCAGTGACTTCTTCGAATGGAGTGCTTATTATATATAATGTATCCGGACACAGGTCAATCTCCAATTCGTTTGGAAGAAGCCATGTTGGCGCACCATGAACAATTTTAACGGCATTAAAATTGCGAGAGTCCTTTAATTGCTCAAAAACGCCTGTTAATTCATTCGACATATCAAATATTTTTTTTTCCATATTTTCAAAAGTAAGAAGTAGCTTGTGGTTAGCTAATGGTACTGCTGATAATATTTCATACATTTTGCACCTCTTTTCGATAGATGGATGATGTGCTTATTTAAGCGGGTCAATTTTATACAGTTCACTCTTGCTTTGAGCCAATTCCCAGTTTGCCAGTATTTCATCCCTGTGCAATTCTATCCATGCTTGCACTAGTCGTAGCTGCTTTTTTGGAAGCGTCCCCTCAATTATGTCACCTTCTATGCTTATTAAAGCTTTGTCGTTTTGGTACCTTACGTGAATATGTGGTGGGTTGTGGTCTAGGTAATACATACTGACTATAATGCCATAAAACATTGATATTGTTGGCATTGTCTCGCCTCCTTATAATTGTAAACAAGGCTTCCAAAATTACCTGGAAGCCTTGTTTTATTAAGAAGCCGACTGCCGGACTCGAACCGGCGACCTATTGATTACAATCCTCAACTTTGTGTGGCTTCCAGCACAACAAAGTCAATGGAAATTATGATTATTGTTGAATATTTTCACATTATAACTTACCGTCTGTTATTGCCTGTTTTGTATTCAATGTTAGTCAATATTAGTCAAAAATGCATTTAATTTATCTGTTGCTTCGTCTCTATTTTTTTCGCCCAAATGAGTATAGATGTCCATCGTTACAGATATGCTACTGTGTCCTAAAAATGTTTGTGCCGCTTTTACATCTATCCCGGCATTATATAGTATTGTAGCATAATTGTGGCGGAACATGTGGGCAGTTATTTCTTTCGTACCCATTGCGGTGCAAAATCTTTGCCACATACGCCTGTAGCCAGTATCAGACATAGTACCACCATCTGACGCGGGGAACAAGAGGTCTGTGGATATGGATTCTATATATTGTCCTAAAATATCCTTCAGGGGGGCAAGAATTGGCACAATTCTAACTCCCGCTTTTGTTTTAGGGTTGTGCTTTATCTCGGATTGATTGACTTTGAAAACCAGCGTTTTATTGATGGTAATTAGCATATCTTCTGAGTTGATGTCGCTTTTGGTGATTGCCAATGCTTCACTTTTTCGCATACCTGTATAAAGCAAGAGCATGACAAAGCATTTGTCTTTTGCAGAGAGCTGTAAGGTTTTTATCTTTTCCATTTCCTCACTTGTCAATGCACGCTTGCTAATAGTTTTTTGACTTGTGGGCAATTTCATGCCCCTGGCGGGGTTTTTGACAATCAGGTCATTTATAACAGCCTGTTCCAGCATTTGGTTTATGGTTATGCTGAATATCTTAATTGTGCGCTCTTTGTGACTATTTTCATTAATAATCTTTTGCAAGTGCGCAAGCTTAATATCCTTTAACTTCATGCCACCCAGCGTTTTAACTACATAGTTTTTAATTACTTTTGCGTACATCTCACGTGTCGAATACTCCACGCCACTTTTATAAGTACGTAACCATGTTTCAGCCCATTCCCCGACAGTAATATCATTATCAAGCTCAATCCCCATACTGTGTTGTAGGCGCAATTCATTGGCTTTTTCTTTAACTTCTCTTTGCGTTTTGCTATATACCAATTTACGTTTGGGTTTACCATCTGCATTATAGCCTATCATGATTGACAGCTGATAACGACCGTCTGGACGTTTTTTCATAAAGGCCTCCTTATTTGGGCGCATTATACCATTGAGCGGTATGTTGTGGCAACAAAATGATTGCGCTGCGAATAACTGTCAATGGTTCACTATCCTTTCGGCACGAAAAAACCGCTCAATGAACGGCGGTTTTTCGCGCAATAAAAAACAACCCGCGGGTCGGCCAAAATAGACACGCGGGTTGTTTTTAAGATGCTTCCAGCGGCACAATAGCAAGGGTTTTGCCTAATGCGCCCAATACTTTCAATACGGTGTCCAGTTGCGGGCTATTCGTGCCATTTTCCATACGGGCTATTACGGGCTGCTTAACCCCGCTCATTTCCTCTAATTTGCGCTGTGATATGCCTTTGTCGTGCCGTGTGTGTGCAAGTTCTGTCATAAGTTGTACATGCAAATTACTTGCGGCTAATTCTTCTGGCGTAAAAAGTTCAAGTCTTAATTCGTCCCAACTACTGCCCAGCGCATCCGCGCCGCGCGCTCTCACATCGGCTAAATTTTCTTTAGCTATTGCCAATTCCTTATTCATCGCCTAAGCCCCTTTCCCTCATATCTGCAAGATTGCGTTTAGCCTGCTTTATTTCCTGTGGAGGTGTCTTTTGTGTTTCTTTTCTGAAATGGTGTAGAAGTATAAATTTGTTACCCTCCCATGTGGCATACAAAATTCTTTTATCTACAGGGCGCAACTCCCATATTTCCTCATCTAAGCGTTTGACGTAAGGGTCTCTTGCTTTATGCCCATGCTTGCGTAAATAGTCCATGTATTCAAGTATTTTATTCGCATTTATGCGGCTATCCTTATCGGTTTTACTTGCTAATTTTTTGATATATTCCTTTACGGGTTCGTTTCCGTGTCGGTCTTTATAAAAAATAATATTATACATTCCTATCATGCCCCATTTCTAACACTATGATACATTTAAGTTATCACCTTGTCAAGAATAAATATTTTACATAGCCGCCTCCTGATGTTTTACATAGCCGCCCCCCTGAACTGCACCCCAAAAGTTAGACAGAAAAATCTAATTTTTGGACTGTCAACGCCAGTCTGAAAATGTAAAAAAGTGCCGAATAAATTTTGTAAGCAAGTACCGAAAATGAAATCGATTGCGAGACAGGTTGGAATCTTGGGGATTTAAGCCCCGGTGACTTATTTAATATCCCTTTTGGAACCGGATTTATGACATTTCGTGTTGTGCGTGACAATGGTATGTCACAAACTACGCAATATCCGGGTTGGCAAGAAGACGGAATATTGGTGAGACAGGAATATGTTTCTGCCGGACCCGCATGGGGAAATATAAACTTTACCGACAACGCTCTTGATACATGGCTCGGTAATACGTATGTGGGCTTATTTCCTCAATGGGTTCAGGATTTACTCTTAGAAGGCGGGATTCCCGTAACTGTGCGCAGCACAGGAACAGTGGAAATTATAAGTCGCAAAGTTTTTGTTCCGTCTCTTATGGAGTTAGGCCTAACATCACCAAACGTCGTACCGATAGGCGCACCACTTAATCCTGATATGTTTTCAAATAATGATGCACGGATAGCACGTGGCATTGAAACACTATCACCTGTTTTCCACACGTCACGTAATCCGCATACTACAACGTCAAATACGGTTTTTGGTATCTCAGTAACAGGGATAGCGGTGACAGCGACTATTACGGCTTTAAATTCTGGAAGAATAGTGCCTTTTATGGTTCTGCCGCCAACAACGAAATTTACCACTATTGGCGATACTCGCGTATTAATTGAAGAAGGGAATGATGGTGTGGCCGCAGATAGGATTGTAGCAAGCGTTGATGTATTTTCCCACTCGGATGTTTTAGTAATGCATTTAGACAGATACGCATCCGGGCGTGTTTTCTTTAATATTAATAATCCTGGAAATCATTGGATGTTACCTCTTTCCAACCAATATTGGATTATACCAGACGGCTTTACGCCTGCTATACCTAGATATAATGGTGTGAGTTTCCCAGCAAATGCCCACCATGTGTTTACGGGAGAAAACTACCCTTCTTCCTTACAACATTACCATTTAGATTACAGCGGAAATCTTCATCATATTTTTATCCCGCTAATAAGCCCTTTTGTAGAAACAACTTTTTTTCCTGTGCTAATTCTTGGCATACTAACGATGCGATACCTGTAGGAACTCCATCAATAGCTAAACTTTCCGATACGGAACATTTAGAAATGCTGGAGAAAATTGATGAGTGCCGCAAAAAATATCTTGAAGGTACATCAAAAAATAATTTTTAGCATGAGGCGCCCAAGGGCGTTATTTTTCTGTCAAAAAGGAGGTGGGCCCTGTGAAGCTGAACGAAGCAATTCTAGCTGTACTCCGCTACCTCCATAATGGCGGTATAGCCGACACATGGCTTCTTAGCCCAACCAGCGGAACATTTACTGTAAATAGCGGTGAAATTTCCCTAGATGGCGACTTTGAAGCGGGCGACTGGATAGTTATTGCCGATGGCAAAAAACGCCATAGCGGAATCTACTTGCTTGAAGCACCGGAGGAGAATGCCACGCCGCAACTATTTGCACTAAAAAACGGCACGGGCGAAGAAAGCCCATTCGATGGCAATATCACATTCACCGGGACAGTGTATCGCCTCAATGTACCCTTTGGCTTTATCGACCTGTGTAAAGAAATCCGCGATTACATGCTTTCGGATGACGGCAAGCCAAACAGTCTAATTTCAGAAAGCATTATAAATTCCTACAAATGGACACGGGCAACCGATGCAGATGGCAAGCCGCTAGGCTGGAAGGATTTGTTTAGTGACAGGTTGCCGCCATTTGTAATGTGGAACTCTGTACAGATATGAGGTGACGTATGAACCCAAGTAAATATTATCGTCCATACCAATTACAGGGCTGGACAGAAGTACCTGTATCGGGTGGCACTCCGTTGCGAAGTCACTGCGATGTCCGTCTTGTTATGGGATTGTTCGCACAGAAGCAGTCCGGGGAACAGCCCATATCGGACACGCAAAGAGTACAAACTGCGGGCACTTTCATGACCGGCGTTGACGAGAACCTTGTAAGCGGTAGCGTGTTACGGGACGAAGAAACAGGCGTTTTTATACGTATTGAAGGCGACGCCCGCAAGCCACCAAGGCAGGCCAGGGCGCAACTGAAAACGTATGATGCGCAAATAACTGATAGGAGTGTGGAATAAACCATGACAAAGAAAAAGATAACTGTGCTCGGCGTTGAATACGATTACATCGAAGATACGCAAGAAAACTTGGGCTTTAAAGACGCAAATATTAGTGGCAGGCAAAGCGGGCACGATAAAACCATTGAAATTGTCACAAATCCATATGATGGAATGGATGCCCATCTCGTACCGGATAATCAGCAAAGTTACATCAAACAAACAAAACGACACGAAATCATACATGCATTCTTCGATGAGTCTGCGGCCCACCCTATGGAATCAGAGCCTATTGTAGAATGGTTTGCCTGCATGTTCCCAAAAATGCTAACTGCATTCCAAGAAGTCGATGCCTTATGAGGCAACTAGCGGCCACATTTAAGGAATTCTGGAGCGGCTTTGTTGATACCAAGGGCCGGCTTGCAGTAACCGGCGCAGCAGCCCGACCACCAAATGCGCCTATTCCAGCATTCCAAGAAGGTTATGCACGTGTGCCTACTGACGATACAGGCACATTGGACCCGCCGGACTATCCACTTATTGTGTATCCAGTGGTGCGTCCTGATTTTGCTAAAAATGCACTGATACAGGCAACGGTGCGGGACAGAACTCCCGCGAATGTTGGGAATATGGACTTGATTTATGATGTGTTGGGGCAGGTGGAGAAACGCATACCGCACGAGGGCGTTATTCTAAGGCTTGATGATGGGTCAGGAGCGGTATGGTTACAAAGGGGCAGTCCTTTTTTTATTTTCCCGCCAGGCCATCCGAGAGACAAAACGATAGTGCGGGGTGTTGTTAATTTAGTGTGTAGGGGGTATATAGCTTGACCGAACTTTTAGAAATAATAGCAGGGCTTAAAAATGAAATTTGTCCGGCGATAGACGAACCTCAACAAAAGGCGATACTTACAGGTAATTTTGACCGCGCTTTGCAAATTATCGCTGAAGAAATAGAAAAACAACAAAACCCGGAAATACAGCTTGCCGTTTTACGTGGCAAAGTTGAAGCATACGAAAAATCAATAAACTTATTAAATAGGAGGTAATATCATGCCAGGAGCATTGGGAAGTGGATTCCGCCCCAGCGGTTTAACACAAGAATCATTAAACAACATGATAACAGGCGCAGGTGCGCTATACTTTGACCTCAACTATTCAGATGTAGTGCCTACTACAACAAAAGAAGGGTTTGCGCAAATGCTAAGAGTTGCGCGAGCAGAAGGCAAGGCGCTGGGCGCAACAGATGGCGGGTGCACCGTAAATATCGTCGCAAGTTTCAGGCAAATAACTGTTGATGATTTGCGTGCGCCGATAGCCGCATCAACAGTCTTGGACGGCTGGGAAACAGCGTCAATATCTGCGACTGCCAAAGAGGCAACGCTCAAAAAAATCACGCAAGTCATGCCGACCGCGAAGCAAGACCCCACTACAGGTGCCGTCAAATTTGGTTCCACTCTAACACGTGCCCATTTTGAAAAAGAAGTAACTCTGGTGGTGCCTACTATAGGTGGCAACTTGATTGTATACAGGGGCTTTGGTGCAATCAATACATCCGGCTACACCGTAACCACACAGAGCAACAACGAGGCAACATACCCTGTTGAGTTTGCGTTCCACTTTCCGGACTTGGCGGCAATTGAAGAAGATGTTGCGCCTATCTGGTTATACGAGTTTGACGAAAACGGCATGGTGATGGTCGATGACTCAGGTGAAAACGGTGCAGAAGAATTGGCGGCGGCGCTTGCAGCAGCGGCAGCGACAGAGGTGGCAAGGGCTACCGCACTAGAAGAGCCTGCTGCACCCCGCGCAACACCAGGGCAAAAAAAAGGAGGCCCAAAACCCGAAGGCCAATCTAATGAAGAAGGCGAGGCATAACAAATGACATTCTTTGGTCTGAAAGCCCATAAGCAGCGTAATATTCTACTTGAGATATTGCCGGACGCAGAGGCAATTATCGAACTTATGCGCGATATCTACAAAAAGCAAAGCGGCGGTGAAAAAGCCAAAGCTGCAAGAGCCGCGCGCCTCAACGCCTTACAAGCAGAACAGCTGGCTAGGAATGGCGATGAGGCTGCGATAAACGCCTCAACCATAGCAAGTGCAGAATCCATTGCCGCAATGGAAGCCGCAAACGATGAAGCCATAGAAAATGGTTTCGATTTTATCGGGGACATTATGCGCAAAGTGTTAAACTCGGAATACGACCGGGCTATTAGGGTTTTGGCATTATTGTATGGCACAACAACTGAAAAATTGGAGGAAGAGAACGACCTTTTCGACCTTGTAGATAAAGGAATTGAGGTTATCACAAACGAAAAAATTCTACGTTTTTTTCCACAGTTGAGACGGTTGGCAACAGAAATGCAAGCCGATACATTGCCGAAGTAAAGCCCATGTCCCTGGCGGCACTGTGTTTTTATATGGAAAGCAAACATGCTCAAGAAAATTATGAAATGGATTGTCTTTGGGCACAAGGCACAGGCTTCCAATTTGCCGAGAACAATGCACCTAAAGAACCACAAAAGTACACCACACGGGCAACATTGCCGCGCTGGAGTGAGTATTTAAAGGCACAGAAAGTGCAGGTGAAAGAGCAAGAAGGGCAAGATGTGTTTGACATTATTGATGCTGTCGCAAATGGGCAATGAAAAACAACCCGCTGTCATTAATCAATCATGGCGGGTTGTTTTTATTATTCTGCTAATAGCAATTCATCTTTCAAGGCTTTTTGAAGGACAGACGAAAAATTGATATGTTTTAGTTCTGCTTCTTCATTAAGCCATTGAGGAATTGTTAGTGTTTTTTTAACGGCTTTGTTTTTGCGGCGATATTTTTCGATAGGGGTAGCCACTAAGGATACAAATTCGCCCTCTTCGCATTCTATGTCGGAAGGCTCACTTGCTAAAGCTATAAGACCACGTTCTTCTAGCGATACGAGGAACAAACCTAATGCTTCTTGCGCCATTTCCATGGCTTCCTCTAATGTCTCGCCCTGTGTATAGCAACCGTCTAAATCAGGAAATGAAACACTGTATCCTACATCTTCCTTCAAAAATACGGCGGGATAAATTTTTAACATGCGTAAAACCCCTTTCGGTTTATTGTCAAGAATTCGGGGCTATTTAAGCCCCGTCAGGCTGTCAAAAAACCTCTTTTTCGTCATTGCGAGGAGGGCTTTAGCCCGACGCGGCAATCCAGAAACATGAGTATTCCACTATTTCCTGGATTGCTTCGTCGCTTCACTCCTCGCAATGA
>Ga0123355_10011639_pt1 | contig 13574 bp, 9 predicted proteins | sample TergutEmb28metaG_3_FD_89872 | JGI IMG/M metagenome (GOLD analysis project Ga0123355, IMG submission 89872) | Embiratermes neotenicus P1 segment gut microbial communities from Petit-Saut dam, French Guiana - Emb289 P1 | ecosystem: Host-associated > Arthropoda: Insects > Digestive system > Gut ...
AAAAAAAAAAAAAAAAAAAAAAAAACTGTTTCCCGAAGTCCCATTCGCCTCTCAGTATCTTGAAGACAGTTCCGTATTGTAGCTGTTCTCACATCTCTTTGTTTTGGTGAAGTCAGTGCGCAAATTCTGCGCGAGCGGTCTAAAGCGTGGGTCTGCGACCGCTCACTTGCTAGGATTGCGGGATCGATTCCTGCCAGGGTCATAGATGTCTGCCTCTTGTGAATGTTGTGTGTTGTCGAGTATAGGTCTCTGCGACAAGCTGATCCCTCGTCCAGAGGAGTATTTCTGAGTGTGTGTGTGTGTGTATCATTGTGTGTAGTCAGGTGTAACAATAACCCTTGACACCTACAATGAGTGGGTACAATACGTCAGACTAAGAAAGGAAGGAAGGAACTAAGTAATAAGAAAGAAAGTGTGCTAATTTTGCTAATCTAACATCTTGCATTATATTTACAGTGGTGCCTGTTTAACAGATGGGATGTTACAGATGTTTTTCCTTGTTAAAAAAAATAGCTGTGTTCAGCAAAATGCCATCTTTGTAATTTGTTACATTTATATCTGCACTAAGTGGACGTAAAAGCAAATGACGATAATCCAACTGTTCTGTATCCCTAATCAGTTCCCTAAAACTTACAGGCCACACTGTTCATGTAATGTAGCAGTGCTGATCAGGTGTCCCGCGACCATCTAGTATAACTCGAGGATTTGAATATGAAAGAATTATATGAAATTCAGTACACATATTAAGATTTAAAAAAAAATGACGTGTTTCTTGTAACGCACAAACACTCGAAGTTAGGAAAATGAGTGAAGGTTCGATGTCGTCCTTGTTACGCTGAGGGGATACTTTTACTGTTACTGTTACTGTTACCGTTACTGTTACTGTTACTTTTAGTATGTAAAGGCTGCAAATAGTTAGGCTTTTAAGTTGATAATTTTACCAACATTCCATCGTCTTTCTGTTTTACGCAACAAATGGCATTTTAAATTAGCCTATGTGTATTATTATTATTGTCTTATATAATTACTGAGAGCCGGAAAAGTGTCCCGAGTGTGCCGCGGGCACGCAAATTTGAGCCCCACTGTTCTAACATATTATAATACAAATGTTAATTACACTCAATATGCTACAAAATAGTAGGAGGCGCTGTTACACCGTCATGTGCGTTGCTGTTCTAAACTACTTGAAAGCTACGAAAGAAATACTTCTTTTCTTCTGTTATGATCGATGAAGCAGTTTCTAGCATATTTAAATACTTTCTCCTGTTTCTGTATAACAGATTAAATGCATCATTTTCCAAGATACCTTGATCTTCAAAATCTAAATCACTTTCTACTTCTTTTATGGTTGGACGGAGTTGGACGTCATTCAAATTTCCATCATGCTAATGAAGCCCAAATATCTGCAGACGTCGCTGTCACTTACATCCAGCTGCTTAGGTATTCTGTTTTTGGTCCAAGTTGTTTTCATAGCATAGACAGTCTAGTCACTAGGCAACGCCCTGTACGACCGAGGATTCGACGTTGGATTCCCGGGATGTCAAGATTGTTTTGTATTCTCCTGAGAGTATATATCGTTTCTGGGTCTACATAGCCTCTTATTTCATGCGTACCAGAGGCTTATGCGCCGGGACGAAAGCGGCCAAGTTGTGAAGCTGACTACCTTTTCCATAGGGTGGCGATTTTAGGAATGCGTGGAACTATATCTCACCTCCACCGGGGTGCCTTCAGGACGTGTACAGAGACAAATTTACCTTTATAATTTTCAGATATGCCTTTATAAAATACGTAGAAAACTTGATAAAAAAATTCTACTATACTCACTGAGAATCGCTGAAAACTGTATAAGCATTTGCATTTTCGTTCAAAGTTTGACTACTTGCACTGTAGGGACACAAGCGTCAAGAACACGAGCACGGAGGCACTAATAAGAAATACTGTGCATAAATAAAGACAATGAAGACTAAGTGTATTACTCGTTTTACTTCTTGGCTGCAAGATATCTTAGGTCTGTAGAGGAAAAGGAATTTGAAAACCACTATGAGGCAGCTTCCTCCAACAGCATTTGTAGGCATTAAAAACTTTTAACAAGCATTCTATGGAAGTGAAATTCCCTGCAGAGAAAGACAGATACTGGACTGGATAAGAGTGATGAACTAAAGTTATGCAGTTGACTTCAAACACAGCCGAAATAAAAGCAAATTTTAATCCCAGGAACTTTTAAGCTGGAGGTATGGATATGTCAGAAACCTCGGGCGGCAGAGGGTAAAAGTTTTGATGTGGAGGAAGCAGTTGGCAGGATAATGAGCACAATGTTGTGTGTCTTTGTCTTGCTTCAAAGAAGGCGAAGCTTCTTGGCCAGCAACCTCTAAGCAAAAGTTCTGCATGGTTTTTCCTTACTTTATTAAATGACAGTTATTCACTGGTAAATATAATACTGCGTTGATTTTGTACTTGACTATAAGCAAGATTTTGAATGGAATATTGCAGAGTGTAGTGTAATATAAGGTAACATACCAACATTTTCTTTGGCTTACGGAAAAACACTGAGAAAATCTCAGTCCAGGTTCTCGATTTAGGGACTGCGAATCACACGTGTGTCTTTTCAATTACAAAGTAGGATAACCTAGGAAAACACGAGTTAGGAAGATTTTTTTTGGAATAATTTATTCTATTCTGCCATGCCGGGGTGAGTCGGAATAGATGAGTGTTTGTGTAGGAGTTCGCTTTCTTCTGGAGGAGGGTCTTTTTGTGTTGCCTCAGCAAACCGGCAGTCTGTGGAGTCCACCCTTGTCTTTTTCGTCTAACTTCATCCAAATACTAATAAATTTAACGTTCCTGTCAGAAGATGTATAACAGCAGTTAATTTCCTGGAGCATTGTTCATCCTGTCCCTTGTGTGTTGCCAACGTGTGGCAGTAAGCTGTGTTGTCAACGCTCTACAAGAACACACTGCCTCCATTTTGGGGACAAAATTAATTCACGAACTCCAGCATTTGTCTCCCGCCAACGAGTGTGCCGGATCGACTGCTTCTAAATCCTCGACCACTTACTCACCCACATGGTTGCACGTTCTTCCGAAACGTCTGAAACATGGAAGAGCGACTCAAGATGTCACAAAAAAAAACAAAAACAAAAACAGAACCGTCATCAGCACTGAAGCGTTAAGAAGGTTTTAAACTGATAAGACTCGCTGTGTTTTCAGCTTCGTCGAAAGTGTTCTGTATGAAGAGGGAAGAAGTTCGTACCTTCCCTTATGTTGCCCACACCATTTCTTTCAAGCTGCCTTTCAACAGGACCCGTGGCTTTGAACATCAGATTCAAACTGATAAGCTCAAAGAAAGCAAACAAATTTACGTAAACTGGCAACACCACTCGTCTGATGCAGGCAGGAAAACCCTCCTCTTGGCGCCATATTTTACTGGCGCCTTCTGCACTGCAGGCTAATACGTAAACCTTCTGACCCTTAGAATCAGTGAGAGGCAAGGTTTCATCTGGTCGGAGGTATACAGACCCAATCTGTTTGTTACAGGGTGCTCAATAATACATATCTCCTACCAACTTTTATACAATCTTGTTTCCTGAAGCAAAAAGCTGGAAGTAAAGTTATGCCTTTGTGTGTTTTAGTAATAATTTGAATCAGTATAATGATATGCAGTGTGTTTTCTGTGATGTGACGCCGTGTAGTTTTGATGTTAGGTACCAACGTTTCGGAGGAAAAAAGTCTCAACGGCGTCGCATCTTAGAAGGCAATTCTGCAAAATTATTGCCACGAGAAACTCAAATCTCACTCAGTTTTAGGCCGGTTTCCAAAACAAAACGTTACCTTGCAGTATTATACGTGACACTAACCTGCATATGCTCTTGAAACGATTGTTTTGAAGACAAATGGGTTGATTAATATGGGAGCCAGTTTGAAGGGCGTGCTAGTTACCTTGGGTCACTGTTCTGCTAAGCACGTTCGCATAGTCGCGAAAAGGGCCAGTTACCTTCGTCATATCCGTCCGTCTGCCTGTCTGTCCTTCCGACTGACCGTACGCATGAATTAGCGCCTGTCCCACTGAACGTGTTTAAGCGAAATTTGATATTGGAAACTCTAATGAAAATCTGCAGAGAAAGTCCAAATATCTTTAAAATCGGGCAAAGATATCTGGTACTTTATGCCAGTGTTTCTCAACTGCCGGACCGCGACCCAGTACCGGGCCCTGGCATCAATTATACCGGGCCGCGACAGATTCTCTTGGAATTGATAACTAATTTAAACGTAATTTTATATTTGTCAACATGCCACAGCGTACACATAATTGTACTAATACTTTTTATGATTATGCCATAATTAATTATTAGTACTTACTTTAGTTTAATGTCTGAACTTAAAAAAAAAATTGGAACGGTACTGACGAGTAAATCTGTTGGGACCGGGCCCTCGTCTTGTGAAAAAAGTATTTACCGGGCCGCGGTCTTACAAAGATTGAGAAACACTGCTTTGTGCGAAGAACTAATTATGTTTTTTGTTGCCGACAGCATTAAATCGCCTTAAAAACGCTGTCTTATAGTGATATGGTATCAGGCTGTTAGAATGGTCGAGGAGATATAAACATAGCTTGACTCGCTACAGTGTTAAGTTATACGCACATTACATGACCTCTTACCTTTTTCTACGAACTAGACCAATAGTAGGCTTCTGGGATGGTTAATTTAAAATATCTGAAAACCGTGGCCTGGCTCTGAGTCAATATTCTAGCAATCAAATTATCAAACAATCCAAATGCTATAGGAATATGAAAGAGGAAACAATGTCTGGAGAACTCGCTTTGCAGGGAACAACGGGCCTGTCGCCAGAGAGACAACGCAATGAACGAATTAATTTTCTAATTTTATATTCATGTCAGTTCCTGGGAGCATGTCGGTTCTGCAGTCAGCTACATCACCAAGACTGGCGATACGCATGTTTTGAGTCTGTAACATGGGAAAATTGGGGCTGTTAAAATTGTCTGTACCACAAGCAGCCGTCAGCCAGTACATATTCGCTTTAGGAGAACAAGTAGATATTTTATGGCTGTGGCAGCGAAATCCGCTGTTCGTAAAAGAAAACGTATTGTATCACTCGACTGACATCTGAGATGTTCCGAACAGGCACGAAGCCACCCCACAGGACACAAGACCGAAAGCCGAAACGAAACATTGGGAAACGGAAGAACCAGGAACCTAATCCATGAAACGGAAAATAAAAAGGAGCATCAAAACCACGAAAGAAAGAATGGAATCCAATAGTCAAAATGGTAGAAAAGATCAGGAGGACAAAAAAGTAAGAAAATCAGCGGAAGAGGGCGAAATAAAACACCGTCAAAAATTAAGAAAGGCTTGAAAATGTTTCGTTTTAAATATTCAAAGAATTGAACTAAGAAAAAGACTTGAAATTTTGAAGCAAATAATAAGGTCCAAGGAGTATAAAGTGTTTCTCCTGGGAGGGCAAAGTCAATTTCTCAGATTCACAACCCTTTTCTGTAATGTAGGCCTAAGTTAAAAATAGTTATACCAGTGCATGCCACGAAGGGGGAGTAGAGGTAAAGGTCCATTCATTCTTGACCTCACTATAAATGGAGACGAATGGTCAGCCTCACGAACCGACCGCCTTAATCTGATGAGAGATCCTTCAGTACCCCTTGAATATGTGGCTCGGTGGGCCCCCAGAGCCGATATGGACATGTTACAGAAGAATAAACCTTCTTGCCCCTGCCGGGATTCGATCTCTGGGTTGTGCAGCCAATAGCTTATCACTATACCGACTGAACTCTTACTAAGAACTGTTACAAAGTTAACTCTTTATCTACGGCTGACCTCAGGAATGTTCACTTCCCTTTCTGCTTTTTAATTAAAATGTATTGAGTTTTTGTTCCGCCGTGGGTGCTACAAGATTTGTCAATTCTTCACTGAATCTTCCTAAAATTTTGGGTCTTATTTGAAGAATACAAATTGATAAAAGTCCATTTGTGTAATTCTGCCATATATTTCTGCTAATAACCTCCAAGTTTGTTAGGAACTTCATAATCATTCCCTCGGGCTTCAGATGGTTTATGATACGGGTGTTGATTACTTTCAAGTTTAATTTAGCTCTTCACCGTCGTTTCCACGTTCTACTCCTGTGACGTATTTTTTAGTGCTGCCAAGAAACGTGAAAACCGCACTAAAAATTCGTAAAACAAATGAGTAATTCTTACGAAAATTTGCATCAGTTCGTTGAAAAATAAACTCTTTTCACGACCGCAGGTTTCTGACAATAAACGGCCACAACGACGACAAAGACGACAACGTGTACTTCTGTGCGTGAAACAACCCGGAGGTCTGCAAGTGGCTTCGAGCTAAGGCAAATGCTTTTGCAGTAAGAAACCATGTTTTCAAAAATGTGACGCTGATGGACACCATGATAAGTGGGACCCATTCACCACGGCATGGTAAGTCCACAGGTTTCGGATGGAGGAACGGCCTCCAATATGGAGGATAGATGCGGATATAATGAATAAGCAGTGGCGGGCAGCTGACAAGGAATGGTCCTCCAGCTTGAGGGTTGGGCGAAGTTATAACTCCTCACCGTAAAAACTGACCGCGTTACGAAATGGAAACAAGTGCCTTGGGTTGGACTGATCCTTTGGTAGAACTTAAGCAATAGATTAGGGACTTGAGATTTGGTACATGGAATGCGAGGAGTCTGCATAGGTCAGGGTCACTTATTACAGCAGCCAGGGAATTAGCGAGGCGTAAATTAGATTTAGTGTTTTTACAGGGGGTTGGGTGGGACAAAAGGGGCACTTTAAGAGCAGAGGATTACATTTTATTCTATGGAAAAGGAAACAAAAATCATCAATTAGGAACAGGATTTTTGTACAACACAGACTAGTATCAGCAACTCAGAGAATGTACAAGGAAATTAATCAGTGAGTGTTTTTAAAAATGTGACTTTAACAAGGAACTGTGTAGCTCCCTGAAGATGATTTTAGGATCGAAACATGTTGGAGCGATTTTAAATGTCTTAATGTAAAAAAAAATTATGTGTGTGCATTAGGTGGTGTGCTAATTAAATAAGAGAGTGGAGTTTCTTAGTGATAGATGTCATATGTAGCTCTGAGGGGTCACTGGTTTAATACCATTGTTTCGATTTTGCATGCACTAAGTGAGGAAAAAAGTGATGATTCTAAAGAGAGTTTTTATGAGGAATTAGAACAGGTATTCGACCATTTTCCTAAGTACCATATCAAAATTCCATTAGGAACTTTTAACGCGAAATTGGGGAGAGAAGATATTTTCAAACTGACAATAAGGAATGCGAGTCTACATCACGATAGTAATGATAATGGTGTTAGAATAGTAAACTTTGTCACATCAACAATTCTATTTGTTAACACCAAGATGATCCCGCACCGAAACATTCATAAATACACCTGGACCTCCCCTGATGGGAAGACTCACAACCAGATAAATAACATATTGATAGATAGATAGGAGATGGCATTCGAGTGTACTAGATGTACGAAGTTTCAGCGGAGCTGACTGTGATACTGATCACTATCTGGTGGTTGCAAAAGTTACGGTATGATTGGCAGTAAATAAACAAGCAGTACAGAAGTTTGATGGGGAAAGATTAAATCTCAGGAAACTAAATGAGCTGGAGGTTAGTAAACAGTATCAGATTGAGATTACAAACAGGTTTGCATCTTTGGAGAACTTAAATGATGTAGAGGACATAAAGAGGGCTTAGGAGAACATTAAAGAGAATATTAAAACCTCAGCTAAAGAGAGTCTAGGTCTGCACGAATTGAAGCAGCATAAATCATGGTTTGATGAGGAATGTTTACGTTTTCTACATCAGAGAAAGCAGGCTAAAATGCAGTGGTTACAGAATCCAAACCAAACTAATGTAGTTAATCTGAACAATGTAAGAAGTGAAGATAGCAGACTTTTCAGGAAAAAAAAAAGTGTCTGAAAGCTAAAATTGATAAACATGAAACTATCAGAAAGATAAATCTATCACACACTTGTGCAGGGCATCAATGACTTTAAGAAGGGTTACCAGTCTAGAACTACTATAGTAAAGGATGAAAAGGGTGATTTGGTTAGAGACCCTTACAGTATTTTGTCTAGGTGGACCAACCATTTCTCTCAGTTATTGAATGTACGAGACATGGGATTATTGATGTTAGGCAGACAGAAATACACAGAGCAGAACGACTAGTGCCTTTGAATTTGAGATGGCTATTGAAAAGCTAAAAAGACACAAATCACCAGGTAGTGATCAAATTCCAGCAAAGTGATTAAAGCAGGGGGTAAAACAACTCGCTTTTAGATCCGAAAACTTATTAATTCTATTTGGAATAAGGAGGAATTTCTTGAGGAATGGAAGGAGGCAGTCATTGTAACTGTTTATAAGAAGGGTGATAAAGTAGACTGCAATTTCTATAGAGGCATGTCACTTTTGTTAACTACGTACAAAATGGAATCCAAAAGGATCCTTTCGGATTCTTAACCCCTGAAGATGGGAACGATAGGTTGTCCCGAAACGTCAGCAAGAAATTACCACTAATCGCTGCGTAATAGCCCAGAAGAGCGCAGTTCTCATCGTTTTAGCGGCGGAATCCTGAAATCACGCAACGTCCAAAATTTCATCCAAAATCCTGCTGTCAAGTTAAATCCATATGCAGAGAATTTTATGGGGATCATCGATGTGGATTTCGACGCAACAGGTCAACTACTGATCATATATTCTGCATTCATCAAATACTTGAGAAAAATTAGAAATAAAATGGAGAAATGCATCAGTTAATTACAGAACTCAAGAAACCCCGTGACTCAGTTATATAATAGTTATATAATATTCTCATTAAGTTCTTATCCCCAAAAACTAGTAAGGCTAAAAAAAATGTATCTGAGTGAAACCTAAGTAGAGCGCGTGTAGGCAAGCATTTGTCTGTCATGTTTCCTAATAAGAATGGTTTGAAACAAGGATATGTTTTATCTCTAACGCTTTTCGACTTAGCTTTAGAATATTCCATTAAGAGGGTTCAGGCAAAACCAGGAAGGCTTGAAATTGAATAAAACACATAGGTTTTTGGTTTATGCCGATGATGTTAATATTTTGGGAAGAATCGTACATACGCCTTAGTAGTTGCTAGTAAGGAGACTGGACTAGTAGTAAATGCTGGTATCTAGATCAGAATGCAGGACGACGTCACATTCTAAAGTCTGATAATAGTTCCTTTGGAAGGGTGGAAGAGTTAAAATATTTGGGAACAGCCTTAATAAAAAATATATTCAGGAAAAATTATAAGCAGTTTGAAGTCAGGGTGTGTTTGCTATCATTCGGTGCAGAATCTTTTTTCTTCTAGTTTGCTATCCAAAAATATAAAGATTAATATATACATCATCATAATCATCATAGTCCTTGTCTTCTTCTTCTTCTTCTTCTTCTTCGTCTTCTTCTTCTTCGTCTTCGTCTTCTTCTTCTTCGATGGCGCTACAGTCCAAAAGCGGACCTTCGCCCCTAGATGGACTTCTCCCAGTCAGCGATTAAGATGTTCAGAAATATAATTCTGTTTTGTGTGGTCGCTCAGGAACGTAGGCTGCGATTTTTTTGAGAATGTGGTGCTGAGGAGAATATTTGGGCATAAGATGAATGAGGTAACAGGAGAGTGGGGAAAACTACGAGAAGCTTAACGATATGTACTCCTCATGAAATTTTATTCGGGTGTTCAAATTGAGAAGAATGAGATGGGCTTGGCATCTAGCAGGTACGGGGGAGAGAAAAGGTGCATACAGGGTTTAGTGGGGAAACTTGAGGGAAAGAAACCACTTGGGAAACCTAGGCGTAAATGGGAGGTAAATATTACAGTTGATCATCAGGATGTGGGGTGGATGTCATGGACTGGATTGATCTGGCTCAGGATAGGGATAGGTGACGGGGACTTGTAAAGGCAGTAATAAAACTTAGGGTTCCATAAAATGTGTGGAATTTCTTGAGTAGCTGATATCCGTTTAGCATCTCAAGGAGTCTGCTTCACGGATTAAGAATCTGCGTAAGCAAGTAACGGTGTCAGAAATAGGTTTATTGTTCAAGGTAGTATCTAGAAAGTAAGATTAATAAGAAGTGACTACATGTATACATAACAAACTGCTACAAAAAAGGAACAAAGTTTTTGTATCCTGGTTTGCAGTTCACATCCAGTTTCCACTTGTGTATGGAAAATGCCCACACAGGAGGAGAATTTTCTCAAGACTAGTCTGCACAGATCCAATTCTAGAGGTACGAATCCGTGTGTTAATATGTGCAGATGTATAAAGATAGGGTGTCACATCTCAGAAGACAGTAATCTTGCCTTATGTTGTAGCTCCTTTGGGTTACAGCTAGGCGTAATATTGTAGGAAAGATGCGATCTTTCGGGACACTTCTCTAGAATATTACGTCGCGCCATATACTAAAGAGCTAGAACATCAGTTTCATTGCGCCGAAAGCCTCAGATCACATAATCTGGTATTATGGTTTTGATAAGGGACCTGTCGAAATAGTACGAAACGGAAAAACACCCTATCTTCCCTCCTCTGATACAGAACGAAAGAAGGAGAAACGGACAGAGCAACAGAACCGTACACATTCAAATAAGATATGGAGGCGGCCTTCTATGACGAAGGGATTCAAAGTTGGTGTCCCGCTATGACAAATGCCTCAATTCCGGTGGCGACTATGTAGAAAAATAATATAACGTACGGGTTACTTTTTGGCTATAAAAAAGTTTGCTTACATTACTTATTTTTAGCCAACCACCCCTTATATTCTGAACGATCTTCGGTTTTTTTTTTAAATCGGAATGCACTGGACTAAGATGTATTGTTAATGGGTTTTGAAGTCGATCAAGTCCACTAATTTGAGATGGTTGTTGGTTGATATAAACACTTTAGAATTACGCACACAGCTGGAAATTGCTATGTCTTCTTCTTTTACTTCCTCCTCCTCTTCTTCTTCTTCTTCGTCAGTGGCGCAACACCCCGTTTCTGGCCCTGACCTTTCGTTAGTTCGTCTCCAGACAGTCCGATCCCCTGTTTGTCTCGTCCATCCTCTTATAGTCAGAAACAACGATGAGTCCCTCCTGATGCTGTCTTCCCACTTCACTCGTACTCTTTCCACAGGTGCTCTTCCGTTACATCAACCTGTTTATGCTATAGTTAGAAGAAATGGCTACTTCCATTATATATGTAAGTATGTATGTTTTTATGTACATGTGTATACATATATGTGTATGTGTGTATATATATATATATCGGGGGAAAGCAATGGCAAACTACCCCCAAGAATTTGCCCAGGATGCAGTGTGCCAGAGCCATACCGGTCACACACAAGCCCGGCCTTCAAGGCTGAGGTTACAACGACCTTAGTGTGTGCGACACCTCGTCTATAACGTTATACATTCAGCTGTACGCACTAATTCCCCATAAAACACGTGTTTTTCTTCTTGTATTGGTAAGACGTACATTACAGCAACTACCTAGGATATAACGACATTGCTAGTCATTGTTTTAAATATAATTTTCCCAGAAGTAGGTAATTTTGAGAATTCTAACATCTTCGCGTCCTTGTGAAGGCAAGCACTCTAGGCTCTCAGGTAGCTACACAAATTCCAGACCTGGGAAATGACAATAGTAACGGTAATTCATTTTGTGCTAAAGTTGCTCTCTGCGTTTCTGCTGCTGCAAATAACGGTAGACTGGAAGAGTGATAACATGAATACAGCCATGAATAAAAGGAAGGTTTTGAGCGTGGAAGGAAAAATTTAAAAACGACACGACAAATAGAAAATGAAAAATAGAACGCTGACGTGTGTTAGGAATTTGGTCTTGTAAATTATACGAGTCAAAGGATTTAGAAAAACAGCACCAAAGTTATCAGTGCATTCGAACAGAAGGGATCTAGAATAAAGAGATTTCGAAGGCTGAACGAAGTGATACAGATGAGGCGCTGTTTAAGTGGTTTAAACAAGAGACAAGTGACACTGTACAGTACGAGGGAACGGTCCACTTCTCATGGTAACTTTTGTTCTTACTGAATTTTAATTTTAAGTTATTGTATTTTTGTTGTTGTTAACTGCCTGCGATGCCTGTTGAGGAGCAGACTAGGTGGGCCCCACAAACGGGCTGGACGCTTTGTAAAAAAAAAAATAAAAAAAAAAGAGAGAGAGAGAGAGAGGAGAGGGAGGGAGAGAGAGAGAGTAAAAAGTAAAAAAAAAAACTCTTGTCCCTCTCGCGAATCGAACCACAATTTCTCGGTCGTCCAGCACGTGGCTTCAGTTAACATCGACTACACAATACCTGCTTCTGTATGTACTCGAAGTGTGAGGGATAAATTTAATTCGTGCTTTTGTACCTGCGAAGATTAGAAAACTTTTTCAGTAGCACATAACGTGTAATGTAAGAAGCAGCTACATTACAAGTACAGTATTCACATATTCCAGTCATTCCGCTACGGAAGCCTGTCTCACCTCCACTTACCGCATTAACCACACAGGTTTTCCCGACAAAGGTCAAACTGCAATTGAACAAATAATTGTAAGGCTCAGGGTTTCGCGGAATGTACTGCTGCTGGTTTATTGCAGCAAAGCAAGGACGTGTTGGACCTTTGTAATCTGCAAGGATAACGCATGCTGGAAATATAACCCACATGTTACTTACGGTAATCAAATTTTAGTGCGGAGCGAGTTGCTAAACCCTTTCTAAAGAATTCTTTGCATCATTTTGTGGCTAAAAATTATACAGAAGGGAACAGACCGCTTAGGAAGACGGAATTTGTGTTTGAAGATAATATTAAAATTGATCTTTAAGAAAGAGGGTAGCAGGGTATAGAAGAGGTTCGCGTAACTCGCAATAGGATCCGGCTGGGGATCGAAGATAGCGTCAAGAATCACACCAATATTAATACCAAGAAGGTGCGTGATTTGTGAATATGTGAATACAAAAAATTGGGAATATGTGTTTTAAAATGTGTTGCTTCTTAGCCGCTTAAAGCACAGCGATTATATAGCCGCACCCTTTGCTTTACGTACTTACTTACTCCATGATGCAGCGTCTTTCTTGAGAAGCTAAATGGTTTGCAGCTAGTCAAGAAATTCCCCGCATTTCACGGAACCCGAAGGTTCATTACCGCACTCACAAACGTCCACCACCTGTCTCTATCCTGGGCCAACCCAATCCAGTTCACATACCCACATCCCACCTCCTGGAGATCCATCCTAATATTATCCACCCATCTACGCCTAGGTCTACCCAGTGTCTCTTTCCCTCCGGTTTCCCCACCAAGACACTATACACTCCCCTCTCCTCACCCATACGCGCCACATGCCCAGCCTATCTCATTCTTCTCGATTTTATCACCCCACAATATTGGGTGAGGATTACAAATCATTTAGCTCCTCGTTATGCAATCTCCTCCATTCCCCCATTACCTCGCCACTCTTAGGTCCAAATATTCTCCTTAACACCATGTTCTCAAACACCCTCAGCTTCCTTTCCTCCCGCAGTGTCAACGACCAAGTTTCA